>Ga0209482_1003015_pt1 | contig 10010 bp, 12 predicted proteins | sample CoawatmetaG10DNA_FD_187512 | JGI IMG/M metagenome (GOLD analysis project Ga0209482, IMG submission 187512) | Marine microbial communities from the West Antarctic Peninsula - Coastal water metaG104-DNA (SPAdes) (version 2) | ecosystem: Environmental > Aquatic > Marine > Coastal ... | reverse complement strand
ATTCCAGAAGAAAAGAAGCCTCGTATTATTGAGGTGAAATGATTGGAAGGGGGGGTTGACAAAACCCCCCCATTCCTTTATGATTATAGTATGATGAAAGGTATATTTGAATGATTGAAATGGAAAAGCATGTTAAGCCCGCTGTGATTATGGGTAAAGTTGTTTTTGACAACGATATTGTTGATGAACTTATAGAGGAAGTTGAAAAGCTTAGAGATGTAGGCGATGACGCTGGCAAAAAACTTGTTGGTCAACTTCATAATAATGAAAAATCAAAACAGATAAGCCTTGATCTTACTACTGATGTTGGTAAGATGTGGAAAAAAGTTATGGATAGTGTTGGTGATAAGTATCTCACTGACATGGTAGGCAGATTGTCAAAATCAGATTGCTTTGAGGTGTGGACTAATCACGCATATGCTGGAGACTACAATCCTTATCATACTCATGGTTGTAGTACTATGGCTGGTCTGTCTGGGTTTATGTGGTTAAGTAACCCTCAATCTATTGAAGATAGGTGGAATGAATGGACTTCTAATATACCACCAGACGCACCAAAAATTCCAAGCTTGAATAATGCAAGTGGTGTTATTGATGGGTGGACTCAATGTATTTGGGATGTTACCAGCAGTCAGGAGTTAGGAACTCTGAAGCCTGCTGGTGAGGAATGGTTAAAGCCTACTGTTGGTCATATGTGGATTTTCCCTAACTGGTTACATCATCAAGTATATCCATTTTTCGGTGAAGGTGAGAGACTATCTATTGCTATGAACTGGAATATATATGACTCTGATGAACAGATTTTGATGGGACGTTCTGAAGAACAAAAGAAACAATTTTATGATATGCAAGACCAGCGTAAAAAAGAGAAAGAAGTTTTAGAAAAAGCTAAAGAAGATGGTTTCTTTGATAAAGAGATAAACTAGTGTCAGGCATTTTACCTTTATTTCCAACTCCACTTTTTTTTCACGATTGTTTAGATTTTGTTAGTGAAGAATGGGTGGAGTGGATTTATTCCAACAAGGATAATATAAAAAATACTGATATACGATCTAATGCTGGTGGTTGGCAATCAATGCGAAGACTTTGGAGGATACCTTCTTTTCTTCGTTATTATGATTATTTTATGAAAGAGATGTATTCAGTTACTGATGAGTTATTGATATCTGGCAATCAAATTAAATTGGATAGTATGTGGATTAACATTAATGGCAAAGGTCATCACAATCTTCAACATAATCATCCAAATTCAGATTTAACAGGAGTTTTTTATATAAAATCAAATGGAGAGGAAAGTGGTAGTATTGTTTTTGCAAATCCACATTCTTATAGTGACCATACTTTGATAAATCTCTTGAAGGATAAAGAAAAACTTTTTTCATGTCCTAATATTGTGATTCCTCCAGTTGATGGTCGTTTATTTTTATTTCCTGCTAGACTGTCTCATTCTGTGATGCCCAATACCACTGACAATGATAGGATATCAATGTCGTTTAATCTTACTTTCGCAAATCGAACGTACTCTTAAAGAGGAAGAATAATCTTGAAAAATATTGACTACAAATATAATGAAGGCAATACTCTTGATGAATTGAGAGAGTATATCGACTCCACCTATGATGAACACTACAGCAAAAACAAGTTTCAAGCCACAGAGTTTATCATAGATGGTGGTCATGGTGAAGGTTTCTGTATCGGAAACATATTAAAGTATGCTCAACGGTATGGAAAAAAAGATGGAAATAACCGAAGGGACTTGCTAAAAGTAATTCACTATGGTATTATAGCGTTATACATTAATGAAATGGAAGAGAGCGAAAATGAAACTAAGTGATAATACAATTTCTGTGTTGAAGAACTACTCTACAATTAATCAGAACCTAATGATTAATATGGGTTCAACACTGAACACAATGTCTGCTATGAAGAATATTGTGGCTAAAGCTACAGTTGAAGAAACATTTGAGAAAGATGTTGCTATCTATGACTTGAATGAATTTCTTGCCTGTATGTCTTTATTTCAAAATCTAGATTTAGATTTTCAAGATAATTTTGTGGTAATGAAAGGTGAGACTAACAACTCACTAAAATATTGGTATTCGGACCCCAGTGTGGTAACCACTGTATCTAAGGCTATTGAAATGCCAAAATGTGAAAAAAACTTTACTCTATCAACTGAACAACTATCTGAGATTAATAGGGCAGCTGCAAGTATCGGTGCGCCTGATATGGTTCTGGAAGGTGGCAATCTCAGGGTTACTGATAAGAAAAATGATACTGCTAATGCATATCATGCAGAAATTTTTCAAGAACAATCAGATGCTGTTGATTACAAGTTCTGGTTCAAGGTTGAGAATCTAAGGCTTATGTCTGGAACATATGATGTCAATGTGTCTTCTAACAAGATTAGTAATTTTAAAAATACAAATTTTGACATTGAATATTTTATTGCTCTTGAACCAGAATCATATTACGGTTGAGTTATGAAATCGGAGATATAAATAATTATATGGATATTATAATCATGCTTGGAATTAGTTATATAGCTTATTATCTTTTAGTATCTGTAGGTATCTCTTTTGGCTACCATGCATATTTTTCACATAAGAGTTTTAAAACTAATAATTTAGTTGAAATATTATTTTTAATATGTGGAATTATATGCGGTGGTCGATCAGCACTAACTTGGTGTGGTGTTCATAGAATGCATCATGAATATTCTGATACAGATCAAGACCCACATTCTCCTAGTTATAATTCTTGGTATACTATTCTATTCTCTTTATGGAAAGTTAAAAATATACCTCGTAGATTTATTGGGGATTTGTTGCTTAATCCTAGAATTATGTTTTTCCACAATCACAGAATAGAATTATTATTAGCAGTCATATGCATTGCGTATATTCTAAACATATTGCCTTATTTTGCACTTGTTGTTATGTTCTCTTATCTTGGTTTTGGAATTTTTCTATTATTTTCACATAGCAATAAGACTCCTATTAATAGGCGATGGGTGAATATTTTTGCGCCTTTTGAGGGAAAACATAAGGACCATCATGACTGGAAACCAATTAAATAGAAAGCAGCTTCCACCCTTTGGTTATATTAATCATATTAAAGTTGATATAGATAGTCTTTTAAAATATTGCGAAAAAGAGAAGTTATTAGACCCAACTTTTTATGATGATATCAATGTAAAATATGAAAAGGTTTCTAAATTAAAAGATTTTGTTTTATTGAATGAATTTAATAGAGATAAATTTTCAGAGGAAGGTGAAGCTTACTTGCAGGGAGAAAAATATAAACAACTATATTTTACTGAATTTGATGTAAGTAAAAAATCTAATGATATATCAGCAAAAAAAACAAACATTTTTGGAAGAAGCAAAAGATTAGACCCCAAAAGTAAGAATTACATATCAGAAGCTGATGAATATAATTATGGGGTAAAAAATTCTTTAGTAGAAGGTGAAATTAAAAATGTGTTGAATAAATTTAATTCCCCTTTAGGAAGAGTTAGATTTGCATACTTGGCCCCGGGGTTTAGTATAAACCCACATGTGGATTATGATCCATCTTATATAACAAGGTTTCATGTTCCTCTACTAACTAATGAAGAATGCTTGATGTGTACGATTAAGGGAAATACTCATTTTCCAGCAGACGGTAAAATATATTTCTTTAACACTGGACTTAAACATTGGGCAGAGAATAATTCGGAGTTTCCAAGAATACATCTAATCATAGATGTGCAAGATCAAAGTGATCTTATTAATCTGACAAAAATGACTTCAATTTAATAAAGGTTTTTGAAATGAAAAATAGACATGAATTGCCCAATTTTAAAAAGATACATGTTAAGGTAGATGTGGATAAAATTCTAAAGATTTATAATGATAATATTAAAAATCTTGAGGATGAAAAGGATCACATAAGCACTGTGTTTGGGACTCAATATGTTTCTAGTAATAACTATGATCAATACCTTGTTACAGAATATGACGATAAGAGTGATTCTGAAGAAGAAAAGGACTTGACAAATGAAAAAAAATATACTAAACTATCAGATTGGGTAAAGGGTACATATATCGAAGAAGTTTTAAATATGTTTGAATCACCATTTACACGTTCTCGTTTTTGTGTAATAAAACCTGGCGGTTTTATATTACCACATATGGATTATAATACCAATTATAGCGTAAGATATCAAATACCAATTCAATCAAATGATTGGAGCTTTATGGGTATGCAAAGAAAAGGAGAAAATCCAGAGATTAAAAATTTTACTGCCGACGGAAGCACTTGGTTTTTTAATCCAGGCTGGAAACATTCTGCTTGGAATATGGGAGATGCTGATAGAATTCATTTGGTGATTTGTGTGAATGGTCAATGGGATTTAGAGGAGTGGGATGAAATGCCTAATTTGCATCATAGGGTTTCTGGTCCTATTAGAGATAAATCAGATTTTCATTTACTTGATTATCCAATGGAAGACCAAATAATTCTACCATCTTACACTAAAATTTATGATACAGAATAGGATTTTTATACAATGGATGATTTTTTATGGGTAGAGAAATATCGCCCTAAAACAATTGAGGAATGTGTGTTACCAACTGCACTGAAGGAAACACTATTAGAGTTTGTCTCTAAAGGTGATTTACCGAATCTAATTCTATCTGGCGGTCCCGGCGTTGGTAAAACAACTGCTGCTAAAGCCATGCTAGATGAACTTGGTTTGACTTATATGTTCATCAATGGTTCTGAAGAGTCAGGTATTGATGTTCTCAGAACCAAGATTAAGAACTTTGCTTCCACTGTGTCTCTGCATGGTGGTCGCAAATATCTTATTCTGGATGAGGCAGACTATCTAAATCCACAATCAACACAGCCTGCGCTGCGTGGGTTCATTGAGGAGTTTCATAAGAACTGTGGCTTCATTCTAACCTGTAACTACAAGAATCGTTTGATACCACCATTACATTCTCGTTGTAGTGTGGTGGATTTTACAGTTCCAAAATCAGAGAAGAAGGAACTGGCTGAACAATTCTTCAGAAGGGTTATGAATGTTCTCGTTGTAGAGGATATCAAATTTGAACCTAAAGCAGTTGCAGAGGTTATTAACAAGTTCTTTCCAGATTGGAGAAGGGTTCTAAATGAGCTTCAAAGATACTCTGTGTCTGGCAGAATTGACGCTGGAATACTTGTAGATATTTCAGAGATAAATATCAAAGAACTTATGCAGTCTATGAAACAGAAGGAGTTTACTAATGTTCGCAAATGGATTGTCAACAATATTGACAATGATCCTACTCGTTTGTTCCGCCGCCTTTACGACAACTTGTACGATTATATGGATGGTTCTAGTATTCCCCATGTTGTTGTTATTCTGGGTGAGTATCAGTATAAAGCAGCGTTTGTTGCAGATCAAGAAATCAACATGCTTGCTTGCCTGACAGAGATTATGGCTAGAGGAAAATTTAAATGATTGATGTTTATGATAATGTATTAGAACCACATATTGCAGAATTTATTGATATACAAATGAAAGATGTTCATTGGAAATATGATTATAATTCTGAATTCGGACAGGTTAATAAACACTGGCATGTTCTTTGTGGTAAAGATGAAAATCAAGTAATTGATAATGGGTATGACTGGGCCCTCCCTTTATGGCAGGCAAGTTCTTTAAAATATGATTTTAAAAATAAGTATGGTATGACTTCATCATTCAGACGGATGTATATGAATGCACATACTCATGGTGTAGAACCACATCAACACATGGATGATGGTAGTGTTACTATGATATATTATCCAAGGTTAGATTGGAAAAGAGAATGGGGAGGCGGCACTGCTGTTTTTGATCGTAGTGGCACATATACTGAAAAAGTTTCAGATTATGTAGGAAATAGATTAATTGTATTCCCTGCATATAGATTGCATCAGGCACTACCTGTTTCTAGGCAATGTTATGAATTGAGATCAGTAATTGTTTTTAAAGTAAACTACCCGGCGGCAATTCCAATGCTGCCCGTAACTAATGATTGGTTAACCACTAGAGAAAATATACCAGAAAAATATATTCAATATTTGGAAAACCTTGGTGCTGATAAAATCAAACATACTGATGGAAGTCAAACTTTACTAGACCATCTCATAGGCACCAGAAATATTTTAAAAAGAATGGACGCTCTAGATTATATTCAAGATGCTGGATTGTTTCATTCTGTTTACGGTACAGCTTCCTTTAACAAACAGCTAACAAGTAACAGAGAAGAAATTAAACAACTTATAGGTGAAAAAGCAGAAGAACTTGTGTATTTCTTTTGCGCTATGCAAAATCCAAGGAAGCCACAAATACAAAAATTAAATGCTGATGATTGGAGAAAGTATCCATTGCGTTTAATAGACAGAGCTAATAACGGTGACATGCTGATCACAAAAAAGGGTGTGAAGAATGACTGAATTTGAAATGGAATTACCATCTGGAACTGCTGTGCAGCTGAAAGGTGTTGAACTAAGTATGGAAGAACTTCATCTTGCATATCTGTTTGATAAGCTAAGAAATAATTTTGGTTTTCTGGAAAGTGCAAAAAACCAAATGCCTGTCAATGGTGATGGGGAAACTATGCCAATGTATACCTATCCCTGTTACGAGTATCTAAACTCTATGGATTGGGAAGGTGCAGATGTATTTGAATATGGCACTGGATTTTCTACTGTATGGTGGAAGAATCATGGCGCTAATTTATATGGAGTAGAGCATAACAAAAACTGGTATGAAAAGATTAATGGCCAGCAACTTGGATACATCACACTTGAGAATAATGTAGATAACTATCCTGACTCCATCAATATTTTTGATAAGCAGTTTGATGTTGTTGTTATAGATGGGCTTGTGAGATATGAGTGTGTCGAACCGGCAGTATCAAATCTAAAACCGGGTGGTATAGTCATATTTGATAATTCAGATTGGCATAGAAATACAAAAGAGTTGTTGGATACAAAAGAGTTAATCCCTATTCATTTTCATGGTTTCAAACCTACACATGTGGATAGTCAAACCACTTCTATCTATATGCACAAGGAGTTCTCAAGAAAAGCTAAGAGTATTATTCCTATGGGTGGAACTAAAAGGACACCACATATGACAGATAAGCCCAAAGGTTATCAACCAAAAGTTGGTGAGATAATGCAAGGCAGACCAGAAGAATTAGAATACAAACAATAATTCTTCTTGACAACCGCATTCCTATGTTTTATAAATAAATAGAGTTATTTGTATCACATGGAGAAAGCGGTTGTCACTTACAAAATATCTTCATCAAGTAAAGCCGAGAGACGAATCCTATGTCAATCATGTGGACAGGGTTCAGAATCTTATAAATGAAGCTGTTACCACCAAAGAAACAAAAGCACTGAAGACCTACGTTAATACTGCTCTGAAGGATCAGGGTATTAAAACTATTGGCTCAGGTCGTGGCGATTATCATATTCGTTTTGGTATGAAAGGTGAAGGCAAGTCGTTCTCTGCATTTTTTTTAGGGTTAGGTCTTAAAGTAGATGATGTTGCAATAGCAGTTAGTGAAAAATATCCTACATATCTATTGACAGCAATTAAAGATATTGACGAAAAGATTCCTAAAGGAACTACATTATACTGGGTAAACTCAGAAATTTCTCAGACATCTAGTGGTGGACAGATATTTGCAAATAAAGATTTAACACCAGATATGTTGGGACTAGCAGGGCTACAACTCAACTCTAAAGATTTAGTTGATAAAACGATTACCTCACTTAGATTCAAATATCCAGAGGGGGATACCGCTAAACAACTGATTGACTTAATGATGTTTGCAAACACTAAATCTACTAACATATCCTTGAAAGATTTAAGTTTTTCTACAAAAGATTTGGCTAAAGTGTCCTCAGATTTTGGAGAAATTCTATCTGCTATTTGGGCAATGAATGCTATGGGATTCCGAGAAGTATATTTTCCATCTGCATCCAATGAAAAATTAATTGATTTCTACGGAGTTCGTGTCGGAATCCCTTATCCTATTTCAGTCAAATCAGGTGGAGGTGGTAAGGTAACAATTAAGAATATTATTGATGCAATTAAGAAACGTGCCAAGACTGCTAATGCTGACCACTCCAAAGAAAAGTCACTTCAGATTTTCAATATTGTTTCAGAATTTGGAGCCAAAGAACAGATGCTTCTTCTTCATCAATATATGAAAACAAATGTAGTTAAAGACCTTGCCAAGATTATGGGAAGAAATGTTGACCAGATTACCCTAGAGTCCATTATAAAATGGACAGAAGGATTTGATAATAAACAACTAGCAAATAAGTTAAAACCTTGGCATAAGAAATACTCTATGCCAGGTAAAAAGACATTAGAGGGTCGTGATAAACCCAGATTTGTTCTTTCTCCATTAGGAGAAACTATATATAAAATATTGAATAATGATGAAGAGATAAAACAATCATTGATAAACGTGGCTAGACAAGTTACACTAATACAATTAAACGTAAATGTTTTTTCAAAGAAGATGACCTTTGAGAGCAATTACTTTAAGAATGCAGAGTTTACTTTCGGGTGGCCAGGGTACTCTTCGGGCAACAAACTTGGTTTTAAAATGAAGATGAAAAAATGATATCATTCAAAGAAATGCTCACAGAAGACAAGGCAGGAAAAAACCTTCACCTTGAACACCTAGAGGATGAAATCCTTAATTTTGGTGTTGATGGTGGACGTGCTGCTATTAACTTTTTACGCTCATTGAGAGATATGCTTGCTGGTGCAAGTCGCAGTTCTGTCAATATGACAGTGAAGTGGGATGGTGCCCCTGCTATATTCGCAGGGATAGACCCAGAAGATGGCCGCCCATTTGTTGGAAAAAAATCTGTCTTTAATACGACAGGTGCTAAATTATACAAATCACAAGATGAATTGGATAAAGGTGATTTGGGAACAGGTCCAAATTCTATCTACAATAAATTTTCAATTGCTTTTAGAGAGTTTTCAAAGTTAGGTATTAAGGGAGTATTACAGGGTGATTTGATGTTTATCGAAGATATGTTAGAAACTGAAACTATTGATGGGGCTTCTTATCTAACATGGCAACCAAATACGATTGTATATGCAACTCCTATTGATTCTGATTTTGCGAAGATGATTAGAAAGGCAAAAATAGGGATTGTATGGCACACCACATATACAGGAAAATCTCTTCCTGATATGAAAGCGTCCTTTGGTGCAGATATATCAAAGCTCACTAAAACAAGTTCTGTGTGGATGGATGATGCAACATATAAGGATGTATCTGGTAAAGCTACATTCACAGAGAAAGAAACTGAATCAATAACTGCGATACTATCAGAAACTGGTAAAACTTTTCAGAAGATTAACGGACCCAAACTAAGAGCGTTCCTCAAACTACAGGATAGTATGACAGGAGCACTTGCCAATGCATCTCTCAAGGTATATAACAATAGTAAGATTCGTGCTGGAGAAAAGGTTACTAATCCTGCCTCACATGCAAAAGGATATGAGAAGTGGGTATTTGATTCCATTCAGAAACAGATTGACAAAGTAAAGAGCGATAAAGCTAAAAAGAAATATATAGATATGCAAAAGGAATATGTGAGAGAAATAAAGAGACACGCTGTTAATTTAGTACAAGTTATTACCTTTCAGAACCTATTAGTTGATGCAAAGTCACAGATTGTAAATAAACTAAATAGTGTGAAGGGATTGACAGATACGTTTATTCGTACTGGTAATGGATATAAAGTGACAAATCCCGAAGGTTATGTTGCTATTGATAGGGTTAGTGGAGATGCTGTTAAACTTGTAGACCGTATGGAGTTCTCGTTTAACAACTTCACAGCAGTAAAGGCATGGGATAAATGAAAACATTTTCAGAACACTCAGATTTAGAAGAGTTTAAGACAGTAAATATAACTCAGCGCAGAAAACAAGCTCGGCGTATGAGATTATT
>Ga0209482_1003014_pt1 | contig 10010 bp, 7 predicted proteins | sample CoawatmetaG10DNA_FD_187512 | JGI IMG/M metagenome (GOLD analysis project Ga0209482, IMG submission 187512) | Marine microbial communities from the West Antarctic Peninsula - Coastal water metaG104-DNA (SPAdes) (version 2) | ecosystem: Environmental > Aquatic > Marine > Coastal ... | reverse complement strand
TAATTGAAAATATAAATAATAAGAATTTATTCATAGCAGGTAATACCATTAAACTTGGATAAGATATACGTAAGCTTTTAATCGTGTCTAATTTAACTATTTATTTTATATAAGTCTAATGTTGTTAGATATTTTTATTTTTCTATTCTTTTCAAATCTCCACAAAATAAAAAATAAAAGTATTAGCCCAGGTTGTAAAATTACAAAGATAACAATGTTAGCCAGTTCATAGCCCATGCCTGTTACCTCCCCTATAACTTCAAGAACCCCTACACACCAAAGAAAGAATTGCTCTATCATAAATTTTTATTCAATATTTGTCGTTTCAACTTCACACTGATAATGTTCTAAGAACCTATCATTTTTATAATCATATTTAGATAAGGTCATGCTAGGTTCTGTATCTCCATTAAGCACGATCATTTGAAACCCTAATTCATAATCTGCAAACCTTGCAGTTATCTGGTTTTCACCAATATCTAATTTATTCGCTTTAATCATGACAAATTCACCCTTCTCTTTATCAAAATATTCAAGCCCTACTGCTTGCATTGTGAATTTTAACGGATCATGCTTTCTTCCAATGACTACATATTTCATATTAAGACATGAAATTTTCAAACCTTGATCAGCGTTAGACGTTGTTGGTAATAACAATAAGATAAGTAAAATAATTCTTAACATTATCTAACTATCCAAATGATCAATGGTTTTACAAAGCTTATTAGCCTCTAAGACAGATGGCACAAGCTTATCTAATTTCCAATTGTTAGTAGTTATATCAAAATACTTAGCAGCTTTAAAATCAATCCCATCTACTATCTCAATTTCGTACTTCTGAAATTCATCATAGAATTCTTTTAAGAAATGCATGTATTCTTTAATAGGAAATGTACCTAAACTGAATGACACCCTGTATCCCATTAAAAAAGGTGAAACACTGATAACATTTGCTGTTACATCTACACCATTGATCTTTATGGGAATATTTTTGTCTATTAATTGCTTAATATCCCCAGGCTTTTCAAAAGTATAAAAAGTAAAGTTATTATAAACTTTTGTACAATTACTTTCGGTTGAAATAAAAAAATTCAATGAATCCCCGTGAGTAACTTCACCTGATACTCTGGCGTAGGCTAAGCTGTTAAATTTATCTATTGTCCATTCTTCATGATCTGCTTGGGCTTGATAGGCAATGACTAATAGAAACAAAAATAAATGTGCTGATACAAAAATTAAGAACCGCTTCATGATTTAAGCTCCACATTTATTCCGTTTTTCTTGAGTATTTTAATTATTTTCTCCCAAATCAGGCTGTTATGGGTACTGGGACTGAGTTCAAACTTGAAGGTTTGTTTGTAAACTGGGCTGCAGTTATCATAAGCAATGTAAGCGCTTACATGACAGTATTTATTAATACCGTTTATTTCCATATATCAAAACTCCTATTATTGGTTGTATTTTTTAAGGTAAGTAATTTGTAATTTGTAATGGTTTCACCCCTTCTCTTATCTAAAGGTCTACGTAAAGAGGAGAGCAATGAAAAAAAACGTAAACGGGTGAAAAGGAATGAAATCCAATGCATGATTCTATTTAAATCATTAATCTTTGGCTTCACTAAGTCTGAATTTTGTCTTGAATAAGATTTTTAAAAATTAATTAAAAAAACCAAATTCTTTATCAATTAAAACACCACGGTCTAATAAACGATTAAATTCTTCACATGAAGTTTCCGCTAACAAACAACAATTATGACAAGCTGCTAAATTAATTTTCTCTAACCCTTGTCCATCTCTTTTTCCTATTTCAGTGCAAACTGGATCAGCAGAACACCATTTTGCATTTTCAATGGCATTGTGGAAAACAGTTTCTATTATTCCTTGTTCTCCCATTCTTACAAGTCCACCCATTGTACCTTCAGAATCTCCATCTGCAGTATAAATTAATAAACCAGCCATAGATCCGTTAGGATTTGTTGAACAATAAATTCTTTCTCTTAATGATGCTGAATGATAGCCACTCTCATATATAAATTTTTCAATCAAAATATGTGATAAAGTGTGAAGCAAAATAAACCTCGGGGAAATATTTCTACTTTGCATTTTTCTTTTTTCAGTTAATGCATCTAAGTTATCTTGAATTTTTTTAATATGATTTACAACTTCAGGTCTTTCTTCCCATTTTTTTAATTTTTCTTCATTTAACTCAAAAAATATTCCTTCACCATAAACTTTAACTGCTGGCAACCAATCCTCATGTTTGTTTATTTTTTTTCTCAACATTTTTTGCATCTCTTTGATATCTTTATCTTTGTTGGCATCAGGGAAAAGTCGACTAAAACCATACAAAACCCTAGTCTCTCTTAATTTTTTAATAAGAGAAATTGAAGAAAAAAAATTTGCAAATTTTGGTTCATATTTATTGGTGTCTTTTTTTTCAATAATCAATTCATCACTGCTATCGTTACTAAGAAGCCTTTTATATTCAAGTCTCCTAAAAGGAGTTTCTTTGTCAAAATCTTCATCACCTTGAATTCTCATTGAATGAGATCCATCATCAGTTTTTAAGTCTGATAGAAGATGTAATGCCTTTAAAATATTCTCTTTTGAAAAATCCTTTAACTCATCACCATACCTTTCAACTAATGCACTTAAGATTTGCTCATTAGATTGATTAAAAGTTCTTCCATTAGAAATAAGCGTGTCAATCTCAGAGTTTTCAGTCATCATTTGAACAATTTCAGATAAAATATCATTTTCTACACTGGGTAGATAAATTGAAGAATACGATTTAGAATAATATAGATTACTAGCAGATCTAAGTGATGCTCTTACTGGATGATTGCAATCTTCATGTACATCGCTGCCCAACCAAGTTTTTGCTCCTCTGCACTTAAACCTAAAATTTGCTTCTAAATTATCAGTTAATTCCGTTGATTCATTATTTTTCGATGAACTAGTAATATTTTTTAAATTTCTTCTAACAGGTTTTTGACCTTTTTTAGAGCAAGACAAACACGTAACATAAATACTATCTAAACCACCAGATTTATGTTGGTCACTTTCATATTTAAGACTTCTTCCATCACATAGGGGTTTATGATTTCTATGAACCCATTCGTTCCATGGAAAATCTTCAATATGACCTGACTGACAAAACATTACAAAAGGAACTTGCACTAATGATCCATTGCAATCCTTATCCTTATATTTCTTTTTGCATGTGCCAATATCTTTTACATATAAACCTCTAGACGGCCTGTGAAGTATTTTACATTTTATACATTGGTGCCAAGTTGGAAACCTCAAAAATGGAATCTTAAGATCTAAATTTTTCTGGCCTTGTAAAAAATATTCAAATTTTCTAAAATCAGGAGGAGCTCTAAAATGAGATACACCAAGTCTTTGTTCCAATCTCCACTCTTTAATTTTAAAATCATCTATCTTAATATTTTTTGTATTGTCTTCATATTCATAGGTAAACCATTTATCTAATCCGGCAGTTAAACGTGATATTCCATCTGTACCTGGAAATACAGAACCTACACCATGTTTTGAAATTAATTGTGATCTTCTTATTCTTAAAATACTCAATTTAACTCTCTTTCATCTTCTATATTTGAAAAAATATGAGGCATACATTCTGCATCAACGTTTCTCATAGAGGTCATAGTTTGAAAAGTTTTAAATTTTAATTTTTCATTTAAATAATTTCCTTGTGGGATTAACAATGGTATTTCATTATCTTTCTTTCGCGACTCCCAACTATCAAAAGATCCTTTTCTCCAAATATTAATTTTTTTTTCAAAATATTCTTCAGTTAGCTTTAAAAAACTTTTATCTATAGTTTCTATTCTTTTTAAAAGAATTTCTTTAAATTTTTCACATTTTTTTTCATAATTAATAAAGTTAGGATTATGTATTGCATTCTCCAAAGAAGAAGTTTGTCTTACATAAGCAAATAATGCTGAGTGTAACGACCTTTCTAAGACCGGTTCACAAAATGGAGTCACACTTGTTGGTTCAACCCAGGAGTATAATTGTTCATGATAAGACCTAAACTGTTCATAAAGCGACCTATCCCTTGGTTTGGTTGGTGAAAAGATGGTGGTTACAAGCGCAGATTTCCCATTATGCCAATCTCTACCAACCCTCCCTGAGACCTGGATATATTGAGAAACTGATTTTGGAGCACTCACAATGCTTAATAAAGATATTCTTGTGATATCAACACCTACTTCTATTACACTCGAAGACAAACAAATATCAACTGGTTTAGTTTTTTTATTATCGTCATTTAAAGATAAAGATAATTTTTGTAAATTATCATCGACACTGTCTTTTTGTGCTGCAGTAAGTTCTAAAATTTCAGTTGGATCGGGCAAACTTCTTATATATTTATCTTCTATGCCAAAGGTTTTTTTATAATCCTTTAATTCATTGTCCATGTCTATTGATAGAATACTTCTGGCCGAACCAAGGTCAAATAAACTTGAGTAAAAGCTAACCAATGTCCACCAAGGATCTTTCTCCTCAATCGAAAGTTCTTTTTTTTCAATTCTATCATAATTTGCTGATTGGAGTAAGGATGTAAAAGTTCTAATTTGAGAAGTTAATAATGATCTTAAGCCTGGTGCATAAATTCCTACATACTTTTTACAATCAATTTGGTTATTTGTTTTTGCTATTCTTGAAAAAAAATTATCTGATTGATTTAAACCGGGAGGAGGAAATAAACTAGAATTTTTTCTTCCAAATAAAGATTTAATTTGATGATTGTAATTTTTAATTGTTGCAGTTGAAGAAATAATTTTTGGCTTAATTAATTGATTATTTCTTTTGTTTGTACATAATTCTTCTACAACAGTTTCATATAAACCAGACATTGACCCCAATGGACCAGAAATTAAATGTAATTCATCTTGTATAATTAAGTTAGGAGGAGACTTAGATTGATTTCCGTTTTCATCTATACCAAAAAAATTTCTTGCTTCAGGTCTCCACGCTAGAAGTGCAAACTTATCAATTGTTGCAATTAAAAATGATGGCTTTTGATCATATAAATCTTCATCACAAGTATATGTTGGTAGTTTTAAATGAAATTCACATTCGGCATCTGGACAATGTGCATAGATTTTTTTTTCTCTATTATTCTCTTTAAAACCATAAACTCTTTGTCTTGCATGCTCATATTTTTTGATTTCAAATTTTGCTCCACACCAAGAACATCCTGAAATATGAAATTTATTCAGATTTATATTATTTTTCTTTCTTGGAATTAAAATTTTTTTGAAATCATCATAGGCGTGTTTTTTTTTATTATAGGTGCTATCACCTCCTATCCAAATCCCAATTGAAAATTGATGATCCCCAAGAATACTTAGATTTTTTTTTCTTATATGTTCTAGTGCGTAAATTAATCCACTAGCCCTATGGAATTGTTGTGCTGTTAATAATCTAAGAGTATAACGCATAATTACATCAGTACCAAAATCTGACTTGTCCTTAATCCTTCGCAACACCATCTGAAATGCTGATAAGCCTAGATATGCCTCAGTTTTTCCACCACCAGTTGGAAACCAAAGTAAATCAACAATTTGTCTTTCTGTGCTATCTGGTTTGGCTAATGATTCAAGATTCATTAAAATAAATGCAATTTGAAAAGGCCTCCATTTCTTTATTTGATATTCTTCAGAATTTAAATCAAAGTTTGAATTGTATGGAGAGGAAAATTCAAAACCTCTTTTTCCTTTTAACGGATTTCCATTCTCATCAAACTTTATAAACCTTGATGGAATAGAAGTCCTGTATTGTTGATACATAATTGCTTCGTTAGCAATTTGAAACGCTAATTTAATTTGTTCATTATTTTCAATTAAATTTATACCTTTCTGAATCCTTTCAGCAGCAACCTTACAATTTTTAATAACAATTGATGAAGCTTGATTGTATTTAGTATCCAGTTTTTTAGATTGTATATCTGATTTATCAATCCATTGCTGATAGTTTTTATATAAATTTTTTAAAGATTTAATTCCATCTTCAAATTTTCCAAATCTAGATAAATTAATAAATGAAATTTCAATTTTTTTATTTTCATCATCAAAAATATCAGGACTTATATTTGGAACATCAACTGTAGGCATCGCTTCAGAACTTATTTTATTAACACAGTTAGATTCTTTATCGGGTATTCCCCAATCAGCAGAGATTCCATGTCCAATAGCATAGTTTCTTTTGTCTCTGTAAAGTAAGTCATTTATTTGTTCCTCTTCATCTAAAATTAAATTTTTAGCTTTTGGATAAGGTAATATACAAAATTTATCAGAGGTAACTTTTAATTGACATTGAAAAATTGAATTTTCATCTAAATTTCTTCGTTTGCCATTAAGTCCAGTAAAATTAGATACACTGAAAGTAATTATTTTATTACCATCTATATTTCTAATTTCTGATTTAAATCTTACATCAAATTTTGAAGGTAAGGATGTAAATTGTGGTACAACTTTTTCATTACTTTCATCATTTATATCTATTAATCCTGAACATTTAAAAGAAGATCTATAAAACCATTCACGTCCTTTTTTTTGTTCTCCATCTTTATCTTTATAAACAATATCGATATTTTTTGGTTGTTCATAGAATCCGCCTGTAAACTCAAATGTTAAACTGTGATTAATTGATGATTTAACTAAAAAACTTAAACTAAAAGAAGAAGGAAGAAGGTCTTTTTCAACTTCAATATTCAAATCATTTTTTAAGTTTTCTATATCGTTATTTAAATCTTTATTTTTTAAGTCTAATTTTAGAGTAGTTTTAACTTTTGATCTTTCAACTTCATCATTATTTAAATTCTCGTTTTCCTCATCTTCGATTGATAAGCGTGGTTTAACTGGGTAAAGAACACCTAAACCATATCTTTCGCTTGGTTTTCTATTATTTAAAATTTCATCACCTTCGTTGTTAGGTAGATCATTATTAAATTGCCTATATGGCAAATACATTTCACTATATGAATCAAATATAATCATTTCATCGATTTTAATTGGTTTTCCACAGGGACTTGGCCCAATAAGATTCAATTTCAGATCTCTAATTATATTGTCTCGATTTTTTTTATGATCAATCATATTAAATATTTACCCCATTGATCTTTTTCTTTTTCATCAAATAACAACATTAAATTGTATTGAGCTCTAGTAACACCAGTATAAAGTATAGCAGGGGATTTATTTGGGTCAAAATCACCTATATTTACAATTATACATATCTTTGACTCCAACCCTTTAAATTTTCTTATAGATGTTGCATATCCAAGAGTTTTTTTGAAATTTTTATTTATAACCTCACCATTTTTTATGATATTCGAATTTTTTAAACCTAATAATTCAATGAGCTCTTCATCAAAATCTTCAACAGATATATTTTTAGGATTTTTGCTAGAATTTGAATAAAATAATATTGCAATATCAGAAGGTCTAAATTTTGTAATGTATTTAGTAATTATATTTTTTAATATTCTAATTTGATCAGCTTTATTTTTATAAAAATACTTTTCAACATTGTGTAAATTATCTTCTCTAAAAATCTTTGAATATTTAATCTTACCAACAAGTTCAGCAAACCTACTTATTCTTAAGGGATTTCTACAATTTTCATTCAAAATAAGGCTGTGCAATCTCTTATCAAAATATTTTTCATTAAATTTATTTCTTGATAATTGGTCAAAATAAACTTGTTGAGATCTAAAATCACCAAAAAAATATAATTCTGATAATACATTTGAGTTAACATCTAAATTTAATTGATTAAAAACATCTAAGGAACATTTTCCAAGTTCGTCATTTGGAAAATCTTGAATTTCATCTATAATTAACACATCATATTTTTTGTTTAATTCTGATTTCATTAAATGATTTAATAATAATAGTGAAAAATGGTCAGAATTAGATTGTGATTTTATTGAAATTGGTTGCTCTGTGGAAGGTGTAAAGCTTGAAAAAAATTCATATAAAGTAAAAATAGAAATTTTTTTACTATTAATATCATCTCTTACAGTTTCATTTATCAGACCAATTTGATCTTCAATTTTATTTTTTATCAATCTATTAAAATATAAAAAAAGAACATTTTTTCCTTCTAAAACTTTTCTTCTAGCTAACTCTAGTGCTAGTATAGTTTTTCCTGAACCTGCATAACCATCCACTAATATTAGCTTATTATCTTCATTAGCATCAATAACTCTATATTGCTCATTAGAAAAAGATTTCATCTCTTTATCTAGATCATTTGTCAAATCACTTGGACTTACGAAACACTCAAAGTCTTTTCTAAAATAATTAGATATTTCTACAGCACTCTTTTTTGTAAATTCATCATAATAATTTTTATCATTTAAATAATTATATTTTCCAGGCTTGCTCTGATGATGTTTGATTGATTCGTCAAAGTGTTTGAGAGCTATTTTTGCAATATTGCCTTGATTTATCTTTATTTCATCATAATCAATTAATTCCCAATTATTCCATTCGATTGATTTTTCTTTGAATGGACAATGGGTAAAAATTACAACATTTGTTACAAATGTTTTATATGGAAGTGAAAGTTCTCTTATTTGTTTTATTATTGCTTCAGAATTATCACGCACCTGATCAAATGGGGACTCGCCCTTTTTATCACCAAAAAACCAAACACCTTCTTTTCTTGATATTTGGCTATATGCTTTAACCTCTACACAAAGAATTCCTTTATTTGGTATTAATAAAATAAAATCAGCTTCACCTCTTTTTTTTTTACGATGTTGGGCTATATCAAGTGAATGTAGTATTATCCAATCCTTACTAACACCCTGATCCTTCTTGAAATAATTAAAAATCAGAGTTTCACCTCTACTTTGAGAAGATTCTTTTAATATATTTGGGATTAATGTTGCCATAAATTATAAATCTCCAGGAGATAAGGGTTTATCTGTAATACTTAATTTAACCTTTAATGATTTACCTTTTTCAATTATTTTATACACTTCTACAGAACCACTACCTTCGTCATCAAGAAAATATTCTTGATAACCTTTTTCTTTCAGTTGGTTGGCATCTTTTTCTATGATATTTTCAATTTTTTTTCTTATGATCTTACCTGCTTTTCGATGCGCTTTTTCTAATTTTTCCATATGATCCCAAATTTCATCACATTTATTATATAAACCACATAACTTCATTAAAGCAAAAAATGTTTTTTTATCATCTGATCTTAAAGATTTTGGGTTTAACCAGTAAGCAATATTATGAAATTTAATTGATTTACGTCCACCGTATTCTTTAATTTTTTCAATTGCCTTGTCTAAGCCTAATCTGTTTATTTCTTGTCTCAATCTAAATTTCCAGTCCCTACGGTTTGCATACATTAGATGAGCATCTTCTTCAAAAATTGACGTCTCTTTTTCTAGCATTGTAGTTGCTCTCTCTCCTTGAAATAAAACAAATTCTCCTGGTCTAATTAAATCAACTTTTTTTGACTTAACTGAAATTTTACCTAAAGGTGATTTTTCAAGTACATCCTGCGATTGGTCGTATGAACTATCATTTCTGAGTAATGCAATTTTTCCATTTGAAAGTTGAAATAAGGTTGATTTCACTTTATCAAGTTCATTTTCTTTTTTTAAATCAACGTCTTCAATAGCTTCTTCATTAAGATTTTGTTCTTTTAATTTTTCAAAAATCTCTGAAAGATCACTGGATAATGATAAGTCTTCATCAAAAATTTCTCCCTTAAGCTCATTTTCTATAGTGTATTTAGGTTTTATTGACTCAATATATTTAACGTTCAAAGATTTAACTGATAAATTTTCATTTGAAATAAATAGATTCAAATTATCATAATTTCTATTTAACCAACCGAAATTAAATACATTAACGTAGTGACATATATCCATATAAGAAATTTCCTGTAAAAGTTCAGGTTGAGGATTAAAAAGTGAAATAGAATCTATCTTTTTAAAATTTGGTTCTAAGA
>Ga0209482_1003013_pt1 | contig 10010 bp, 8 predicted proteins | sample CoawatmetaG10DNA_FD_187512 | JGI IMG/M metagenome (GOLD analysis project Ga0209482, IMG submission 187512) | Marine microbial communities from the West Antarctic Peninsula - Coastal water metaG104-DNA (SPAdes) (version 2) | ecosystem: Environmental > Aquatic > Marine > Coastal ... | reverse complement strand
ATTTTAGTGTTTTAGAAATCAATATTAATTAAAATTTAAAAGATGAAAAAATTGTTATTTTTATTTGTGTTTTCGACAACATTTATGGCTGTTGCTCAAGAAAGTGTTTTATTAAGACTTAATTATGAGGTAGGAGATGTATTACTAGTAGAACAAAATGTTTCTCAAAATATGGGTGCTCAAGGAGGCATGGATATGAAGATTCGAATGGACATGACTATTACAGGTAAAGTGGATGAGGTATTTAGCACTGAGTCCAAAATAAAGGCTGTAAATATGAATATGTTGCAAGGGGGCATGGTTATGAGTTTTGATTCTTCGAAAGATCCAGCTGATTTAGATGAAATGGGTAAAATGATGAAACAACAGCTTGATCCAATGATGTTAGCTACTATTTTTTCTAAAATGTCTGCAGAAGGAGAGGTTTTAGAAACAAAAGTTGAACCTGAATCTCCGGCAATGGATCAATTTACAAACCAAGCGAAAGGGATTAAATATCCGAAAGAAAAGGTTGCCGTGGGCTCTTCTTGGGAAGACGCTACGAATCAGCAGGGAATGGAAGTGAAAACTATTTATACGGTTTCTAAAATTGAAAATGGAAAGGTATACATCGATGTAACCGGAACTGTTTCGGGTATTGGCGAAGGCGACGTCACAGGTGACTTAATCGTGGATATCGAAATGGGTATTCAGGAAAAGGCCAGCATAGAAATGTCCTTAAAAACAAACGGAATGGAGATGAACATCGTTACAAAGAGCGTAACTACGAAGATATAGTGTACCGTATTTTACTGATTATAATTAAAATGCCTTGATAAATTGTCAAGGCATTTTTTATGAGATAATAAGAACCAAATATTGATTTTTATTTTTTTCGATACAACCACCAATTCATATCTCTTGTCAATTTATATCCAAGTTTTTCATAAAGAGGAATTGCAGGATTTCCCTTATTTGTGTGTAAAATAGGTAGTTTTTTTTCTTTTAAAATCTCTTTAGTTGTATGTGCAATCAACTGCCGTGCATATCCATTTCTAGTATGATCTGGGTGCGTTACAACACCACTTATCTCTACGAAATCATCAGTTTGCATTCGTTGCCCCGTAATAGAAACTAATGTATCGTCTTTGTAAATACCAAAATACGTACCCATCTCAAAACCCCTTTTCCGGTAAAAACCTGGCATCACCAGCCATATTAAAGCATGCACCTCATCCATGTGTTCTGCTGTTAATAAAACAATATCTTCTGTTATTTTAAAGTCGACAAATTCCTCTAAAATCATTTGGCAACCTTCAATTTTTTTTTCCAGAAGTACGTAATTAGTGTCTATAATTGGTGTTTCATTTTCTGATACTAAAAAAAATTTGTCTGCTATTTTAGCATACGCATTTAAAGCTTTTGCTGTTTTACTCGGATCAAAAAATGAGCCGAAAATACAAATATCTGGATGATAAAATTGAACTCCATCATAAGCGATAAGAAACTTATGATGCGTTTCATTTAAGGAATACCAAACAGGATTTTTTAGTTTTTCTTCTAAGGTTTTCATGAAATAGAATAGATAAAAAAAAGCCCGCATAGTGCGAGCTTTTTATAAATTACAGTTTTATAAAACTTAAGCTAGCATTGTAACTGGGTTTTCTATAAACGTTTTTAAAGTTTGTAAAAATTGAGCACCCACAGCACCGTCAACAGTTCTGTGATCACATGTTAAGGTTAATTTCATTGTATTTCCAACAACAATTTGTCCGTTTTTAACAACGGGTTTTTCAACAATTGCGCCAACAGATAAAATAGCGGAGTTTGGCTGATTGATGATAGAAGTAAAGTTTTCGATACCAAACATTCCTAAGTTAGAAACGGTAAAGGTACTGCCTTGCATTTCTGCAGGACTAATTTTCTTCTTTCTTGCCTTACCAGCTAAATCTCTTACCGTAGCACCAATTTGAGTCAAACTCATTTGATTGGTGTGTTTTACTACAGGTACAAGCAAACCGTCATCAACAGCAACGGCAACACCAACGTGAATATGGCTATGGTAAATTGTGTTGTTATCTGTCCAAGAAGTATTTACTTGTGGATGCTTCTGCAAGGCCATTGCACACGCTTTTACAACCATATCATTAAAAGACACCTTTGTCTCTGGTATTGCATTTATTGTTTTTCTAGAAGCCATTGCACTGTCCATATCAACTTCAATATTTAAACTGAAATCTGGAGCAGAGAATTTAGAAGTACCCAAAGATTTTGCAATTGCTTTCCGCATTTGCGAATTTTTAATTTCTTCAGACTTTTCTTCACCAGTAGCAACAAATGTCATTACAGGAGCAGTAGCAACTGGTTCACTACTGGTAACTTCTTTTACAGGAGCAGCAACAGGGGTATAGTTTTCTACATCTTTTTTAGTAATTCTTCCGTTTTCACCGGAACCTGCAATATCTGCTATATTTATCCCTTTATCTGCAGCAATTTTCTTTGCTAGTGGAGATGCAAAAATACGTCCACTAGAATTATTGGCAGTGGTATTAGAAGCAGTTGCTTCTTTAACCTTCGTTTTATCTTCTTGCTTTTCTGTTTTCGTTTCGGTTGGTTTGCTCTCAGGTGCAGCAGTATCAGTTGACGCACCAGCATTGGCAACAATTGCTGAAACATCTGTTCCGGCTGGACCAATAATTGTTAATAAGCTGTCTACGGGAGCAGTTTCTCCTTCTTGGACACCAATGTATAAGATGGTTCCTTCATAGAAACATTCAAACTCCATTGTTGCTTTGTCTGTTTCAATTTCAGCAAGTATATCACCTTCACCAACAACGTCACCCACTTTTTTCAACCATGCAGCTACAGTACCATCTGTCATCGTATCGCTCAAACGAGGCATTGTAATTACTTCAACTCCTTCGGGAACTGTAACTGAGGTATCTGAAGCATCTGAATCAGACGTTTTTTCTTCTTTAACTTCCTCAAGAACTTCCGTTTTTGTATCGGTATTGTTGCTATTTATAATTGCAGAAATGTCTTCGCCCTCTTCGCCTATGATTGCGAGTAAAACGTCCACTGGAGAACTTCCTCCTTCGGGGATACCAATATGTAATAAGGTTCCTTCGTAGAAAGATTCGAATTCCATTGTAGCTTTGTCGGTTTCAATTTCAGCTAAAATATCACCTTCTTCAATTTTATCTCCAACATTTTTTAACCATTTTGCCACAACACCTTCTTCCATGGTGTCGCTTAATCTCGGCATGTTTATAACTGTAGCCATATTTTAACTTATAAAGGGATAATCTTCTTGTTCATATACCATATCATACATTTGCTGCGGCTCTGGGTATGGAGAATCTTCTGCAAATTGCTCACATTCTTTTACCCTTGCTTTTACATCTTTTTCGATGCTTGCAATTTCTGCTGCAGTAGCGTACTCTTTCTCCTTGATAACATCTAATATCTGTGTTATCGGATCAATTTTCTTGTATTCTTCTACTTCGTCTTTTGTTCTATATTGTTGTGCATCGGACATCGAATGGCCTCTGTAACGGTAGGTTTTCATTTCTAAGAATGTAGGTCCATCTCCGCGTCTTGCTCTCTGTATCGCTTCGTCAATCGCTTCTGCTACTTTAATAGGATTCATGGCATCCACGGGTCCACAAGGCATTTCGTACCCCAATCCAAGTTTCCAAATATCTGTATGATTTGCAGTTCTTCCTACAGAAGTTCCCATCGCATAACCATTATTTTCAACAATAAATACTACTGGTAGTTTCCACAACATCGCCATATTGAATGCTTCGTGAAGAGAGCCTTGTCTTGCAGCTCCATCACCAAAACAGGTAAGGGTAACTGCATCACTTCCTTTGTACTTGTCACCAAAAGCAATTCCTGCCCCTAAAGGTATCTGTCCACCAACAATTCCATGTCCACCATAAAAACCAAATTCTTTAGAAAATATGTGCATAGAACCTCCCATTCCTTTTGAGGTTCCTGTAACCTTTCCAAATAATTCTGCCATTACTTTTTTAGGATCTTCACCCATACCAATCGGTTGTACATGGTTCCTGTATGCAGTAATCATCTTATCTTTCGACAAGTCCATGGCATGCAATGCTCCTGCTAAAATTGCTTCTTGACCATTGTACAAATGCAAGAAACCTCTTACTTTTTGTTGGATATAAACGGCAGCTAACTTGTCTTCGAATTTTCGCCAAAAAAGCATGTCTTTATACCAGTCTAAATACGTCTGTTTGGTAATTTTTTTCATTCTCTATCTTCGTGTTTTCGGTATTGAATATGTATGCAATACGAATACAAAAATAACTGTTTTAAATAGAATAAAAAAAAATCATTTTATGAATTTAACGCGAACGTTTTCGTAAGCTATTTACTTGTCTTTAGCGATGACTAAGGTTGCTTTTGCATCTGTTGCTAAATTCCATTCATTAGCCGATAATAAGGTGCCTGTGTCATTGTATACCTTAAATGCGGCAGTGTTGGGACCTGAAGTACCTTGATTTAGTGCTACGAAGGCTATTTTATTAATACCAATTTCTAATGGAATAGTGAAACTTTGGTACTGTTGTTCTAACAGAATATTACTCACAACAGGGATGTTGTTCAATAGAATGGTAACTCTGTCTCCATCTGGGTATTGAAAGTCTCTACAAATAATATTAACACTGCTAGAATTTGTTCTGAAACTTCCTAAATCCTGATCGATAACGGGATATATATATTGTCCATTTATTTTTTTAAATGCTTTTAGAAAACGCGCTTCACTCATTCGTTTTTTAGAAATAATGCCTTTGTTGTTCAAAGCATCTTCCTCTTGTTTCTCTTTTAATTTTTCTTGTTCTTGGTTGTAAGCGCTTTTAAACCCTGTATTCCCGTCAAGTTCGATAGATTTAGGTTTTTCTAAAATCTTGGCGTTTTTTAAGACAACTCCTTTGATTTTACCTTTGTCTGTAGCGGAACTATTTTTATCTAACTGTGCCACAAAATTGGTGGAAGCTGAAATAAAAAGTAAGCAAATGATAATTCTATTTTTCTGATTCATTTAGAAAAAATTTCTGATATATAAAATGTAAAGATAATACGGATTTAAAATCAAGTTGTTTAGAATTTGTTAAAACTTCTAATGAACAGGGAAATTAAAATAAGTATCTGCAAAAGGCTCCTTTTTTAAGGTAAAATGCCACCATTCATTTTCAAAAGGTTTAAATCCATTGGCGAGCATTGTATTTCGTAGAAGCATTCTATTTTCTTTTTGTTTTTTTGAAATATTTTTATAGAAAGGATGTGATTGAATTCCGAAAAAATCATAGGTACTTCCCATATCTATCTCTTTTTTTGTTGCAGTGCTCACAAGTGTCAAATCAATGGTACTCCCTCTTGAATGACTGGATTTTGACGCGATATAGCCTTGCTTAAAAAGTGCAGCTTTTGAGACCTCAGGATAATATTGTTGTTTCATTAGGGTATCATTTAAAACAAGAGCCCAACGTACAAAGTGAGCTACCGCTTGCTGTGGACGGTAGGCATCAAATATCTTAATGCAGTATCCTTTGGTTAAAAGTATTTGCTGTATTTTTTTTAGTGCTTTTGCAGCTTCAGAGCTTACAATGATGTTGCTTCTTTGATAGCCCTGTATTGGTTTTCCTATAAAATTATTTTTAGATAAATACCGCAATTCCTTCTGTATTGACGGGGCGGATTTGTGTAAGTATACAAAACCTTCAGGGAGTGTTTGTCCTACAAGACTGCCGGAGAAAACAAGGAGTGCAATGCATACAAATTTATTCATGAAATCAAAAATACAGAAAATATAATTTATAAGTTGAAACTAGAAAATATTATTTAATTTTGTCAGCAACTATGGAACAACTGACATTAACAACACCAGCGCTATTATTTTCTGCAATTTCATTGATAATGCTTGCCTATACAAACCGATTTTTGGCATATGCAGCTGTAATAAGGAATTTACATGATAAATATCTAGAGAAAAAGCAAACATCTCTTTTGAGACAAATTAAAAATTTAAAGCTGCGTTTAAACTTGACAAGATGGATGCAGATTTTTGGAATTTCGAGTTTGTTGTTTTGCGTATTAACAATGTTTCTGATTTATGTGGCGCAACAAATGATTGCAGTGTATACTTTTGGTTTTGCTTTGATTTTATTAATTATATCGTTAGCTTTATTAATTAAAGAGATACAAATTTCTGCACAAGCATTGCAGTATCATATTGCAGATATTGAAGAGCATTTAAATAAGAAATAACAGGTATAAGACTCCTACAGATAAAAAAACCGCTTCTAAGAGAAGCGGTTTTTTTAGTAACAAAAAGTCCATCAAAGTTTAAGATTACATATAATCTTCAATAGGATTACAAGAGCAATTTAAATTCCTATCACCATAGGCATCGTCCACTCTTCTTACTGTTGGCCAAAATTTATTTTCTGCAATATATGCCAAAGGAAATGCTGCTTGCTTTCGGCTATATGGAAAATCCCAGTTATCGGAAGTTAGCATTTCTTGTGTGTGTGGTGCATTTTTAAGTGGATTGTTTTCCTCCTCTTTACGCGTGTTTTTAATTTCTTCACGAATGGATATCATAGCGTCACAAAAACGATCTAATTCTGAGATACTTTCAGACTCTGTTGGTTCAATCATCATGGTTCCGCCAACGGGAAAAGAAACGGTGGGTGCGTGAAATCCATAGTCTATCAGGCGTTTTGCAATATCAACAACTTCAATTCCATTTTGTTTAAAATCACGACAATCAATAATCATTTCGTGGGCTGCACGTCCTTTTTCTCCAGTATAAAGCGTTGGGTAATATCCATCTAAGCGCTCTTTGATATAATTTGCATTTAAAATCGCCATTTTTGTTGCGTCTGTCAATCCTTTTGATCCCAGCATTGTGATATAACCATAGGAGATTAAGCAAGCCAGAGCAGAACCCCAAGGAGCTGCAGAAATTGCAGAGATCGCATGTTCACCACCTGTTTTTATGATTGGATTTGACGGTAAGAAAGGCACTAGCTGCGGTGCAACACAAATGGGTCCCACTCCAGGGCCACCACCTCCATGCGGTATTGCAAAAGTCTTATGCAGGTTTAAGTGACAGACATCAGCTCCAATAGTTGCTGGGTTTGTCAATCCAACTTGTGCATTCATGTTTGCACCGTCCATGTATACTTGTCCGCCATTGTCATGAATAATTTTGGTAATATCTTGAATTTCACTTTCAAAAACCCCATGTGTTGAAGGGTAGGTAACCATTAAGGCGGCAAGATTTTCCGAGTGTAAAGCTACTTTTTCACGTAAATCGTCAATGTCAATATTTCCATTTTCGGCAGTTTTGGTAACAATAACTTTCATGCCCGCCATCACTGCAGAAGCAGGGTTTGTACCGTGAGCCGAAGCTGGAATGATACAAATATTTCGATGTGTATCCTTGTTTGCAAGGTGGTAAGCTCTAATCGTCATTAAGCCAGCAAACTCGCCCTGAGCTCCGGAATTAGGCTGTAAAGACGTACCAGCAAAACCGGTCACAATATTTAATTGATGTTCTAATTTTCGCAAGACCTCATGATATCCTTCTGCTTGATTTAAAGGGACAAATGGATGAATATTTCCCCATTGTGGATTACTCAATGGCAACATCTCTGAGGCAGCATTTAATTTCATCGTACAGGAGCCTAAAGAAATCATTGAATGATTTAAGGCCAAATCTTTGCGTTCTAATTTTTTAATGTACCGCATCATGTCTGTTTCAGACTGATAAGTATTAAATATTTTGTGCGCTAAAAATGAGGTATTCCTTTTTACATTTTCTAAGATTTCATTACCCTCAGAAAGCTTAGAAATAGGTGCCCTATTCATAGCTAAAGCTTCAGTAAAAACAGCTACAATTGCATTTAGTTCACTTAATTCTGCAGTTTCATTGATAGAGATAGACAAAGTTTCGTCATCTATATAATTAAAGTTGATCTCATTAGCTTCTGCAATGCGTTTTATTTTTTGAGCATCTGCCTTTACGGTAATGGTATCAAAATAAGAAGTATTTATTTGTTCAATCCCCAAGGCGGTTAGTGCGTTGGCTAGTGTGATTGTTTTCTGGTGCACGCCATCTGCAATAAATTGGAGGCCTTCTTTACCGTGATAAACAGCATACATTCCCGCCATTACTGCTAATAAAACTTGCGCAGTACAAATATTAGAAGTTGCTTTTTCGCGTTTGATATGTTGTTCTCTTGTTTGCAAAGCCATTCTTAAGGCATGCTTTCCGTTGAGATCTTTCGTTACGCCAATTATTCTTCCAGGGATACTTCTTTTGTAGGCCTCTTTTGTTGCGAAATAAGCAGCATGAGGACCCCCATATCCTAAGGGGATTCCGAAACGTTGCGTAGTTCCTACTACTACAGAAGCTCCAAATGCTCCTGGAGCTTTTAATTTCACTAAAGATAAGACGTCTGCAGCCACTGCTACCTTGATCTGTTTGTCGTTTGCTTTTGCGACAAAACTTTCGTAATCGAATATTTGTCCAAATTTCCCTGGATACTGTAAAATTGCTCCAAAATAATCATCCCCAAAATCAAAATCTTCGTGATTTCCAAAAACGAGTTCAATGCCAATAGGAACCGCTCGTGTTTCTAAAAGTGCCACTGTTTGTGGTAACATTTCATGGGACACAAAAAACTTATGAGCTCCTGCTTTTTTCTTTGCACGCTCTCTAACATCAAATAGCAATGCCATTGCTTCTGCGGCTGCGGTTGCTTCATCCAGTAAAGAGGCATTTGCCAATTCCATACCTGTTAAATCACAAATCATTGTTTGGTAATTTAACAATGCTTCAAGTCTCCCTTGCGCGATTTCTGCTTGATAAGGAGTATAAGCGGTATACCAGCCTGGGTTTTCTAATATATTACGTTGAATTACGCTAGGCACAATTGCTTCATGGTATCCTAAGCCAATGTAACTTTTAAATACTTTATTTTTTTCTGAAAGCTTTTTTATATGCGCTAAATATTGATATTCACTCATCGCAGGTGCTAAATCCAACGGACTTTTAAGACGGATATTATCAGGAACAGTCTCATCAATCAGCTGTGCTAAACTGTCTGCTTTGATGGTGGCTAACATTTTTTCTTGCTCAGCCACACTTGGGCCAATATGTCTTCTTTGAAACGAATTTGTATTCATTTATTTAATTTTGTGAGCGATTGAATTCAATCGATTTAGTATTTGTTTTTAACTCTCCAAAAAAGAGTAATTTTTCAAGCAACAAAAATAAGAATTTAATCATTTGTTTGAGGTTAGAAAAGGGATAAAGTAAAGTTAATTGTTAACTAAAAAGGAATGTTATCAACAGAAGCATTATTTTTGTAGCATGAAGTTATTTAAGATCTTATTTCGTTTTTATATCAACGCAAGTATTCATGTTGGAATAGCAGTATATGCTTTCGTAAGAATTGCGGAACAATATCTAGAAATCGCTACTAACAGCGCTTTAAATTATGCCATTTTCTTTGGAACCATTACAGGCTATAATTTCGTGAAATATGCAGGAGTAGCAAAGTTGCACCACCGGAGTCTCACAAATAATTTAAAAATGATTCAAATATTTTCTTTGTTTTGTTTTATTGCCATGTGTTATTTTGCGTTTCAATTACCACTAGAAATTTTAATTTTTTCAACTCCTTTTGTGGGGTTAACTTTTTTATATGCGGTTCCTTTTTTGAGTGGGTTTCATAAAAACTTACGGCAGATAAGTTACCTAAAAGTAATGGTTGTAGCTTTTGTTTGGTCAGGTTTTACCGTCTTAATTCCGTATGTAGCTTCGGGTAAAGAAATGGTGTTGCCAGTTCTCTTATTGGGTTTGCAACGGTTTTTAATCGTGGTGGTTTTAATTTTACCTTTTGACATTAGAGATGTTAAATATGATGCTATTTCTTTGCAAACAATTCCCACTAAAATTGGAGTTGAAAAAACAAAAAGGGTTGGTTTAGGTT
>Ga0209482_1003010_pt1 | contig 10019 bp, 15 predicted proteins | sample CoawatmetaG10DNA_FD_187512 | JGI IMG/M metagenome (GOLD analysis project Ga0209482, IMG submission 187512) | Marine microbial communities from the West Antarctic Peninsula - Coastal water metaG104-DNA (SPAdes) (version 2) | ecosystem: Environmental > Aquatic > Marine > Coastal ... | reverse complement strand
AATACAAGAATTAGAAGCTAGATTAAAAATATTAGAAAACAAATAAATGGCAAACTTATCAAATATAAATGGCAAATTCGTTGTAGAGCAAACAACAGGATATGTGGGCGTAGGAACAACGGATCCTAGTTATCCTATTGAAGTATTAAATGCTTCTGCAGAAATAGCTTTAAATTCTTCGGGTGGTTCAATATATAGATTAAAAAGTGATAGTACAGATGCTTTTAGAATAAATAAAAATGGTGTAGGAGATAGATTAATTATATCTGGTGGTGGCGATGCAACTTTTTCAGGAATGATAACTGTACAAGGTGGTGGTATTGATATAGACAATAATGATGACTTGAGATTAAGGTTTGATAATGCAAGTGTTTTTAAAGCGGGTTTACAAGTTCCAACTACAGCAGGAGATATGATAGCAGGAAGTGCAATTAATGATTTTGCAATTCGCTCTCAATCTAATATGTTGTTCGCTACTGGTGGTGCTACTGAAAGAATGAGGATTGATTCAGCGGGAAATACAACGGTATATAATGATTTTATAATTAGCAACGGTTCACCTGAATTTTATATGACAACAGGTGCCACTCATTATAACTGGTTGTTAGCAGCTCAAGAATCTATCAATGGTGCTTTTCAAATTTCTTCTCAACCTGCAGCTGGAGGATCATATGATAATCATTTAATTATATTAGGTGGCTCTGGAAATATCGGGATCGGAACGGATTCGCCTAGCGCTAAACTGTCTATAAACGCAGGTGCTCAGTTTATAAATTTTTCAGGAAGGGATACTATAGTTCAAGCTGCTAACGATCCCACTAACGCTAATATTTATACTACACAAGCAGGTGTAGGTGATTTTGGACAGCTTTCTGGAAGTTTAGTTTTACAAGCAAGAACACAAGGAACTGTATATAGAGATATTATTTTCGCAGGTGGCTTAGGTACTGTGGCTAGTCCTGCAACTCAATTAATGACTATTCTAGGAGAAGGAAGAGTCGGGATTGGAAGACCTTCGCCTGGTGCTAAATTAGATATTAAAGGAACCGGTGGTGCAACAGGATTAACATTTAGAACAACTGATGCTTCAAATAATGAAATTTTCTACATTATGGATGGCGGGCGTGTTGGTGTTAGATACTATCCGTTTTCAATAGGTTTACCTAGTACAACAAGCACCGCGACCGGTTCTAGATTTCAAGTAGCTACTACAGCCGGAGATTTTGTAGTATTAAACGATGGAAAAGTCGGGATCGGAACGACTTCGCCTTTAAAAATTTTAACTGTAAAAAAAGCAACTTCTACAACAGATATTGGTACAAGTGAAGTAATGAGATTAGCGGGTACAGCGCAAGCTGTTGGTAACAGAAACGAATTGGGTTTTGCTAATTATGATTTTGACTATAATGCAAGTGTTGTTATTGGTGTAGAAATTATGTCAACACTTGGTTATTTAAAACAAGATTTATATTTTGCAACCAGAGAAAGCACAACTGATGTAGCGCCAACCGAAAGAATGCGTATAAAATCTGATGGAAACGTAGATATTATAACTCCAATTACTAATGGTTTTTTTGGATTATCTTTAAAATACAGTGCAATAGAAGTGGCTGTTTTTAAAGTTAACAATGCAACAGGTCAAGTAGATATTGGTGGTAATGCAGTAGGTTATTTTCCTACACTTGCCTCAGGAGGAATTGAAAGAATCCGTATAACAACTGCAGGGGATGTTTTAATTTCTAAAACTATTTTAAATCCTAGTGTTGAAGGAATTGAATTAAGGGAAAGTGGTCAATTAAATGTGGCAAGTACTGTAGACCAATTTAATTTTTATAACACTTCAGCAGGTGTTTATAGGTTTTTTGTAACCGCAGCAGGAGCAGTACATGCAACTTCAACAAGTATAAATGCTATTTCAGATATTACTTTAAAAGAAAATATAAAACCTTTAGAAACAGGTTTAAATGAAGTAATAAAACTACAGCCAAGAAGATTTGATTGGAAAAATGGAGATGGCAAAAATATAGCAGGATTTATTGCTCAAGAAGTTGAAGAAGTTTTACCTGATTTAGTTAGTGAATATAAATATACAGATGAAGAAACAAAGAAATCTTTAAAGATGGGTGATATGATTCCAACTTTAGTAAAAGCAATACAAGAATTAAAAGCAGAAGTAGACATATTAAAAAATAAACCGTGTAAATGTAATTGTAAATAATTATGGCAATAATATATTCATACCCCTTATCAACACCAAAAGTAAAAGATTTACTTATAGGTACTAATGTTTTTGATAAAGAATTAGAAGGTTCTCCAAGAAACAACCCAACTGTTAGTTTTACTGTTCAAAGTATAGTGGATCTTATAGCTCCAAAAACTGGTCTTCAAGGGTTACAAAGTGTAACTTCTGTTGGCAATACAACAACAAACCCTATAGTTATTAATAGTGGTTTATCAGTCCTTACTACGTTTACAGATTCAAGTGGAAGCGTTGGAACAGCTGGACAAGTCTTGAGTTCTACCGTTATTGGTACTTCATGGATAGCTGATACCACTGGTAATAACTATTTTGTAACAGGAGCTGCTTTTAATACAGGTACAGGTGTTTTATCTATAACAGGTAATAACGCAGCTGTAGGTGCTACAGTTGATTTAGATGGTAGATATATAAGAAGTAATGAAACAATAACTTTAACAGGTGACATAACTGGATCTGGAACAACAGCTATAACAACAACTTTGAATACAGTAAATTCAAACGTAGGTAGTTTTACAAATGCGGATATTACTGTAAATGGTAAAGGATTAATAACAGCTGCAGCAAGTGGTACTGCTAGTGGCGTTAGTAAAATAGTGGCTGGTGATAGAATTACCATAACACCAGCAACAGGTTTAGGTGACGTTACTATAAATTCAGCGATTGCCCCTGTAACAAGTCTAACTACAACTGGAACTTCAGGTGCTTCAAGCTTAAGTGCATTAGGTGTTTTAAACGTGCCAGATTATAGTAATAGTTCAGACGTGACCTCTTTCACAAATATAAATGGAACATATGTGTCCTCTAGTGTAGTCAATACGGTAGCTACAGGATCTGTAACTGTAGGAACAATAGATTTATCTGCAGTTGATGGACCTGCTACCGCTATAACTCCTTTTCTAACTAAAACAAACTATTGGGCTACACCTTTTTATACATCCATAACAAGTACAGATGGAACTTATATAGATTTAACACCAAATGCACCAATAGCTGGTGCAATTACTATCACAGCTGATTTAAGCGCTGTTGATGGAACGTCTGATGTTAATACTAGGTTTTTAAGTAAAGATAATACTTGGGATGTACCTACTTACACCTCAACAGGCGTGACTAGTTTTACTAATACAAATGGAACTTATGTTTCAGCCGCAATTGCAAATGTTGACGCAACAGGAACAGTAACTACAGGTATTATAGATTTATCAGCTGTTGATGGAACAGCTGTGGCAGCTACAAGGTTTTTAAGTAAAGACAACACTTGGGATGTGCCTCTTTTTCCCTCTGAAATAGATACCTTGCAAAGTGTTACAACTAGAGGAAATACTACTAATAAAAGTATAACAATGAATGGGTCTGGTGTTGATGGTTATCTATATGTAACTGGAAATTCTGGCCCCTCTATTCCTTCACATTCTCAAGGTATAGCTTTGGCTTACAATAATTCTGCTGGACAAAGAGAAAGTGAATTATTTTGGAACACAGGTGGTGGTAGTAATACACCTGCTATTAACAATGTTTCTTATTTTGGTATTTACAATGAATTTATAGATTCTACAGCTGGTAATGCTAGAGTTACAAATAACCAAGTTAAACTTTATGGAACAGGTAGTCTTGAACTTACAAGACCTAATGCTGGATTAATAACACCACATTTTAGCTCACCTATTGTTGCTGGAGCTCAAAATAGTCTTTTAGCTCGTAGCAATACAAAACAAACCGCATTTACAACAACACTTTCGTATAATGAAACAAATGCCACGTTAGCAATACTTCCAGCAAGTGGAACACCTTCAGAAATACAAATGAAATCGGCAAATAATGATATATGGAAATTAGTAATTTCAAATGCAGGTGCACTAGTAATTACTGGACCTTTTTAATAACGTAATGTAAATTTAAAGAAAAACATAATAAAACAATAAAAATGGCAATAACTTACAAATGGTCTATTAATCAAATGAATGCTCACATTCAGGCCGAAGGAGAGCAAAATGTAATATTCACAGTACACTGGACCTATTCAGGATCTGAAGAAGTGAGTGGAAAAATTTATCAAGCAAGTTCAATAGGTGCTCAAAGCTTTACATATGTAGCTGGAGAACCTTTTGTACCTTATGCAGATACTGAAGCTTTTGAAGCTGTAGTAATTGGTTGGCTTGAAGGAGCGTTAGATGTACCAGCAATGTCTGCTAGTATTGCGGCTCAAATACAAAAAGAAATTACACCAATCAATGAAGACTTATACTTTACATGGATGAATCCACCGATTCCGCCTGTTGAAGTGTAAGTTTGCAAAAAAACAAGTGATAGTATAACTAACCTATGTCGCTGTGGTAGCGATATTTAACCAAAAATAATTTTAACCTAAAAAAACCAAACCAATGACTTACATTTATTCGTTGAGTTCTTCAATGACTCAACCCCAACAACCGCAGATTACCGAAGAAGCTATTAACATGTGGAAACATTTATCTCAAAAGAAACACTGGAGAATTGTTCAACTACCTAATGGCTATTTTCAAACCGAACACCGTGACCTACAAGACAAAGAAAAATGGTACGATGTCACAAGGCGAGAGACTATGGAAGCTGCAGAAGCTGCAATCGATGGTAGTGTAGACCACTATCTTAAGAAGGTGGACTTTTTAAAAGGTCCTAAAGTAGTTAAGACGTTTAAATAATACAAATCAAATCAAATCAAATTAAATTATGTCAAATGCAATCGTTAAGAATCTAAACTTTGGTTTAGAGGCTAAAGACCAAGTGTTTGCCGGTATTACAAAACTTACACAAGCTGTTAGCTCCACTTTAGGAGCTAGCGGTAAATGTGTTATGTTAGAAGATCAAACTGGTGAACCAATTATTACAAAAGATGGTGTAACTGTAGCAGATTCAATTACACTTCTTGATCCTGTTGAAAATATGGGAGCAACATTACTTAAACAGGCTGCTAGAAAAACAGTGAATGAAGCTGGTGATGGTACAACTACCGCTACGGTTTTAGCTCACGCTATCTTAGAACAAGCTTATAAAGTAATTAATAAAGAAAACGCTAGAGATATAAAGCATAGTATAAAAGTTACTACAGAAAAAGTTATTGATTATTTAGATTCAATAAAAACAACTGTTGAAGGAGACATGATTGATCAAGTAGCAACTATATCTACAAACAACGATCCGGTTCTTGGTAAAATTATAGCTGATGCATTTAGATCAGTTGATGAAACAGGTGTTGTGATGTTAGAAGTATCAGACCTACCTGAAACTAAATTTGAAGTTATTGATGGTGTACAATACGAAAGAGGTTTAAAAAATATTCATTTTGTAACCAATCAAGAAACAAAAACTTCAGAATTAGAAAAACCACTTGTTTTGATAGTGGAATCTGAAGTTGAAAACGTAAGAAAAATTCAAAGTGTTTTAGAATACGCTATTAAAAACAATAGATCATTACTTATTATAGCTGACGTAGATCAACAAGTTTTATCTGCTTTAGCAATGAATAAATTAAAAGGTAATATTAAAGTTAATTTAATTGATGCTCCTATATATGGAGTTAATAAAAAAGAAACTCTTGAAGATTTAGCTTTATTAACTGGAGCGACTGTTATAAATGAAGACTTAGGAGATGATATTGATTTAGTAGGTTCTGAGCATTTAGGTGAAATAATTAAAAGTGTAACTAGCCAAACTGAAACTATACTTCATGTAGGTGAAAAAAGTGATGAAGTTAAAGGTTTAATTAAAGACATAAAGTCTAAATTAAAAACTGCTAAGCATCCAGGTGTGATAGTTAATAACGAAAGAAGATTAGCTAGATTATCCGGTAAAGTTGCTGTGGTAAAAGTAGGGGCTAATTCTGAAGTTGAATTAAAAGAAAAAAAAGATAGAGTCGAAGACGCTATATGTGCTACTAAGGCCGCTGTAAAAGAAGGTATTGTCCCAGGTGGAGGTATTGCTCTTTTAAATGCTGCTCAAAAAGTATTAGTAACTTCTGAAGGTGAACAAGTCTTGGTAGACGCTATTAAGGCGCCATTTAAGACTATATTAGCTAATGCAGGTATAGAGAACTACAAAATGCCTACAGTTGAAGGAGAAGGATTAAACGTGGTTACAGGAAATATGGTAAATATGATTAAGTCCGGAATAATAGATCCTTTACTAGTAACAAAAAGTGCATTGAGAAATGCGGCTTCTGTAGCTACAACTATTTTATCAACCGATTGTGTAATCAATAATCTTAGAATTAATGAAAGCAATAGGTAGTAATTTAATAGTAAACGAAACTAAGATTGGAGTGTCTGAGACAAAAGGCGGTTTATTCTTAGCAGAAAAACAAAGAGAGGATATAAGATATGCTGAAGGCACTGTATTATCCGCTGGAAGCAATGTTGTAGGAATAAATAAAGACGATGTTATTTATTTTGATAAAAACAATTCTCATCAAATTGAAATTAAAAAAGAAATATATCTTGTTGTAAATATGACACACGTCGTAGTTGTGTTGTGAGATTAGAAGCAAGTGATATTAAAGATCTTAATCTTTTAAAACATTATAGGATCATTAGAAAATGGGCCTGTAAAAATAATGAATTAAATGATGCAGACTTAGAATTACTAATATATTTCGATTGCATGGATCTTTTTACAAGAGAAGATTTTAAAATCGGTACATATTCTTATAGTTGGGATAACAGACGCTGGAACAGATTACTTAAAGAAGGTTGGATAACGGTTTGGAGAACGCATAACCGCACAACACAAAAGTATAATATCTATAAAGTTTCCTTTAAGTGTAAGCAACTAATAAGTAGAATGTACCGTATTATGCTAGGTAAAGAAGATATACCAACTTCTCTACATCGAAATAAAATAATGAAAGGTAGATCATACATTGATAAAGTTATGATCACATCTATAAATAACGTAAATAAAGATAAAAACCGATAATCATGGGAAAAAAAGAAATCAAAAAAGAAGAAATAAAAGTATATTCTTCAATTGATAAAAAAATTGCAAACTTGCAAAAATTAATAGATAAGCTTAAGGCTAAAAAATAATGGGACTGTTTGGTGGAATTGCTGGATTAATGTCTGGTGGCCGTAGTGGTAGTGGCAGTGGTAACCCAGTAGGAGCTCTTTTAGGTGGTGGTATAATGGATATAATGAGAGCAGCTAGTGGAGGAAAAGGTAAAAAATCAAGCGGAGATAAACCTCCTGTTGATAACTCTCATAGTCACGGATCAACAGAAAGAAGAAATACTGCTGAGGCACAAAGAAGTAATTCTGAGCCTGTTAATATAGGAAATGTATCTAGTCTAGGTGGTTTTATAGGTAAAGGTCAAGTTGATCAATTTTCTAATTTAACTGATACATCAAGTGTTGACAGAGGCGGAAGAACCACCCCTAGACCCGACGACTCTAATAGTTTAGATCCTGTAGGAATTAAAACAGCAATGAATCCTTCTATGGCAACACCTAACATGCCACCTGATATAGATGGAGAAGGAACAATGAATGCTTTATATAGTTAATAAATAAAAATATTATGAAAAATCCAAGTCAATTAGGCGCAACAACAATATGGGACGGCCCATTATCAGAAGTAGGAAGACCTTTAGCTAAGGGTAATTCTAGATCAGGTAACAATTGTATGCAAATACTTAAGGCTCCAACGCCTTATAGCGCAGGACCAGTTACAGCAAAAACTTATAAAAATCAAATAAGTATTGGTATTGTAGGTTTAAGCTCAATGAAGTAAATACTCATTAAAATGAGTGATAGAATAAGTGAGCACGTTTCGCTTAAAGAAGGAATTAAATCTCATACAGCCACCAGGTTAGGTATTAACAATACACCTAGTGATTTAGATTTAATTAACATGAAAACTATTGCTGAAAAAGTATTCGAACCATTACGTAAATTTGTTGGTGGTCCAATATCTATTAATAGTTTCTATCGCTCACCCAAATTGAATTCTGCTATTGGCGGAAGTACAAGTTCACAACATTGTAAAGGTTGTGCTTTAGACATAGATGATACATATGGTCATAAAACTAATGCTGAAATGTTTGAATACATTAAATGCAATTTAGATTACGATCAAATGATTTGGGAATTTGGTGATGATACTAATCCTGATTGGGTACATATAAGTTATGTATCCGAGGATGCGAATAGAAGAAGACTTTTAAAAGCAACAAAAGTTAAAAGTAAAACAAATTACACAATAATATAATGTATACACAGCAAAATTCTCCATTCGCAAGAATAAGAAAAACTACTAAAGGTAAAGGTAGAAATTTTAGAGCTACTGATGAAGGCGCTGGTATGACACAAAAAGGAGTTAAAGCTTATAAAGCTCAAAACCCAGGTAGTAAATTAAAAACAGCAGTAACTGGTGACGTAAAACCAGGTAGTAAAGATGCTGGAAGAAGAAAATCATTTTGCGCTAGATCAAAAGGATGGAAAGGTGAAAGAGGTAAAGCGGCTAGAAGAAGATGGAAATGTTAAAATAAAAAAAAAAAATAAAACATTATGATAAGAAATTATTACACAGAAGCATTTAAAGGAGGAATTACTCCAGTTGTTAGTGCTACACAATTAATAGATGGTACGGTTAAAATTATCGAATCAACTACAGCAACTTCAGTTGTCAATGCAGCTACGTCTGTAACATTAGTATTAGCTTTAAATACTTCCATAAAAAGAGGTATGTATATAACTGCTCCTACTATAACACCTAGTGCTATAGTTATAAATGATAATTTATTTGTTGATCAAGTTGTTCACGGGGCTAACACTACCGTAACTTTAAATAAGGCTATTCAAATGAATATTGGTCAAGTGTTAACATTTTTTAATGTTAATCAAAACAGCTGGAAACAATATAGTTTATATATAGGAACACAACCATCTCAAAGCAATAACTTTGGAAGTATAACTAGTGCAACTGCAAACGCTGCGGCGGCTGCTCAAAAAGCTGTAACTTATAAAGTTGCTAATCCTTATATACAATCAGGTATGAATGTATATGATGATGGTGTTTTGATTGGTATTGTTGATGATATAACTACAGCTAATCAATTTAATTTAGTAGATAACCTAGCTGCTCTTATAGCTAATGATTCAGTGTTAACATTTGCTTTTAGTGTTCTACCTAGTGTATCTGTGTTAACTATAGATAATCAAACTGTAACGTTTACAAACCCTGCTCAAGGTTTTGTGCTACCAGTTTCAGTTGTTCAAGTAACGGCATTAGTTGGAGGATTAACTAACGTAATAGCATTAGACTAATGGGATATTCACAATCACCGTTTTTGAAAAAAGGATTTCCTGAAATAAAAGAAAGTAATAAAGGTAAGTTTACATCATGGGCTAAAAAGAACGGTTTTAAGGATGCTTGTTCCGCTGCTAGTGCTGTAATGTCAAAACAAAAAGAATATTCACCAGCAGTGGTCAAAATGGCTAATTACGCTGAAAACTTCGGATGTAAATCCAAAAAATAAATAAAAAAACAATGGATACAAAAATTACTAAAAGTAATGTGAAGTCAGCCATCAAAGATGACAAAGCTCACATGAGTTATTTAAAGCGAGACGTCAACGATGACCAAAAAGCAGGAGGAAAATACAAAGACATTAATCAAACAGCTGATGAGAAACACATCTCTAAATTAGCAGGTGATGTAAGAGCAGATCAATCTTTCATCTCTAAACACATGCATAAAACAAAATAATATTATGGGACAAATTAAACAC
>Ga0209482_1003008_pt1 | contig 10021 bp, 10 predicted proteins | sample CoawatmetaG10DNA_FD_187512 | JGI IMG/M metagenome (GOLD analysis project Ga0209482, IMG submission 187512) | Marine microbial communities from the West Antarctic Peninsula - Coastal water metaG104-DNA (SPAdes) (version 2) | ecosystem: Environmental > Aquatic > Marine > Coastal ... | reverse complement strand
TACCTTCTTTATATAACTCCAACATACATTTTTTAGTCATATCTGCTGCACTACCTTGAATTAATTTATTTAAAGCCTTGTAAGTATAAGCACGCTTGATGCCTGGACCATGTTCCTGGACAGCTTGGTCAAATGGTAATGCTTTGTGCATACCAAATTGATTAGGTTCCCATAAATGAAACCTGCAAAGTCTGCCAAGTAAAGTTCTAATCTGTCCACGTTGTTGTGCTCTATTAGATACCGACCTAGTTAAAGTTTTAACAAACGGAACTCTTTCATGGTAGATTGAAAATAATTCATCTGCTTTTTCTTTTGACACACCTAACTCCGCTTGAAGTTTAGCTTTACCCATACCATAAAATAAACCTAGGTTAATAGTTTTAGCCTGGTCTCTAGGTATTTCTGCCATCTCCGCAACAATAGTATGAAAATCTGCATCATCTTGTAGATAAGAATCTTTTACATTAAAGACGCTTGAGTCTTGATCGAGAGATGCGTAGTGAACTACTAATCTTGGTTCTTGTTGTGAGTAATCAAAACACCCCCATTCGCAACCGGACTCTGGAATAAAGAGGGATCTTATCAATGGACCTAAGTCCTTGTTGCGAGCAGGAATTTGTTGAAGATTTGGATTTGAGTAAGAGAATCTTCCTGTTACTGTTCCCCCACTATCCGATCTAATTTGATTTATATCTGCATGAATACGACCATTGTGTTCATGTTTTATAATAGTATCTATAAAAGTTGTATGTGCCTTGTTTATCTCTCTAGCTTTTGCTATAAGATTAACCGTAGGATTCTTATGAGTAGAAAGAAAATTTTTAGTAAATGATGGCGCTTGTGTTTTTAAAGTTCGTTCGTAATCTAAACCAAGTTTATCAAAAACTTTGGCAATCGATCGTGCTGCCCATATTTGAGGTTCTATTCCTGTCTCTTTTTTTACTTTTTGGAGTAATTTTTCTTCTTGTAATGCTAACTGTTGCTTCAACTTATGAGCTCCTTCAACGTCTACACGTACTCCCTTAAATTTCATATCGACCAGGCAAGGAAATAAATCTGTCTCTAATTCAAAAATAGATCCCAGGTCCTGGTCAATTAGTTCCTTCTGCATAACTTTCCATAAATTTAATGTAAGCTCTGCATCACGTTCAGCATAGTTACCAACATACATAGAAGGTAACTTCCACATGTCGGCTTTGGGATCGAGTCCCCATTCTTTTGCGACCTGATTTAATTCTGTTTCATTTTTACCTTGGCCACAATAATCCCAACCGAGACTATTAAGATCAAACCTAAATCTATTTTCATTGACTAGTGATGCTGCAATCATTGTGTCAACAATCTGTCCTTCAATTTTTATTCCCATGGACCTAATCCAACACACATCATACATAGCGTTGTGAAAAACTTTTATTGCCGGACAGGCACAAAGATCTGTAAACCATTGAATTACTTTACTTTTTTCAAGGTTACCACCCCCCTCGTGATCGAAAGGAAAGTAACCTGAATAACCATCGACAGCTATAGCAATACCTACAACCTTACCGCGACCAACCACTGCACCCGAGCCTCTTGTTTTTAAATCTGGATCACAAGTCTCTAAATCAATTGCAATGACTTCGGCCTGTCTTAGATCTGGAAACTCAGTAGGTTTGACCCATTCTGTTTGTGCTTTGAATACAAGTGGTTTCATTATTTTTTCTCCTCTGTTGTGTAAAACATTTTTTTAGAGTCTTCTGTTAACCAATCTTTATTTTCTACATTCCAATAAGTACTCTGGACTGAGTAATCTGGTACACTACCATCAGTAACGTAATTAGGAGCATCCCACAAAATACGATTATTGGGTTGAGCTGCATAATTTCCATTATCCAACGCCAGTATATGCGCACACTTATGTTCTTGAGGTATTTCAGAATGTTCTGTATCCAAAATATTACTTTCTGGATGTCCCCAATCAATGGTAAATAAATATTCTCCTGGATAATCTTTCTTATCTTTTCCAAAATACTTTCCTCGTTTGCCTCTTAAAAAACTAAAACAGTGTACACTAGGATAATAACTAAAGCAATTCCATAGTTGCACTTGATCAATAGCGGGGTTTTCTGTATCCTCTACTTCAAATTTTTCTTGGAAAAAAGCAGAAATAGGTAGTCTCCAAAAACATGCACCGTTAGGTAACATAACATGAAATAACAATGCTCTATCCGTAATAGATGCAAATCCAAAAATACAACAGTCTTCACTTTCACCGTGATGTTCTTTTAAATCATACAAATATTCTTTTCTTACTTTACAATATATTGGTGGTATGTCTGCGTTTAAGTATGCCATTAGTTGTAGTCCCTTTCAATTATCATTTCTATAAAGTGTATTGCTTTTTCTAAGTCTTGCTTCTTTCCTTTGTCTCTGTGTCTTACAATATATTTAATAACACAGCCTTCTGGGTAAAGTAATTCGTTTTCAATTACAAATTTACTGGGTTGTATCTTATATTTTTGGTAGTGGTTTCCACCAATTTGTTTACTAAAAGCATTTAAATCTTTTAGCTTAACTTTATCATTTATTACTCCTATTTTTTTTAACTCATTATATATTTTCTTTTTGTATTTTTCATTTAACTTCATATTTTAAACTCCTTTAATTTATTGTTTGCTTTAATTAAATAAAGATTTTTTGCAGATCTTGTTACAGCGACGTACCAAACTCTGTATTCTTCATCTTGTTTTTCAGGAGATTTTTGTGCCCCCTTCATTGTGTTAGTTGTTTGATTTAAAAACAATACAACATTTGTAGCTTCTCCTCCTTTTGCTCCATGAATAGTAGAAAGTTTTATTCTTGGATCTTCCGTTAACTGTTCTCCGTTATTAATCATGGCATCCATGTAGTCAATTTGACTAGGTGCAACTTTAGTAAAAGCTTTTTGCCAAGGCAATGTAATATCAACTTCACTTAATCTTTCTAAAACCCTTTGCGATTGTACCTCCGGAACATCTTCCTCACTTCTCATTTTGTTCCATATTTGAATGTCCTCATACAAAGATTTACCGATACTATTTCCCTGTGCAGTTTCAAAAAAATGACCCTGACGTTTTAGAATAGGCATTAAAGGTTTTAATAATGAATTGGTTCTGGCTAAAATTAACCAATCTCCCTTAGACATATCTACATCCGTTAATTTAAATCTTTCAATTACTTCACCCCTCTCTTGTTTTGGCAAATAATCTTTTTGAATTCTATTGACACCCACTCTAGTAATAATATCTAAAGCTTTTGTTTGTATGTCAATTGGAACTCTTTGAGATTTAGTTAATCTAACTTCATTCCCTTCCCAAGTTTGAAAAGATTTTACATCTGCTCCAGCCCAACCAAAAATAGCTTGATCATCATCCCCGGCAATCCAAACCCTTGCATCAGTACCTCTTGTTATTTTATCTAACATACTCCACTGCAGCTTAGATAAATCTTGAGCTTCATCTACAATAACTACTTGAAATTTTTTAGTATTTTCTAATTTTAAAAATCTTTCAATCATGTCATTAAAATCTATTAGATCATAAGTTTTTTTAAAACTGTCTATTTCTTTAGCAATGGCATCTAATTTAAATCTTTCTACCCAAGTTAAATGCTCATTACGATCAAATTGTTCTAATGGAGTTATCTGTCTTACCCGAGCTAAATTTATTAAACTTAAATACTCACTGTCCGATGAAAAAATTCCATTCCATTGATTGGTCTCATGGTTTGCATATTTAATTTGAATACCAGAAGTTTCACCAATTTTTTTATAGTGTTCTTCTTGCATTACATTTTCTTCTTTTAAACCTAATTGATTAAAAGCAAAAGAATGCAGTGTTTGAAAATGAGGAATATCTTTTTTAGTTAATTCAGTGTTAACTTTTAAAAATCTATCTCTAGCTTCGTTTGCTGCTTTTCTAGTAAATGCAAAATAACCTATATTTTTTAACGAAATACCTTCATCAAGGTATTTTTGCACTGTTTGTAATAGATTTCTTGTTTTTCCTGTACCTGGAGGACCTATAACTTTATATTTTTTCATTAGTAATTACTCTCTTTTCTCTCCACGGGTTGGTATTCTATCTTGTCTAAGTGGAGTTGTAGACTACGACAGACTTTTTCTGTTTTGCCATCTATGTTTAAAGAAAAATTAAATTCTACTTCACAATCTTTTTCCAATTGTCTGGCAATTCTTTCTTGTGGAATTTTCCAATTGTTTCCTAAATGTTCAATGAATGAACTAAATTTAAAATGATGATGACCTTTGTCTGTATAGCAAGCACCATTTCTAATTTGATTTCTTTGTTTAGCTTGTGGTCCATTTATACAGTATTGATACAGTTCATCTTTTAATCTATCTCCAATTTGTGTGCCTTTTGGAGGAGCAATTGTTTCACAACCTGGACCACGCCATTCATTTAATTTAGCTCTATAATCTTTTGGTTTTAAGGGCTCAAAATAAATTCCTGTTTGTTCCCAAATTAAATTTAAAAGTTCTTTTTGTGTAGTCATTAATTTTGTGTTGGGTACAACTACTTCTATCTTATCATCATTTGGCATTATAACTTGAAACCTATACTCAGGTTCTTGGTATTTAATTATTTGAAAATTTGTTATATCTGGAAACGCTGACACACCATCTGAAGCTATTCCAAAAGGTTTAGAATAACATAAACTACGCATACACTTGTCTTTGATAGGTTCTTCATAACAAGTATGTCCTGCAGTGTCACCTTTCCAGGCTTTTATTTTTAAATCTAAATGAGATTTATCCCACGGTGTTTCTAAATATTTTATATTTGCAGCCATTACTTGATCAGGCCATTTATCTTTATATTTTTTTTTAGCAAAAACCATATAGTTATACATAAAACGGTCTCGACCATCCTCTAATTTAGACTTAGAACAAAGAGCTAAACACGGTGGACCATCTTCAAACTCTGGATCTGTCCCCATTAAAATATTTGCATGGGTTGTTTCAACTAAAGTATGTAAATCTTTTTTAGAAACTTGTGAAGATAAAGCTATTTTAAGGAATTGTTCTAAAGATAATTTATTTGCATCTTTGTCTATTGCATATCTAGTTGACTCACCTTTATTATAATAAGGTAGGTTGATAAAGTTTCCTGGTTTAATTTCTCCTTTGTCATCTTCTTTTAATTCTTTCTGTTTAGGAAAAATTTCGGTGGTTGGTTTTAAACCTAAGGGTAATAAAAATGCTTTTAATGCATCTATTAAATCTATTGCTGGAATAGCTTCTTTTAAAAAAATATAACAATGCAAGCCTCCACTTTTAGATAAGATGGGGACTAGTGGTAACTTAAATTGTTGAAATAAAGATAAGTACTTATCTACTTTAAAATTTCCATAATCAGGTGGGTCTATATCTATACACCCAAACTGAGCTGTCTTATTTAATCTACATGGTTGAACACCAATAGATATTTTTCCTTGTAAATGATCTTTGTAATCGTTGATAGTAAGGGGCCGACCTGCCCACTCATAGCCAGGTTTAATTTTATTTTTCCCTGCATCAAGTTCTGTTCTTGACATATCAGCAATGCCAAAATCTCCACCATAGCCGGTAAACAGCTTTATAAATTCATTTTCCATAACGATCCCGGGTCGGGACAGTTCCAGTCTCCCTTCACTGTCCCTATCTTCTTTCGAAGAATCTAGTAATTAGATTCTGTTGTTGATGTAGGTTCTACCGAAGCAGCTGCAACATTACTTTTATGTAATGCTAAATTAAAATCTTTAGCCATGCTATAGATTTCTGCATTTTCTACTGGTTTAACTATGTTAACAACCATCCCATGCCAAGTAAAGTTACCTGTATTCTCTACAGAGTTTATTTTATAAACTCTAGAAAACGCAGGAGCTGGTATAGATTTACCTGATGATTTTGAAATTATCATTTCATTATCCATCAGTGAGTTCCAACCTCTACTAGTTTTTAGCTGAGTAGTTTTTAATGACATCAAAGCCTTCTCAGGTTTTTCACTAAGAATAATTACAAAATGATTTGCTGTTTTAATGATCTCATTACCATTAGACAGTACATCTTTTGTACCTTGCTTAGTTGTTTGAGCCATAACCTCTGGTCCTCTATCAGGACTAATCGGTCTACCTTCACTTTTGTCAAACGGTGCCCATTCTGGGTATGTCATTTTGTAGAAACAAGGTATTACTTGAATACCTTTTTCTCCACTATACAGTTTTTTAGTTACTGTATTGTAAAACATTCCAGCTTCTGCACCTTCAACGTATTTTGCATGCTTTTTTTTCGTTTCATAAGAACCTGCTTGAAGCAGTTTTAAAAACGGTAAAGCTAAATCACCTTTATCTATATTTTCTAAACCCATTCCTGAGTCAGCTTCAAAATCTAGAGTGGCTAATGCACCTTCTTTTTTGACTGTTAAGTCGCTTGTTTCTTGTGTCATGTTATTTGTTCCTTGTTATTTTTGTTTTGTTTCCTTGAAACAGGTTAAAGTATTCAGCGGGCAAGTCTAATCCTTTTTCAACTCGCTCTCTGTATAGTGCTTTGAGAGTCATGGGTTCAACTTTCAGTTTTTGTGAAGGCTGATAACCATTCTTCTCAGCAAGGCTAGCGTAATCGTTCGCCTTGTTATCTTCGCCACGACCAAAGGAAACAGTGATCTCATTTTTAATAAGGTCACCCAGGTCGGTATTTCGAAGCCATTTATACGCGCCCTCTTTTTTATCAAGAGGTATACTTGCGCCGTAAATTTGTTTTACCTCAATGGCAGAACCATCGGTAAGTTTAAGAGTTTTTAATTTCATGTCATTCATTATCTCTGGTATTACTTGTTCAGAAATTAGATCAGCTGCTTCTTTCTTTTTCTTTAACTTTTCTTCATCAATCTTAATCTCATCTTCCATAGATTGCAACCTGATAACATAGTTAGATAAACTTCTAACATTTTCTATTTCGTTAACTTGTTGAGGACTATCCTCTTCAAATTTCTTTGTTAAGTCTTCATTATTCATCTTCTATTTCTCCTCTTTCATATAGATTAAATTCTAAAGGATAATAAGTTTGTTCTTGTCTGTCCCATTTTAAACTTTTAGCTTTTCCATTATTTACTTTTGCAATAACAGCGCCAACCATAAAAATTATTTGTGGATCACCTGATAATAATAAATAATCATTATCATTAAAATCTTTTAATAATCTTTCTAGTTTATGTTTTATAGGTCCAGGACTCATAACAACTTGGCTATCTTCCCTTAGAAGAACTTTTAATTTACCGTATTTTTGAGCACCAATAATATTAAACTTAGGACGCCCTGCTCGGGTTCCTGGTACTTCTTGCAATACGTAAACGATCGGTTCTGGGTTATTTTCTTTCATACTTGACTTTATAATTTATATGAATTAGATTGTCAACCAGAAAGAAGAATTATTATGGACTATAAATTTAAGACTAAACCTTATGCACATCAAATAACTGCATTAGAAAAATCGTGGAAGAAAAAAGTATTTGCGTATTTTATGGAAATGGGAACTGGTAAAACAAAAGTTGCTATTGATAATATTGCTATGCTTTATGACAAGGGAAAAATAAATGGTGTTCTAATTGTGGCACCTAAAGGCGTATATAAAAATTGGTATTCACAAGAATTTCCAACCCATTTACCGGATCATATTGATCATAAATCTGTTTTATGGCAAGCAACCATAAATCAAAAACAACAAAAAGTATTAGACACTTTGTTTGAAACAGGTGAAGATCTACATATATTATGTATGAATGTAGAAGCATTTTCTACAAAAAAAGGTGTTGATTTTGCAGCTAAATTTTTAAATTGCCACAATACTTTTATGGCGGTTGATGAATCAACAACAATTAAAAACCCCGGGGCTAAACGTACTAAAAATATTGTTGGCTTAGGTAAATATGCAAAATATAGACGTATTCTAACGGGTTCGCCTGTAACTAAATCACCATTAGATTTATATACACAGTGTCAATTTTTAGATGAATTTTTATTAGATCATTCTTCTTATTATACATTTAGAACTAGATACGCCATCATGCGTAAAGCACATTTTAATGGTAAGTCTGTTGAAATTGTCGTGGGCTATCAAAATCTAGGAGAACTTTCTGAAAAACTAAAAGATTTTTCATACAGGGTTTTAAAAGATGATTGCTTAGATCTTCCAGACAAAACTTTTGTTAAAAGAATTATTACTCTTACAGATGAGCAAGATAAAGTATATCAACAAATGAAAAAAACTGCTTTAGCATTACTAAATGGCAAGATGTTAACTACCGCTAATGCACTTACTCAACTTATGAGACTCCATCAAATAACTTGCGGACATTTTAAAGCTGATGATGGTTCAACACAACAGATCAAAGGTAATAGGTTATCAGAACTAATGAATGTTTTAGATGAATTAGAAGGCAAAGCTGTTATTTGGGGTCACTGGCAACAAGATATACAAACTATTGTTGATGCAATTACTAAAAAATATGGGCCTGGGTCTTTAGTTACTTACTATGGAAAAACTCCTATGGAAGAAAGACAGGGTAATATTACTAAATTTCAAGATGACCCTGAGTGCAGGTTTCTTATTGGAACTCCCTCTACGGGCGGCTATGGGATAACTTTAACTGCTGCATCAACCATGGTTTACTATTCTAATGGTTATGACTTAGAAAAACGTACACAGTCAGAAGCTCGTATAGATCGTATTGGTCAAAAATACCCTATGACTTATGTAGATATCATTGCAGAAAATACTGTTGATGAAAGAATAGTTAAAGCTCTTCGTAAAAAAATAAATATTGCTTCAGAAGTTATGGGTGAGGAGTTAAAAGATTGGATATAAGAAAATGTAGGACATACGCGATGGCGCGTTGTAATTTTTAATTTGAAACTTTGCCGTCTTTCCACACCATCTCAGGTAAATTTTCAGTATACTTTTTACCATCAAAAGTCAGAACTTGTTTTCTGTTAGACCCTTTAGCATCATAGGACACGTGTATCCATCCCGCCTGGTCATCTTCAGGTTTATAGTACTCGAGAATGCATTGATCAAAGTCAACGTTGTTAATCAACCAGTAAGCCACTTTAATATTAGAGACCCCATTAATTTCAAAGTCGGCCGCGCACCCGAGTGCGTGCTGCGATGTCTTTTTGCTTCCTATAGCCTCACACAGCGCCTCTGAGCGATATCCCGAGGAAATGCTTAGGGCTTTGTCGAAGTGTGCTCTAGTGGGTTCTAAGACCTCGTAACAGAGGTTTCCTAGGTTTTTAATCTCTCCAGGTCCTGGAATGTTGTTAATTCCTTTACGTACCGCTGTCATGGAACGGGTCATCTCCTCAAGAGTAAAATGTTTACTTAGCTGCATAATAATTTTTTTATTTTATGATTAATTCAAAAATAACGTAGAGCATTCCAGTGATTAGAGCCCCCATAGTGATTAGTAATATACTTTCTATTCTTTGTATTTGTGCTTCAATAGAATGTATTTTATCGTGAGTTTGTTTTTGCATAATACGACACAGTTTTTCATGTGATTCAATTCTTTGTAGTGCTTCGTGTTTAGCCATTACGCTGTCCCTTTATTTTTGTTCATACGTTTTGCCATTAATTTTTCAGTTGGACTATAGAATTGTTCCTGCATCTCTGTCAAGCCTGAAGTTGCATTGATATTAGGGGTTAATGTCATGCTGCTCAATAAATTTGAATCTGCAGCCGGTGTATCTATTGGTTTATTAAAAGGTATTAACGATTGTTCGTTTGTGCTTTCACCAATTACTTTTAGTGGGTTAATAATTTTAGGAAACTCTGAACCGGGTTGCATATTAATTTGTAAAATTTGATTGTATATTTCTAAAATAGCATCACCAGCAGGAGTACCGCTGTCAATTACAAAAGGTAATTTGTTTTTTTCAGCATTAGTATACATTGCATTTAAAATTGTTTTAGTTGGATAAAATGGATTGTAAATTTTTTCATTTAATCTTT
>Ga0209482_1003004_pt1 | contig 10030 bp, 10 predicted proteins | sample CoawatmetaG10DNA_FD_187512 | JGI IMG/M metagenome (GOLD analysis project Ga0209482, IMG submission 187512) | Marine microbial communities from the West Antarctic Peninsula - Coastal water metaG104-DNA (SPAdes) (version 2) | ecosystem: Environmental > Aquatic > Marine > Coastal ... | reverse complement strand
AATTACTACCTATAAAGCCCGCACCGCCTGTAATAAGAATAGTTTTTTTATTGAAATCTATTTTGTTATTCATCATAGTTTATTAAATTTTTGTTTAATTATAGAGCATCGTTAATTAATATATTTAATAAACACAAAAAGAGAAGTGACTATAAAAAATAGATTTAAGTAATATTTTGTAATAATTAAATTTTGTTCAATTGTTGAACAAAAGCTAATATAAGTGATACAATAAGTTTTTTTCATGATTTTTTCATGATTTTTTCTTGAAAATACATTTTTCAAGATATGGCGGTAGCGTGCCCAATATTTTATTTTTATTTTTTCCTACACTAATGAATAACCAAGATATACGTCTTGATCTGCTTCGTAAGCTAGAGTCAAATCCTCACTTTACCCAAAGAGATCTCTCTCGGGACATTGGTGTGAGCCTGGGCAAGGTAAACTACTGTATGAAAAAACTGAATGAGAAGGGACTAATAAAACTAACAAACTTTACTCATAATCCAAATAAAATGGGCTATGCGTACTTCCTTACCCCAAGTGGAATCGAAGAGAAGTCAAGGCTAACTTTTTCCTTTCTTAAAAGAAAGGTTATTGAATATGAAATACTCAAAAAAGAGATTAATGAGCTACAACTTGAATCAGAAGAAATGGCTAATGAAAAGCGATAATAGCCATTATCGACAGTTAAAAGTATTACTTGTTAAGGGTAATTTATTTTTACTTAATTTAGATGTTCAATACTATGGAAATTAACGAAAAAATAATAGCAGTTATCGGGCTTAGTTATGTTGGGCTTACGTTGGCAATCAAACAAGTTTCTAGCTTTAAACTTTGCTTATTATCGCTGCAGCTGAAAGGTTGCGTGCAGAGCTATTTGTGTAACCAACGCAATATAGTTTTAGAGGTGGTCTTTACAAAGCGCCCCAATGTTTGGGATAAAATGGTCTGTCCAAATGAATAAGCTTTGTCTTAATCCACTTTTTCTTATAGGTCTGGTGCTGCGTTTGGTGCTGATCGTTAATATGGCACCGGATGCTGTCACAGTTTGGTACGTTCCTTTTCTGGAAGCCAGTACTGATAAGCTAACATTCGATCCATGGTCAACTTGGCTAGCTGGTGGGGGGGTGATTGATGCGTTTCCATATGGCTACGCTATGTGGATGTTTTTATTGCCAATGACATTGATTACTAAACTCTCAGGTCTGCCTCTGAGTTATGGCTATGAACTGACGTTGCTCTTGGCTGATTTTGGTTTGCTTTATACATTGGATAAGCTTTTGCCGAAACGACAACGCCTACTTTTACTTGCTTATTGGTTGTCACCCATTATAATATTTTCTTGCTATCTATTGGGCTATAACGACATAATACCGGCTTTGCTGTTGACCATATCGATATTTTTCATCCGACGAACTAAACTTAAGTTAGCTGGATTTTTCTGTGCAGCAGCTATTTCAGCCAAACTCAGTATGATCATCGCCCTGCCGTTTTTTGCAATCTATCTGTTTAACAATAAACCACTGCGGCAACGGCTTTCGAGATTTGTCTTGGGTTTTTGCATTGGATCGTTAGCACTAGGCGTCCCTTTTCTCTTTTCTGAGTCAGGCCTGCAAATGCTTTTTGGTAATCCAGAAATGGATAAAATCTATAATCTTTCCGTCAATATGGGTGGACAGTTCACAGTGTATATTGTTCCAATGATATATCTAGTCACACTTTATTTGGTGTGGAGAATTAAACGCCTTAACTTTGATTTATTTCAGGCTACCATTGGCATAGTATTCTTATTGATTGTGTTAATGGTACCTTCCTCGCCCGGTTGGTTTGTTTGGTGTATACCTTTTCTTGCTTTCTATCAGGCTATGAGTGGACGTGCTGCAATTCTCCTGGTAGGGTTATTTTCGATATTTTATGTTCTGAGCACATTGCTTATGACACCACTACAATTTATCAATGGGAGCATCTTTGATTCGGGTCAGTTGCTTAATTACTTCTCGTTGTTAGGACTCCAAACAGCATCGATCTTACAGACGACCATGGTTGCCATCGGCCTAGTATTAGGAATGCGCATCTGGCATGAAGCAATCAGCCGGAATGATTTTTTTAGATTGAGCCGGAAGCCATTGTTGATTGGAGTTGCAGGTGATTCTGGCTCAGGGAAAGATACTTTTTGTAACGCCATTGCCGGATTATTTGGTAGTCATTCAGTAGTTATGCATAATGGTGATGATTATCACCTTTGGGATAGACAAAAACCCATGTGGCAGATAATGACTCCTCTGAATCCCATGGCTAATGATCTAGAGGGCTATAGCCTGGATCTTATTTCTTTGGCGGATGGCAAGCATATTCAGACCAGACATTATGATCATCAAAAGGGAAAGAAGGGTCAGCTGCATCGAATCAAAAGTAACGACTTTATTATTGCTAACAGTTTGCATGCTCTTTATCTTCCAATACTTAGAGATTGCTACAACCTGAAGATTTACCTTGATATTGATGAAGGTTTGCGTCGACACTTTAAGCTTAATCGCGATGTAGAATATCGTGGACATAGTGTTAAGAAAGTACTCAACGACTTTATTAATAGAGAAAGCGACTCTATTCGTTTTATTCATCCACAGGAGGCCTACGCAGATTTGGTGCTGTCTTTACATCCCATCCATCCACGCTTGCTTAAAGACATAGATTACAAACAGATACCACCTTTGAAACTAGTAGTCAAAACCCGCCATGGGTTAAACGAAATTACGCTAAATCGAGTTTTAGTTGGTGTGTGTGGCCTGCATGTCGACATTGTCATTACTGATGATAATGATGAAGTGAAAATTACGATAGAAGGTGAAACTACTGCTGCTGATATTGCGATAGCTGCAAAGATTCTCTGTCCCAACCTACTAGAATTTTTAGATTTAACGCCGAAATGGCAAGATGGTGTATTGGGTTTAATGCAGTTAATTACCCTCTCTCATATTAGTCAATTACTAACAAAACGATTCATAAAATGAAAATTAATAACCCAACGAGATTTACTTGCCTTCCAGAGGCATTTTTGTTTGATACTGATAACACCATATATCATTATAAACCAGCACATATTGCAGCGCAAAAAGCAGTTCGTGATAAAGTTGTGAGTACTTTTTCAATCACACCAGAAGAGTTCGACAAAGCATTCAAAGAAGCCAGAAATCAGATAAAAACTCGTCTTCAAAATACAGCATCATCGCATAGCCGCTTGCTTTACCTACAACGTATGCTCGAAATTATGGGGTTAGGCTCACAAGTTTTATTGGCATTGGATTTTGAGCAAACATATTGGAGGACCTTTCTTAGCAATGCCACTTTGTTTGATGGCGTAATAGAGTTGTTGGAAGACATCCGGTTGTTAGGTATTCCTTCTACAATCGTTACTGATTTGACTGCGCAAATACAATTTAGAAAAGTAGTTTATTTCGGACTGGACGCGTATTTTGATTACATCGTAACCAGTGAAGAAGCTGGTTTTGACAAGCCACATGAAGCGCCATTCAATATTGCTTTAGAGAAAATGAAAACTAAAGATAGTCGTATTTGGATGATTGGTGATAATCCCGTTAATGATATTTTGGGTGCTAAAAAATGTATAAATGCTACAACATTGCAAAAGATTAGCTCAGATACGCCAGAAGGCATAGGTGAGTTTGCGCCACACGCTAGTTTCAAGAATTACAGTGAATTAAGAAACTTAATTAAGAAACTTAATAATGGGAATAGATAATAATGACTAAAGAGTAGTGGGTAGATTTTCCCTAGTATTATTTATTTGGATGGATTTTTTATGTTGACGTCAATTTCAAAACTATCAGCCAAAATTGGTAAGGATTTAAGCTTGATCCAAGGTGCAGGTGGAAATACCTCAATTAAAGAAAGGGGTAGAATGTGGGTAAAAGCATCTGGAAAATGGCTGTCTGACGCAGATACAGAGAATATTTTTGTGAGCGTTAATGATACTGCTATAAGAGAGGCTATTAAGACTAATGAGACCGACCCTGTTACTCAACATATAGATGAAAATCAAATTTTAAGACCGTCTATTGAAACAACACTGCATGCGTTATTACCACATAAAATTGTTTTACATGTTCATTCTGTCAATGCAATAGCTTGGACTATTAGAAAGGATGGCTTTAAGCAGTTAAAAGACAAATTACAAGGGTTGAATTGGTCATGGCTGGATTATCATCAACCTGGCTTACCATTAACCAATGCTGTTGTAAAAGTAATTAAAAACAATCCTGATCTATTAATTTTGGCTAATCATGGTTTAGTTATTGGCGCTGACGACTGTAAAAAAGCCGAAAAATTATTGTATGAAATTGAAACCCTTTTATCTCATGATTCATTAAATATATCACCAAAGCCTGATATAAAAAAACTAATAAAATTGTCCGAAGGAATACCGTATAAACCAGCAATATCGGATGAAATACATGCTATAGCAACTGATATAAATAAACTAAAAGTTGCTAGTCAGGGCATCTTTTATCCAGATCATGTCGTATTTCTAGGGGCAGAACTATGCGTCGTAAACTTTGGGCATCAGGTTGCACCAAGTGTGGAAAATTACTATAAGAAATATAATACAATGCCCATTGCTATTTATATTGAAGATGCCGGCGTATTAGTCTCTAATGATATTATGTTAGCATCAGAGGTTATGTTATTAGCATTGTCCTATGTCTTGATGAGATTGGATCTTTCTATAGAGTGTAATTATTTAAAAGATGATCAAGTTTTTCAATTGCTTAACTGGGAAGCGGAAAAATATAGGCAAGGGTTTACTCAGAAATAAAATGAAAAATAGAAATACTAATACTAGAATCTAATAAACAGCGTCTGCAAGCTTATTACAAAAAAATAAATTACACTCTTGTATATTTGCAGTTTACTTTGGAAACTTTAAACTAGATATCCCAAATATAGGAAAAAGAGCAGTTTTTGTTGGTAATGGATTTCCATTTAATGGAGCATACTTTAAAGAGCACCAAAAAAGAAAATAACTTTTGTATGGGAACAGAGAACAAATTGATAAGATTGAAGGAAAGTGGGTGGGAGAGAAAATTGCTAAATTTTTCACAAAAAAACCTCGAGTGATTTTGTAAATATTTCTAAGAAATATAAGCTTGACTATGTTGTAGTAGAAAAGAATTTTTCAAGTAATCTTAAAGGTTTTAGCCCAAAATTTGAAAATAAAAAAATAAAAATCTATCAAGTAAATGATTTTAAGGATATTAAATAATGCATATAGTAATACCAATGTCAGGAATAGGAAAAAGATTTATAGAAACTGGATATCAAGATCCAAAACCTTTAATAATGGTGGATGGCAAACCAATAATAGAGCATGTTTGTGATTTGTTTCCAAATGAATATAAATTTACTTTCATTTGTAATTCTAAGCATTTAGCAGAGACAAATATGAAGCAATTATTACTTGGTATCAAGCCAAATGCCAATGTGGTAGAAATTCCAAATCATAAGTTGGGTCCAGTTTATGCCGTATCTTTAATTGAAGACTTTATTGAAGATGAGGAGGAGGTAATTGTCAATTATTGCGATTTTGGCACATACTGGGATTATGAAGATTTTTTAAAACATGCAAGATATAGAGATGCAGATGGTGCAATAGCAGCTTATAAAGGCTTTCATCCCCACATGTTAGGAAGTACAAACTATGCTTTTATGAGGGATGAAAATCAATGGATGCTTGAGATAAAAGAGAAGGAGCCTTTTACAGATAATCGTATGGATGAGTATGCTTCAAATGGAACTTATTATTTTAAAAAAGGTTTGTATGTCAAAAAGTATTTTAAAGAATTGATGGATAAAGATATAAATCTCAAAGGTGAGTTTTATGTATCGCTTATTTATAATTTATTAGTTCAAGATAATTTGAAAGTATCTATCTATGATATTCAACATATGCTTCAATGGGGCGCACCACAAGATATTGAAGAATATAGTGCTTGGTCAAAATATTTTAGAGATGTTATTGCAGAAAAAGAGAAACCTAAAGCACAAGAAAATAGTATTGTACTGATTCCTTTAGCTGGTCGTGGAAGTAGATTTGCCAAGGCTGGCTACAAAGACCCTAAGCCTCTTATAGATGTTAGTGGTGAGCCTATGATTATTCAAGCTGCAAATTCATTGCCAAATAGTAAGAAACATATTTTCATAACTCTACAAGAGCATCTTGAGAGTTATCCACTAGAAAAGACTTTAAAAGATGAATATCTAGATTCAAAAATAGTTTCTATAAATGAAGTTACAGATGGTCAAGCTATTACTTGTAGTTTTGGATTGAATGATGTAGATGAAAATGCTTCACTCCTCATAGCAGCAACAGATAATGGAATGATTTATAACAAAGAGAAGTATCAAGAGCTAATTGATAATGAAAATGTAGATGCAGTAATATTTACTTTTAGACATCATGTAAGTAGTAAAAACAACCCTCAAATGTATGGCTGGGTTAAAACTGGTTGTAAAGACAATGCAACAGGAGTATCAGTAAAGGTACCCATTTCTGATAATCCATTCAATGACCATGCAATTGTGGGAACTTTTTGGTTTAAAAAAGTGAAGTATTTTAAAAAATCACTTCAAAATTTACTAGACAAAAATATAAGGGTAAATGGTGAATACTATGTAGATAGTTTAATGGGCGAACTTATAGAATTGGGACTTAATGTAAAAGTTTTTGAAGTAGATGATTATATCTGCTGGGGAACGCCTGATGATTATGAGACATTTGTGTATTGGCAAAGTTTCTTTCATAAAGTGTCTTGGCATCCATACTCTTTAGATAAAGACATAACAGTAAATGAAGCCAAAATACAAGAATTGGATACAAAATATAGAACCTTTGAGCAAGAGTATAGATGAGTAAAATAAAAAAAGAGTTAAAAAGATTTTTAGTAGCAGGGTTAAGTGCTGTGGTTAATTTTATTGGTCAGAAATTGTGGGTTTTCAAACAAATAGAGATTTAAAATTAGATTCCTTAAAAGGTATGTTAATGGTTCTAGTTGTGTATGGGGATATACCATTTGGAATGGATATAGCTATATATCTATTTATCTTAGTGTATATAATTAAAAGGATATATGAAAATCAAAATATTATAGAAAATTTTAATATACCTTTATCATTAATTGGAATATATTCTTTTCCAATATTTTTGTTACATTTAATGATTTTATATAGACTACCAAAGTTGATTCAGGTTAAAAGCTTTGGTTTAAATACATAGGAATGGTCAAATAAAAATAATACTCACATTAGTTTTTTTAGCACTAGCCTACATAAACTACCGACACCTAAATATAGGTTTTTTATCTCATTATAATATAAATGAGTATGCTTTTCATGGAAGCTTGTTTGATATGTATGATGGCCTAACATCCTTAGATATTAAAAAACTTTTTTCTTTTGGATTTTATACCTATGGATTTGGATTTTTCTTTATAAATCTTATAGCCACTGCTCCATTTTTTGCTCTCGATAATATTGAGATGACTATTTATATACCTCGTATTATCACATCACTTTTTGCAGTTGGCTCTGTATGGTTCGTATATAAAACAGCAAGTCTATACTCCACTAAATATATATCTATTTTAATAGCTTTCATCGTATTAACGATGCCGGGTTTTTACATATATGCATTAAGGTTTGCGCCAGATTGGATGATGATTTTTTTTGTAACATTATCAGTATATCTCTTTGCAAAAGATGATTGGAGTTTTAAAAAATACTTTTGGTGGGCTACTGCCGCTTTTGGTTTTGCTTTAGCATCAAAAATACAAGCTATTACATTTATTCCTTTTGTATTCCTGTATATTTTTTATGATAGTTTTAAATATAAAACTTTTGAAGGGTTAAAGCAAAAAATTAAACTATTTTTGAAATTTATTGGTATTGCTCTATCAATTTTTATCATTACAAATCCATACTTAATTCACCCAATCGGGCTCAAAGCATTTACAATGAGTTTTGTGGCCAATATGCAGTCAAACGCCACAGATCATGGAGTGGATACAGAGATAACTATTAGTGATAAATTATTAAACGTGATTGATATTTACTATACGGGGGTCGCCTTATTTATTATTATTTTAGCTTTAGCCATATACATCTCTTTTACAATATTCAAAAAATCTAGTAAAAAATCTATATTACCATTAATTTCAATATATTCTATTGTAAATATTGCTTATCTTTTCTTTATAGTGAATAAAGCTTGGCCGCACTATTATCTACCTATATTTACTCTTATTCCATTGATTTTGATGTACGTTACCAATAGGTTCAATAAGTATAATTATTTGATATTAGGAATATTTATAGCACTCCAGGTGTCTTTACATATTCCTGAATACAGGCTACTCTTAAATCCTAGATTTACTGGATCACCGCCAGATATAGAATTATCAAAAGAGGAGCAGTTAAAAATTAGTAATGATTTAAATACTGTGCTAGAACCTTTTGTGACTAGTGATACAAATATTTTAATAAGTGCTTATCAGCCATTTGATTTTAGAAGCATTGGGTTGGCATATGAGAATGTACATGTAATAAATGGGCCAATATCTAAAAGTATGTTCATTTTAGAAGATTTTATAAACATTTCAAATTCAAAAGACCCTCTGAAGTTTATACAAAAAGATTTTATAGTGCTTGCAAAAAATGATATTTATTTTAATAAAGAAAAGTTAAAAACAAGAGTCGATCAAGATGGATTTAGAGAGGCTATTGAAATAATTGATAATTTCAATAAAGGTAGTAGTTTGGGTTATGAGAAGTTCACAGATAATGAGTATTTTTATATATGGATAAAGAAGAAATAAAATTATCAATAATAGTGCCTTGTTATAACGAATCAAAAAATATACCTTTGATTCTAGAAAAACTTTCAAGAGTAATTATTAGAGATGATATTGAAGTGCTTTTAGTAAATAATGGCTCAACAGATAATAGTGAAACTGTATTATTTGAATTAGTTCCTAACTACTATTTTGCTAGAATCGTAAATGTAAATGTAAATCAAGGCTATGGTTTTGGTATTACTATGGGACTAAATGAGGCGAAAGGTGAGTTTATAGGCTATACACATGCAGATATGCAAACTGACCCAGCTGATGTATTGGAAGCTCTCAATATCATAGAAAAACAAAAAAATCCTAAAAATTGTTATATAAAAGGTGATAGAAAAAAGCGGCCTCTAATTGATCAATTTTTCACTATGGGAATGAGTGCATTTGAGACTATATACCTAGGTAAAAAATTATGGGACATTAATGCACAGCCAAATATCTTTCATAGAAATTTTTTTGAAAGTTTGGAAAATATTCCTAAAGATTTTTCTCTTGATTTGTATTTTTTATATACTGCTCAACAACAAGGCTTAGAAGTAATAAGGTTCGATGTTGTGTTTACGCAAAGAATTCACGGTGAATCAAGCTGGAATACTGGATTGGCTTCAAAATGGAAGTTTATAAAAAGAACAGGAGGTTTTAGCGTTAAGCTCAAAAAGGAACTTTAATTATGGAATACATTGCACATAGGATCAACACGGTTGAAGAGTTGAAAAAAATACCTAAAGAGTTTGGAGTAGAACTTGACTTAAGAGACTTTGGAGATAGGCTTATTCTTCAACATGATCCATTTAAAGATGGTGAGGACTTTGAAGAGTATTTAAAGCACTATAATCATGGAACTATGATTTTGAATATTAAAAGTGAAAGAATAGAGCACAAAGTCTTAGATCTTATACAAAAATACAATATCAAAGATTATTTCTTTTTAGATAGTTCGTTCCCTATGATATGTTCACTTAGTGAAGGAGGTGAAAAAAATATAGCATTAAGGTTTTCGGAATTTGAAGGTATTGATACAATTTTAAATATGAAAGATAAAGTAGACTGGATTTGGGTAGACTGCTTTTCAAAATTACCAATTACAAATAAAAATTATAATTTATTAAAAC
>Ga0209482_1002997_pt1 | contig 10059 bp, 8 predicted proteins | sample CoawatmetaG10DNA_FD_187512 | JGI IMG/M metagenome (GOLD analysis project Ga0209482, IMG submission 187512) | Marine microbial communities from the West Antarctic Peninsula - Coastal water metaG104-DNA (SPAdes) (version 2) | ecosystem: Environmental > Aquatic > Marine > Coastal ... | reverse complement strand
GTATACCTGTTAGACAAAACGCAAGCGGAGTAAAAGAATTAGACTATAGAGCTAAAGGTGGTTTTGTACCTGTTGGTATAAAAGAAAAAGCAGATGATGTTCCAGCAATGTTATCTAAGAATGAATTCGTAATGACGGCTGACGCTGTTCGAGCAGCGGGTGGCGGGAGTATTGAAAAAGGAGCACAAAAGATGTATAACACAATGAAACAACTAGAGGGAAGAATAACATAATGGATGAACAAAATAAATTAACAGACTTAGCTTACATGTTAGCACAACAAGCAGAACCAGATAATCCAAGATTATCAGAAGGTGATATTACAAGACAAATTAATAGACTTAAAAATTTTAATTTTAATAATGAAAAAGATAGATCAATAGATTTAGCTTACATGTTAGCACAACAAGAAGAGCCTAGTGGAAGATTATCAGAAGGTGATATTATAAAACAAATCAATAGATTAAAAAGTTTGTTAGGAAATATCAAAGAAAATATAACAAGTGAAAATGTAGGAGTCCTTAGCGATAAAGAAAATATGGCTGAAGGTGGTAGAATAGGTTATCAAACAGGTGGTGTGACAGAACAAAGAAGTTTACCACCAGAATACGTAGAAGCGTTAGGCAAAACGTATGCAGCAGATCTTTCAAGACAAGCTGGCATACCATCAATTACTACAGCTAACACGCAACAACCTGGTGAAACACCAGAACAGTTTGCAGCAAGACAATCGCAAGCACAACAATTCGGAATTACAAAAGCTGGTATGGCTGATCTTGCACCGCAAGTTGCAGCACAAGATCCTTTTCAAACTGCAGCCTACGCACAAGCAACAGATGCAACAACAGGACTAGGAGCTTACCAACCTTTTTTAGCAGACGCTGGAACTGCAGCAACAGGTGCAACTGCATTAACGGGTACAGGAGCTGGCACAGGAGCTGGATCAATTGCTTCTTATATGTCGCCTTACCAAAGCTCTGTTATAGATACGACATTAACTGAATTTGATAGACAAGCATTAGCACAAAAAAATCAACAAGCAGCACAATCATTAGGTATACCTGGTGCATTCGGTGGTGGCAGAGAAGGTGTTCTTCAAGCTGAGTACGCATCAAATAGCGACAGGAATCGAGCGGCTTTGCAATCAGGATTATTACAACAAGGCTTTCAACAAGGACAATCTTCAAGACAACAAGACTTTGCAAATCAAATGGGATTATCTAACTTACAAACTAATTTAGGTGGCCAAGCTCAAGGTTTTGCACAATCACAAATAGCAGGTCTTGGTGCATTAGGTTCACAACAACAAGCACAGAACCAAGCTATATTAGACGCACAAAGACAAACAGCTCAGATGGCTGTAGATGATCCAAGAAGAAGATTATCTATGTTAGGTCAAGGTGTTGCTGGTTTATCTGGTATGGGAACTGTGCAAATAGGTGATGCACCAGAAGCACAAAGTGCTAGTCCACTAACAACAGCATTAGGGTTAGGTTTAGCAGGTGCTGATATCTACGGAAGAATATTTAATAGGAAATAATAATGAGTAGAATATTAAAAAGACCAATGTTTAGAAAAGGTGGTTCTCCTAATCAAGGTATTATGACTGGGCTTGTGGAAAGAAAACAGTATAAATTAGGTAGTGTTGATAGAGAGCAATTAAAATCTGACACACAAACAATAACAGATTTGTTAAATGAATATGCACCTATACCTACAACAAAAATACCTTACGGTGGATTTGGTATTAAAATAGCAAGCGGTGTTCCTGTTTTACAAGCATTAGGTGAAGGATATGATGAATTTAGAAAAAAAGATGATGCAACAAGATCGTTAAGGTCTAAAAGAAATCAAGGTGCTTTAAGCACAGCTCTTCAATCACAATTAAAAAAACCCACAACACCTACACTTAAACAGGGTGTTAATACTACAGATCAAGTTTTATATGGCGTGCAACCAGGTAAAACAGGTTATTTTACTCCTAGTCAAATTATATCAGCACCTGGTGCTATTTCTCCTATAGATTCTAGAATGGCGTTTACTTTTGATACTGAAAATAAAACATTAACGCAAATGCCTATAAGCGAAAGAGATAGAATAAATAAAAATAAATCAAAGGCTACAGAAATAGTAGCAAGTGTTGGAACTGTAGGAGAATTAAAAAACAATATGATAAGTAGATTACAAGATACTCCAACTGGTGCAGTAGGTTCAGTTTTTAGTGTTTTTGAAGGTGTTTCAGATCAATTTTCTCAAGCTACACAAGCATTAGGATTTAATAAAAATAGTTTAAACTTTGATTTAGACAATTCAGAAAAATTAGATAAATATTTAGAAAGTAAAGGAGTTACAAAAGGAGCGGCTAATTTTGTAGCAATGAAAAGTTCTGTTACTAACTTAGCTTACATGCTAGCTAAAATTAAAGAGCCAGGTAATCCAAAATTATCAGAGGGTGATATTATAAGACAAATGGACAGAATTAAATTTGGTTCATCTAGAGATGTATTTATAGCTGGTTTAAATCAAATTTATGAGGATGAACTTATAGGTGCTAAAGGTCAAATAAAAGGTTATGGATTAAACCCTGATAATTTTTTTAACACAGGAGAAACTAAAAATAATAAATCTCAAACAGGGACTCAAAGTGAAAAAAAAAATAATGATCCCGCTGGAATAAGGTAAAATATGTCATTAAAAAATCTTAGACAAACATATCCTGAGTATAATGATATGCCAGACTTAGAGCTAGCAGAGAAGTTTTATAAAAAAGAATATTCAGATTTAGATGAAAGTGTTTATTATGAATTAATGTTTCCTAAAATAGCAGCTAAAAGAGGAACAGATGAAGTAATTTTTCCAGACGATGAATTTAACGAAAACTTAGAATTTAAATCAGAAAAGTCAGATTTTAAACCTGTAACATCAGAGATAGCTAGATCAGCAGGAGTATCTGTAAATAATCCAGCAGATATAAAATCAAGATTTGGTGGATCTTTAGGTTACAACCAAGAACAGAAAGCACTTGCAATAAAAAATTCTTTATCAAAAATACACAAGCAAGATATAGATGTTAGAACAGGTCCTGAAACAGGTGAACTAGAATATTTTAATCCTAAAACTCAATCGTATGCTTTAGTAGATAAACCTGGAATGGATTTTGGAGACCTTGGAGATATAGGTGGTGATGCTATGGTTATAGTTCCTGACTTAGCTGCTACTGTTGTTGGAACAATTTTTACAACACCAGTTGGAGGTGTAGCAGCAGGTGCTATTGCTGCGGCTGGAGGAGAGTATGCAAGACTTAAATTAGGTCAAACACGTTATGGTATTAATCAAGATTTAACAGATAAGCAACTATTAGGTGAAGCATTTAAAACAGGAGGGATATCTCTCGGAGCTGGATTTATTGGACTTGGAGGTGCTAAATTAATTAATGGTGTGAATAATCTAGTTAATGGTAGAACTTTTGGATCTATTGATGAAGGTCTTGAAACTATAGCAAGTGCTAAAGCTAAAGAAGCAGATGAAATCGTGTCTAATATAAATAAACAATTAGAAGACGCTGGTGTTAAAGCTAGATTAAAATATACCATGGCAGAAGCTGCTGATAATAAAGATTTATTAGCAATACAAGCAAGTTTTGAAAATAGCGCAAAGGGAGGTAGAATGGGACAGTTTAGAGAGTTTGGACAAAAACAAGCAAACGCTTTAAATGAATATTTTAGATTAATAAAAAAAGATTTTGGGAATAGCACTGGATCAACTTATGATACAGGTCTAGCTATTAAAGAAATATTAGAAAATAGAAATAAAGATACAGTTAAAAATATTATAAAAAAACAAAAAGCATCTGAAGAATTATTAGAAAAAAAAATATTCAACTTACCAGATGGTAGTTCTAAAGTAACAGGTGCGGAATTTAGATCAGTTATAGGAGATTTAAGTAAAGCATATAAAAGCAAAGTAAAATTATCTGCAGCTGAGTTAGATAAAGCATCAGGTGTAAAAATGATAAATACAGATGAAATAGCAAAAATTATATCTAGACTTTCTGAAAAAGAAAAGAAAAACCTTTTAAATATTGCTCAGGTAGAGGGTGTTTTTAAAAAAGATGTTTTTGAAAATCTTGCTAATCCTGAAGGAGTAATACCATTGTCTAGTGCTAGAGAAACAATATCTACTTTAGGTAAATTAATTAGAGAAAAACAAATAGGTTTAGCAGCAGGAGAAAGTGTTGATGTAGGTAGATTACAAATTTTAAAAAATGGACTTACAACTCAAGTTAAAAAAAATGCAGGAAAAGAATATTTAGATGAATTACAAAGATTTAATAATTTAGTTATTACTAATAAAGAACTTTTAAATAATGATATTATAGCTAAATTAACTAAAATAGAAATTGGTGGTATACTAAGAGTTGCTGATGAGGATATATTTGAAACAACTTTTAAAAAAGGTGTAGGCTCAGGAAAAGCAGCTAGAGAAGTTCATGAAGTTATTAGTAGATCTCCAGATGCATTAAATGCTTATAAAAATTCTATTTTTAATAAATATAGAAAAGAAGTATTAGATCCAATAACTAACAAACCAAATATAACTAAACATAATACTTTTTTAAAAACTTATGAGAAACCATTAAAAGTTTTTTTTAATAAAACCGACTATAGTAAAATATCTAGAATAGGTGGACTACAACGAAACATAGAGAAAACAAATAAACTTTTTACAAATACTCAAAAAGAATTAAATAAATCTTTTGAGGGAACATTATTAAACACATCACCTGAAGAAATATTTAAAAAAATATATAAACCAAATAATATAGGTCAAATAAGAACATTAAATAAAATTCTTGCAAAAAATCCTGAAGTATTAAAAAAATTTCAAAGAGATGTTTTAACAGATTTAAATGAATCTGTTTTTAAAATAGATAAAAAATTTAGTTTGGATAGAGTTTTAGACGCTGATGCTTTTAGTAAATATTTAAATGGTGGTGGAGGAGAGGCAGGTCGTAGAGCCTCTTTAAAAGAATTATTTGGAAATGAATATGTTAAAAATTTAGATACTTTAAACAAAGCACTACAGGTATCTAGTAGATCAGCACCCGCTATAGATACAGGTGTTGTTGGAAGTGCATTTAAAGATATAGTTAGAGCAAGATTAGGCCAATTTACACTTGCAGGTAGAGTATTTACAGCGGGTGGAAGAATACTTACAGGGGCATCAAATAGACTAATAGCAAAAGCTTTGTTAAATCCAGACTCATTAAAAGATCTTATTAAATTAAGAAAAATGAAAAGAGGAAGTAAAGAAGCTGCAATAATTTTTCTTAAACTAGGTGCTAGTGATTTTTTAGTACAAGACGACAGACCTACACCGCCACCTAAAGAAGCAGTTATAGATCAAGAAATAGAAAATTTAGATATGAGTGAAGAAATGTTTGAAGACATAACAAATCCAAGCGGAACAGTTATTGGAAGTAGAAAAATAATACAAGGCGATCAAAGTTTTCTTCCAGACTTACCTCAACAAAATTTACCAGAAACACCTAGTGTAGACGTTGCTGCACTCCAGCCTAGTAACACGACTATGAACCAAGACTACAACAGTTTAAGCAGTTTAGAAAAAGATAGATTATTGAGAGGAATTAGTTAATGGAAGAAGATGAAATTATCACAAACCCATATGAATCATTTGTAAGCGATCCTAACGTAGAATCAGACTTAGATAGATCAGGGATTAGAACTACAACACAAACAGATGAACAACTACTTGCAAATGTTCCTGACGCTGTAGGATTAAGATTTGATCCTACAAATTTCAATTACACTAAAGATTTATATAATTATTATGGTGGTGATGGTTTGCCTATGATAGATACAGCAACCGATGCAGTTGCACCTGTAACAAACGCACCTATAACAAATGTTGCAGATACAAGTAGCGGAACTGATAGTCAAATAACAAGCAGTCAGGATCAAGCAGCGAGTGGCTTAAATAATGTAGATACGTTAGATGTTCCTCAAATAAATACAGCAGGTCAAGAATTTAATGTTTACACGGGAGAGTTTGATCCTAATGATGAAGGAACTGTTTTTAGTGACGATGCGCCTACAGATCCAGCAATAGCTGATGCTGCACTTTCAGGATCTTTTTATGTTCCTAATGAAACAAACATACCTCTAGAACAACCAGGTATGTTAGATAATATATCTACAGCAGCAAGAGATGCTTTTGAAACTGTTAAATCAGGTGCGTCTACAGCAGTTCAATTTATATCAGATTATGGTTATCCAGCATATCAAGCATTGCAAGGAAATCTCGTAAGTGCTGGTCTTAGTGTATTAAATCCTTTAACATTAGGTTTAGGTTTTGCTGGTAAAGTTTTTGAAGGTTTAGGAGATACAGCATCAAAACAAGAGTATGATGCATACTCAAACGAGCAACAAGCAGAAATAGATCAAGCTTATGGTCCTGGTGGAGTTATGGACGGATATAATGCTGTTTCTGGTTTAGGTCAAGGAGTTCAAGCAACAGTTCAAAGTAGATTAGATCAAAGAAGATCTAGTGGTATACCTGATACTAGTGCAGCTTCACAAGAACTTATAGGACTACAAAATAATTTAGGAATTACAGATTTTACACAACTTACTCAAGAACAAGTTTCTGAGATGGATGATAAAGAAGATGATGTTGGTAGAGAAGTAACACTTGATGGCACGGGTGCTGATGCAGAAGAAAATCAACCTTACAATCAAAATTTTGTTACTCAAGTTTCAGATCCTTATGAAGATATAGATTCATTTTATGAAGGTGATGATGTAGGCAAAGCTGGTGCACCAGGCTCAGTTATGGATGCAGCTTTTGGTTCAGGAGAAAATTTAAGTAGTTCGCCAACTTCAACTACTAGCTTTGATGACGATCCTTTTCAAGATACAGCTCCAGCTCAAGCTCCATCTCAACCAGATCAAAGAGATAGAGGAGGTGATGGAGGCGGAGGCGGTGGCGGTGGTAAAATCGTTTGCACTATGATGAATGACACTTACGGATTTGGGAACTTTAGAAATAAAATATGGTTAAGACAATCAAAAGACTTAGCACCCGAATATCAAAAAGGTTATCATAAAATATTTTTACCACTAGTAAAACTTTCTAAAACAAATGTAGTTATTAGAAAAGTTCTAGAACACATAGCTGTTCATAGAACTATAGACATTCGACAAGAAGCGAGAGGCAAGGTTCATATGCTAGGTAGAGTGTATAGAAAAGTATTAGAACCAATCTGTTACTTGGTAGGTAAGTATGTCAAATAACGCTCTTCACAAAATAGAATCACACGAAAAACTTTGCAGAATAATGCAAAAGCAGACTCACGATAAAATACACGCATTAGAAAGTCAAATTACTAGAGTTGAGAGAATACTTTTAGTATCTATGGGTGCTGTTGTGACAGGTATGGGTGGGGTAATAGTAGTTCTACTTCAAAAATTGTAGCGACCATACATAAGTCCTACTAAATCCAATCTTTTAATTCTTCGTTCATTACTTGAGAAGCAATGTTTACTTTAGCTCTTAATGCTTTTACTATTCTTTCATCTACGGTGTTTTCACATAATATATCTATATAAGTCATAGCTCTTTTTTGACCAATACGATCTATCCTAGCTTCGGATTGCATTCTTTTTTCTAAATCATAACCATTAGAATAATAAACCATGGTGCTAGCCTCTGTAAGTGTAATACCATAACCACCTGTAGCTGGAGTACCTACTATAAATCTTACAGTGCTATTTGGATCTTGAATTAGTTTAATTGCTTTTTGTCTATCGTCCACAGAGGTGTCTCCATAGTAAGTTACAATAGAATTGTCCCCATATTCTTTTTTTACATGTTCTACTATTGTTTTTATATCGTTCTTCCAATGTGCCCATATTACTACTTTGCCGTGTATCTCATCTAAAACATCCATAAGTTCTGTTATTCTATTATTTTTTATTTGTTGAACTGTGCCATCATCTGCTTTAAAATGTCCGCACGTTATTTGTTGCAAACGCATAAGTTGTGTCATAGCTGTAGCAGTAGTTGTCATCTTATCATTCATTACAGCAAGAGCCATTTGTTTCATTTGTGAATACAGTTTTTGTTGTTCTTCAGAAAGCTGTATAGTTCTTTTCATAAAAGTTTTTTTAGGTAAATCTAAACAGTCATCCTTTAATACCCTAAAAGAAAAAGGTTGTAGTTTTTCTGATAACTCAGGTAAATTTCTATAACCGACAACAATTTGAACAGATCGTCCTCCAAAGTTAGCCGATCTCATAATGGCATATCTAGTTCTAAATCCATAATAAGATTGGTGTCCTAAAAGCCAAGGGTCTAGGAATTCACACTGTGTATATAAATCTAAAGGTGATTTAGTAACGGGAGAGCCGGTAAGTATTCTTCTATATTTAGCAGCTACACCTAGTTTTAATATAGACTTAGTTCTTTTTGCTTGAGGATTTTTTATAGTAGTTGATTCATCAATAGCCATTAAAGCATTATGACAAGATAAAAACTTAGCTACAAAGTCCACACCTTTTTTAGTAGATAAAGCCTCTACGTTTACAATTAATAAATGTAAATCAATTTCAAGTTTAAATAATTCTGATAGTAGTTTTTCTTGTTTTTTACTTATATTAGCTTGCCACAATATAGACCTATATTTAACATGTTCTGCTAAATGTATAGGTATTTCACTATCAAACCAATTTTTGTAAACACCTTTTGGTGCTACAATTACAGCTCCATTTATTTTACCTTCATCATATAACATTGATATGTTATCAATTAAGACCTTAGATTTTCCAGTACCCATCTCCATAAAATAAGCAAAACTTTCTTTCTTATAAGACATTTCTAATGCTTTTAATTGATGAGCATAAGGCTTTGTTTTAAATTTGTAATCCATGTTTATTTTTCTACTTTCTATTGACTTGCTTATCATAAAGACTATATTGATGTCAATGTCAGAAAGCATAAGTTACGGAAAAATAAAACGTGAACCCATAGTTTACGTAGTGCAAGAAATAGCTGGTACTAGAGAAGGTAGACCTAAAATAAACATTATAGGTGCATCTAAATACGGTGCGTTTAAATTTTTATTACCTGAGCTATCACAAATTATTTTTTCTCCAGGTCCATTAATTATGAAACTAAGACAAAGTTTAAAAGATTATAGATCTGATGACTATTTACTTTTGACAGGAGACCCTGCTATAATAGGTGTTGCATGTTCTATTGTATCCGACATAACAACTGGAAAATACAATTTATTAAAGTGGGACAAACAAGAAAGAAGATACTATCCAATAAAGATAAACTTATATGAAAGAGGAGAAATAAATGAGCAAGATAAACTTTGAACAAGATCAAGTTGATTCAGTTACGCAAATAGATAGCAGTAAAAAATTATCTGATAAGGTAATTGATTTAAAAAATCTTGAAGATGAAATAGAGAATGCTGAACGTAGTGTTAGTAAACTTAAAGAAACAGCAAGGCAGCTTTCTGGTGTAGAAATACCTACGCTTATGGAAGAAATGCACATATCAAAATTAAAATTAAAAGATGGTTCTGCAGTAGAAGTAAAACCATTTTACAGTGCCTCAATTATGTCCGATAGAACGGAAGAGGCGTTTAACTGGCTTCGAGAAAATGGCCATGGTGATATCATTAAAAACGATGTCACAGTTACCTTTGGTCGTGGCGAAGACAACAAGGCGAGCGATTACGCCAACCTTGCGAGAGGTCGTGGGTATGAACCTATTCAAAAAATAGGTGTACATGCCCAGACTCTCAAAGCTGTATTCAGAGACATTGCTGAAAATAAAAAAGTAATGCCCGAAGAATACTTTAAAACGTTTGTAGGTAACCAAACAAAAATAACAAGGAGAAAATAGATGAGCGATACAATAAACGAGAAACGAGAAAATAGTAAAGGTGAAAAACTTCCTTCAACAATCCTGTTCGAAGAAGATTCATCTTCAGGTTTTGAGAACGTTAAGTCAACAAGTTTGGCTTTA
>Ga0209482_1002995_pt1 | contig 10069 bp, 7 predicted proteins | sample CoawatmetaG10DNA_FD_187512 | JGI IMG/M metagenome (GOLD analysis project Ga0209482, IMG submission 187512) | Marine microbial communities from the West Antarctic Peninsula - Coastal water metaG104-DNA (SPAdes) (version 2) | ecosystem: Environmental > Aquatic > Marine > Coastal ... | reverse complement strand
TTTTATGATTAATATTAAGACGCTTAATATATTTAATGAGAGGATCTGTCATCAATAAGTCACCGTAACTAGATCTTACAAATATTGCAAAAGATTTTACTTGCTCCTTATTTGTTAACATATAGTCTCATCTTTTTTAATATGTTGATATAGTAAACTATTCATAATATTTTATAAAATATTGATTAATATACTCTTCAGATTATTTCCACTCAATGGTAACACTCGTATAACTTATTGATTTAACAGTAATTTTAAAATGTTGTATTAGTTGTACTTGTAGACGATATTGATGAAAATATCTTATGATGTTACTATTCCCACTCAATGGTTGCAGGAGGTTTTCCTGAAATATCATATACCACTCTTGAGACTCGTGAAATTTCATTCATAATTCGATTAGAGACGTGATCTAAGAAGTCATAAGGAAGTCTAGCCCATCGAGCAGTCATAAAGTCAACTGTCTCAACAGCACGAAGCGCTATAACAAAGTCATACCTTCTTTCATCTCCAGTAACTCCTACTGATTTAACTGGAAGGAATACTGCAAAGGCTTGATCAACTTTATCATAAAAGCCTTGATTATTAAGCTCCTCCATGAAAATATGATCTGCTTTTCTTAAGATATCAGCATACTCCTTTTTAACCTGACCAAGAATTCTAACGCCAAGACCTGGTCCAGGAAAGGGATGGCGATAGAGCATCTTTTTTGGAAGACCAAGTTTTACTCCAATCTCTCTAACTTCGTCTTTAAATAGTTCTTTGAGCGGTTCAACCAATTCGAACTGCATATTATCCGGGAGGCCGCCAACATTATGATGAGATTTGATAACTTTAGCCTTACCCGAAGCAGCACCTGCTGATTCAATTACATCTGGATAAATGGTGCCTTGTGCTAAGAATTGAATGTCCTTTATTTTTTGCGCTTCTTGATCAAATATTTCAATAAAAGCTTTGCCTATTATTTTTCTCTTTAATTCAGGGTCACTTTCATCTGAAAGTTGCTCATAAAAGTACTCTTGAGTATTAGATCTAAGAACCTTCACGCCCAGATTTTGAGAGAAAGTCTTCATTACTTCATCGCCTTCATTAAGCCTTAGTAAGCCGTTATCTACAAAAACACAGGTCAATTGATCGCCAATAGATTTGTGGAGAAGCATTGCTACAACCGAGGAATCAACACCACCTGAGAGTCCTAAGAGAACTTTTCTGCTACCTACTTGAAGTTTTATTTTTTCTAATAAGTTATCAATAATATTTTCCGTAGTCCAGCTCTTTTCACACTTACAAATAGTTACCACAAACCTTTCTAAAATTTGAATTCCTTTTTTTGTGTGTGTGACTTCTGGATGAAATTGAAGCCCAAAGTAGTTTTTTTTACTATTTGTAAAGCCTGCGATTGGGCAGCTATCAGTTGATGCAATTAACTCAAAGTCTTTTGGTAATTTTGTTACTTCTATACCATGACTCATCCAAACATCTAAAAGTACATGGCCTTCAGAATTAGTTTCATCATTAATATCAGTTAAAAGTTTTGAATGATTTCTAGCTCGTACTTGCGCAAAACCAAATTCTGCTTTTTGAGAGTTTCTAGCTTCTCCTCCAAGCTGAACTGCCATTGTTTGCATTCCGTAACATATACCTAATATTGGTACTTTTAAATTAAATACAATATTTGGTGCTCGTGCTGAATCGTTTTGAATAACTGTATCAGGACCACCGGAGAGAATAATGCCACTAGGGTTAAATTTTTCAATAAAATGGGGGTTGACATCATATGGCATTAATTCGCAGTAAACGCCTATTTCTCTAACTCGCCTTGCAATGAGTTGGGTATATTGTGATCCAAAATCAATTATCAAGATTTTATTTTGTTGTAAGTTAGTCATAAAAGAGAAGCTTTTTAAAAACAGTTATTAATACTTTATATTTTAATGAAAATTAGAGAACGTTACATTGCTAAAACACTTTTAAGCTACACAATAATTGTTCTTGTGGTTTGGATTTGTATTTATAGTTTTTTTAACTTTTTAGCTGAGCTAGATAGTGTTGGAAAACAAGGCTATACAATCCTTTCTGCATTTACTTACATTATTCTTCAATTACCAGAAGTTGTATATAAGCAGGCATCACCAATAATATTGTTAGGTTGTATTTTAGGTATGGGGCACTTAGCTACAACGGGCCAGCTTCTTATTTTTCGAGTATCTGGTGCTTCTATATTAAAAATTACATTACTTACTTTAAAAAATTCTCTTGTCTTTTTACTTTTCTTTATTGCTATAGGTGAGTTTTTAGCTCCAGTTTCAAGTAGTTTTGCTGAAACTAGTCGATCCAATGCTATGGAAAATTCAAGTGTATCTATTAATCAAAATGGTTTTTGGATTAGAGATGGCGATAACTTTATTAATGTTAGAAGAAATATTGATGGTAGATTGTTTAACAGTATTACAGTTATTGAAGTTAACTCATCGAATAAGATTGAAAGAGTTATTAAGTCAGAAAATGCTATATTTGATGGGGATTCTTTAGATATGAGTGGCAGTGAAATTTTCTCTATTGATGAGTCAAGCTCTTTTGATAAGATCTCTTTAAAAGAGCGAAATTCTTATAATAAAACAGTTTCATTTGATCAGGACTTGATAGATAGTTTAGAAAAAGATCCTGAGGACCTTTCAACTTGGACCCTTATTAAACAGATTCGATTTTTGACTGATAATAAATTACGCTCAGGAGTTTTCGAGGTTGAACTATATAAGCGTTTAATTCAACCTGTAACTCTTATTGCAATGATTTTGCTTGCAATGTTATTCATCTTTGGATCTACAAGAGATGTAACCCTGGGGAGAAAAATATTTTTTGGAGTTGCACTTGGATTGTCATTTGAAATGTTGTCAAGAGTTGCTAGTGCAATGTCACTAGGCTTGGACTTTAGCCCTTTTTTGAGTTCTATATTGCCATCTATTACGGTAATGTTTATTTCAATAATTTTTTTATTAAAAAAATCTTTTAGCTAATCAAATGAATCAGGCTAATTTAAAAACTGTAAAGCAAAAACTAAAAATTCCAAATCGTTTTGACGTTATTTTGCTAAATGATGATTACACTTCAATGGAGTTTGTGGTCGATGTATTGCGTAGATTTTTTCATAAAGAGTTTCAAGCTGCTGAAGCAATTATGCTTAAAATTCATATAGATGGAGAGGCAGTATGTGGATCATATTCTTATGATATTGCACAAACAAAAGTTAAACAAGTTATAGGTTATTCTAGAGAAAATGATCAGCCACTAATGGCTGTATTAAGGGAGTTAGGTATATAATTTTTTAATTTAATGTATATTGAGATGATAAAATTTTATTACTGTATAAACTTGAATAAGGAAGAAAAATGTTAATTAAATCTATTGAGTCATTAGACAAAGGTTTAAATGTTATTTGGAGTGATGACTCATTTAGTTGCTATCCTTGGTTTTGGCTTAGGGATCATAGCGAAAGCAAAGAAGATTTACATCCAGATACTAAGCAGCGTCAGATTGATTCATTTAGTGAGCCACTAACTAATACAGTTAATGAAATATGGCTTGATGGCCATTCTGAAAGTATTTATATCAAATGGGATGATCAATCTGAAAGTAGTCTTTCTTTTGAATTACTTCAAAGCATGTCAGTGCCAGGTCTTCCTCAGTCACATGCATTAAATTCGACTAATTTATGGAATTCGTCAAATGAAATTATAAACTTCCCTGAAATAACCTATCAGGAGCTTATGAGTGACGGAGGAATAAAAACTTGGCTAAATCATATTAAAAGAGTTGGCTTTGCTTTAGTAACAGATACTCCTGAAACTCCAGAGGTAACACAAGAACTTATGGAGAGAATAGCTTATATTAGAAGCTCTATTTTTGGAGGCTTTTCTGTTTGGGATAATAAGCTTGAAAATCCTGATGATACTGCTTTTACATCATTAGCTATTGAGCCACATACAGACGGAACATATTTACATGACGCACCAGGACTTCAAACTTTGCACTGCTTAAAAAGAGATTCTATTGGCGGTGAAAATCAATTAATTGATGGTCTTGCAATTGCAGAAAAGATGAGACATGAGCATCCTGATGCATTTAATATTCTTTGTAATATTAATATTCCTGGGCGCTATATCAAGCCAGATACTTATTTAGAGGCACATCGATCTTTATTTCGGGTCAATGATAATGGTGATGTTATTCAAGTAAGTTTTAATAATCATGACCGCGCTCCCTTTAGGTTAGAAAATGATCTAATGGTTAAGTTTTATGACGCTTATAAAATATTTCATAATCTAGCAAATGACTCAAGTCGCCAATTTGAGTTTATGTTGGATCCTGGAAAAGTGTTAACGTTTGACAATTGGCGACTTCTTCATGCGCGTTCATCTTTGACAGGGTATCGCCAACTTTGTGGTGGCTATCATAACAGGGAAGATTTTGAAAGTAAATTGAGATCTATCTAACTATTTATTTAAGATTAATTTGAATTTTATTTTGATTTAAATTGCCTGTAGTGATGTTAAAATTAAGCATTAATTGAGTTAATAACAAAAACAGTATTTTATGATTGAACAAGGATTACAGCAAGAGATTAATATGGTGATGACTGAGGCTAGGAATCGTCGCCTTGAGTTTGTAACGGTGGAGCATTTATTATTAGCCCTTCTTAATATGGATGAAGTTATTGCATTTCTTCGGGGTAAGCGAGTCAATATCGATGAACTTCGCGCTGAACTTGATCAATATATTGATTCTCACACTCCTATTATCTCTGAAGATGCTGAAATAGATATCGTTCCTACAGTCGGATTTCAAAGAGTTCTTCAAAGGAGCGTTTATCAGGCTCAGTCTGCTCAAAAAAATTCTGTTAACGCGATGAATGTCTTTGTTAGTATTTTTTCTGAAAAAGAATCACATGCTGTTTACATGCTTAAATTAAATAATATTTCTAGGTTGGATGTTATGGAGGGCATTTCTTCCCATCTAGCTGATAATCCAGTTGAAGAAACAAAAAAAGTCGAAGGTGACAAGCAAGCTAAGCCTTCTTCTCTTGAATCTTTTACAACTAATTTATGTGAAAAAGCAAGACTTGGTGAAATTGATCCTCTTCTTGGCAGGGAAGAAGAGGTGCTTAGAACTGTTCAAATTTTATCAAGACGGCGCAAAAATAACCCATTACTTGTTGGTCAGGCTGGTGTTGGTAAGACTGCAATTGCTCAAGGCCTAGCTAAGAGGATTGTAGATGGACAGGTTCCTGAAATTCTAAAAAATACAACTATATATTCTCTAGATGTTGGAGTACTAATTGCGGGCACGAAGTATAGAGGTGATTTTGAAAAGCGATTAAAATCAGTGCTTACTGATTTAGAGAAAGATAAGAATTCAGTGCTTTTTATTGATGAAATTCATACTTTAATTGGTGCAGGAAGTGTTTCTGGTGGCTCTTTAGATGCATCTAACCTTCTTAAGCCAGCTCTAGCGGATGGCTCACTTAAGTGTATAGGTTCTACAACGTATGATGAATACCGTAAGATTTTTGAAAAAGATCATGCGCTCACAAGGCGTTTTCAAAAAGTGGATATTGAGGAGCCTTCAGTTGAAGATACAATCAAAATTTTGCATGGACTTAAAAAATATTATCAATCACACCATAAGGTTAAATATTCAGCTGCAGCTTTAGTTTCAGCAGTAGAGTTAACGCATCGACATATAGGTGATAGACGCCTTCCTGATAAGGCGATTGATGTTATTGATGAGGTTGGTGCTCTTCAACAAATACTTCCTAAATCAAAGCGTAAAGTCAATATTGGTGTGCCTGATATAGAAAATATCGTTGCAAAGCTTGCACGCATTCCTTCTCGACAAGTTACTAGTGATGATAAATCTTTACTTAAAAGCCTAGAGAGTGATCTTAAGTTAGGTGTATTTGGCCAAGATAATGCTGTTGAGTCTTTATCAACTGCTATAAAACTTTCTCGCTCTGGACTTTCTCCAGTTGAGCAGCCAATGGGCTCTTTTTTATTTGCTGGTCCTACAGGAGTGGGTAAAACTGAAATTTGTAAGCAGCTATCTAGGATTATGGGCGTCAAATTATTGAGATTTGATATGTCTGAGTATATGGAGAGGCATGCTATTTCTAAACTTATAGGCTCTCCTCCAGGATATGTGGGATATGATGAGGGAGGCTTATTAACTGAGGCTGTTAATAGTAATCCTTATGCGGTTCTTTTATTGGACGAGATTGAGAAAGCACATCCTGATATTTTTAATATCCTATTACAAGTCATGGATCATGGAAAGCTTACTGATGCCAGTGGCCGTGAAGTTGATTTTAGTAATGTGATACTTGTTATGACTTCTAATGTTGGAGCTCAAAACGTTCAAAGAGCCTCCATAGGATTTAATGAGCAAGATCATTCCCTTGATTACGAAGGTGAGCTTAAAAAGATATTTACACCAGAATTCAGAAACCGCCTCTCAGAAATTATTTACTTTAATAAACTTAATGAAGAGGTTGTTGTCTATGTAGTCAATAAATTTCTTTTTGAGCTTGAAGATGTTCTTGAGAAAAAAAATGTTTCATTAATAGTTTCTGATGCAGCTCGAAAATGGTTTGCAGAAAATGGTTATGACTCTATGATGGGCGCCCGTCCAATGATGAGATTAATTGAAAGAGAGGTGCGTAAACCTCTCGCTGACGAGCTTCTTTTTGGTAAGCTTAGCTCTGGTGGAACTGTTAAAGTAGGTGTTAGTAAAGATAATATTGCATTAACAATCAGTTAATGAGAATTCTTATAAGTAATGATGATGGCTACCAGGCCAAGGGCATCAAACAGCTTACAAAATCTCTGAGTGAAATTGCAGAAGTAATTGTTGTTGCTCCAAGTGAGAATAAGTCTGCAGCAAGTAGCTCATTAACTCTCGGAAGGCCATTAAAGCCAATTCAAATTGAGAAAAATATTTATGCAATTGATGCAACGCCGACTGATTGTGTTCATTTGGCCTTATGTGGCTTCATAAAGGAGTCAATTGATTTAGTGGTAACTGGTATTAATTTTGGGGCAAACCTAGGAGACGATACCATCTATTCTGGAACTGTCGCGGGGGCTATAGAAGGGCGCTTTTTAGGACTTCCATCAATTGCAATGTCCCTAGCTAGTTGGGAGTGTAATCACTTCGAGACAGCTGGAGAAATTGCCAAGAGATTAGTTACTCAAATTGATAAATCAGAACTATCTTACAACACCATTATTAATGTTAATGTTCCAGATATCCCACTTTCAGAGATTCAAGGTATTAAGAGTACTCGGTTAGGAAGTAGACATAAATCTGAACCAAGTATTAAAGATAAAAAGGACCCATCTCTTTATTGGATTGGTGAGAATGGAAAGGAAGCCGACAATTCAGAGGGCACAGATTTTCATGCAATTTCCAATAACTTTGTTTCGGTTACTCCTCTTCAGATTGATGCAACTAAGCATTCTGAAGTAAAGCGAGTGAATGACTGGCTTCAAAAAATGAACTATTGATTCCAGGTATCTCTAAGCGCAACTGTTTTATTAAATACTAGTCCTTCAGACTCACTGTCTCTGCAAAAGTAACCTTCTCGTTCAAACTGATAAGCCATTTCAGCTTTTGCATTCGATAAACTTGGCTCTATGAATCCATTTTTTATCTCAAGAGAGTTGGGGTTAATAGAAGATGATAAGTCGTCAAATTTAGCTGGATTTGGATCTAAAAAAAGGCGGTCATAAATTCTAAATTCGGCGCTAATAGCCGTACTGGATTCAACAAAATGAATAACGCCCTTAACCTTTCTTCCGTCGGATGGATTTTTCCCTAACGTATCAGGGTCATACTTGCAGTAGATTGTTTTAACTTGACCCTCTTCATCAGCTTCAAAGTGTGTTGCTTTGATGACGTAAGAATTTCTAAGGCGCACTTCTTTATTGACTGCTAGTCGTTTATATTTATTATTTGGCGCTACTTCTAGAAAGTCTTCTTTATCAATGTATATCTGACGACTAAAGAAAATCTCCCTAGTTCCCATTTCTTCATTTTGAGGATGAATTGGCGCTTTAAGAGACTCTACTTTTTCATTTGGATAGTTTTCAATTATTAATTTAATTGGATTAATTACTGCCATTGAGCGAGGAGCAATAGTATTTAGATCATCTCTAATAGACTGTTCTAAAATTGAAATATCCGTCAAGCTATTTACTTTTGAAACCCCAATTCTTTCAGAGAAGTTTCTTATTGAGTTTGCGGTATAACCTCTTCTACGAAGCCCTGAAATAGTTGGCATTCGAGGATCGTTCCAGCTTTTGACATGATTATCATCTACTAAGAGTTTTAATTTTCTTTTAGATGTTGTCGCATACTCTAGATTCAATCGAGAAAACTCATATTGATGAGGTCGACTAGAAGTATTAAAATCGTCTAAATTTTCTAAAGTCCAATCATAAATTCTTCGATTATCTTGGAACTCTAGGGTACATATAGAATGAGTAACACCTTCAATGGCATCACCAAGACAATGAGCAAAATCATACATTGGATAAATACACCAGTCATCATTTGTTTGATGGTGTGTTTCAAATCGAATACGGTATAGAATGGGGTCGCGCATACACATAAAACTCGAGGACATGTCAATTTTAGCTCTTAATACGCATTCACCTTCTTTAAATCCTCCTGCCTTCATTTTTCTAAAGAGAGCTAAATTTTCTTCAATACTTACTTTACGATAGGGGCTATTTTCACCAGGCTCTTTAAGAGTCCCTCTATATTCACGAGTTTCATCACTACTTAAAAAGCATACATAAGACAAGCCTTTAGAAATTAATTCTTCAGCATATTGATAAAATATATCAAAGTAGCTCGAGCTAAATTTAACCTCACCATCCCAATTAAATCCCAACCATTCAACATCTTTTTTAATAGAATTAACATATTCTATATTTTCTTTAGTTGGGTTAGTGTCATCAAATCTTAAGTTGCAATACCCGTCATAATCTGCAGCTGTGCCAAAGTTGAGACAAATAGATTTTGCATGACCAATATGAAGGTATCCATTAGGTTCAGGTGGAAACCGAGTTTTAATACTCTTATGCTTACCAGATGAAAGGTCTTCATTAATAATATTGCGAATGAAGTTAGTACTCTTCTCTTCTTTATTTTGAGAATTCATTGATATTAAATTTAACGGTGATTAAAGCTTTATAAATTATAACATTAAAAGCTTAATTTAATATCTAGCGCTTAGACTTGAATGACGTTGTAAAATAGTTTATATGAAAATAGCAATAGTCAAACTCTCAGCTTTAGGCGATATTGTGCATTCAATGATTGTTTTACAATTCATAAGAAAACATAACCCAGAAATTATTATTGATTGGGTGGTTGACGAAAGCTGTAATGAGTTGTTAGAGTCACATCCAGATATTAATAAAGTTCATTCAGTTAATCTGAAAAATGTAAAAAGGAAAAAATCACTTTTTATTCTATTAAAAGAATTGAGAAAAGTTAGCCAATTTGGTAAATACGATGTTGTTATTGATATGCAGGGGCTAATTAAGTCTGCAGTTATTTCTCGTTTAATTTCTTCACCTATAACTTTAGGCTTCGATAAATCATCAGCTAGAGAAGGTATTGCTTCAGTTCTTTACAATCAAACATTTAAATACAGCTATGATAAAAATGTTATTGAACGCAATTTAGCTTTAATTGGAAATTTTTTAGATTTTCCTGTAACTAAAGAAAGCATCCTGAACAAAGAAGTTTTTTTGCACTCTAGTCAAAGATATAAGTTTAAAACTATATCTAATATTATGTCTAACATTGTTTTAATACCTGGAGCTTCCTATGATTCAAAGATGTATTCTTATCAAAAATTAGCAGAAATAGCATCAATAATTGAAGCAAATTTTATTATAGTATGGGGTAGTGAAGTTGAAAAATTATTAGCAGATAAAATTAAAACTTTATGTCCAAAAGTTCAAGTTATGGAGAAGCTTTCAATAGATTTATTAGTATCATT
>Ga0209482_1002994_pt1 | contig 10069 bp, 11 predicted proteins | sample CoawatmetaG10DNA_FD_187512 | JGI IMG/M metagenome (GOLD analysis project Ga0209482, IMG submission 187512) | Marine microbial communities from the West Antarctic Peninsula - Coastal water metaG104-DNA (SPAdes) (version 2) | ecosystem: Environmental > Aquatic > Marine > Coastal ... | reverse complement strand
GATAAAAAGCTTTATTAATGATGGAGATAAGACTAAAATCAGCGTTCGTTTTAGGGGAAGAGAGATTCTGAATAGTAATTTGGGTCTTGAGCTTCTAAATAGATTGAGGGATGACCTTCAAGATATAGCTCAAGTTGATCAAGAGCCATCACTTGAAGGAAGACAACTGCTAATGGTTCTCTCTCAGATTAGAAAAAAATAATTAAATTATTATGGGCTACAAATTAAAAACACATTCAAGCGCGAAGAAGCGTTTTAAACCTACCGGTAGCGGCCTAAAGAGACGTAGTGCGGGTAGAGCGCATATTTTGACAAAGCAAACTACGAAGAGAAAGCGTCATAATCGCGGACTGATTAAGATGTCAGATGAAACAAAAAAAATAGCACAGAAACTTTTATATAACACTTAAGAATCATGCCTAGAGTTACCAAATCCCTTACAGCGCGAGCAAAACACAAGAAAGTACTAAAGGCTACTAAAGGCCATTATGGTGCTAGAAGCAGACTATTCAGAACTGCGAAGCAATCTAATGTTAAAGCTCTTCAGTATGCTTTTAGAGACAGAAGAAATAAGAAAAGAACATTTCGTTCTTTATGGATTTCTAGAATTTCAGCAGCATTGCTTCCTTTGGATCTTTCTTACAGCAGGTTTATTCATCAGCTCCATGGAGCCAATGTTAAACTTGATAGGAAATCCTTAGCTGGCGTAGCATTCTCAGACCCTGAGACATTTAAGAAAATAGTAGAAAAAGTCAGGGTATAATGTTCTCATGCAAATCCCTCAGGATTTAATTGATACAGCCAAACTCAAATTAAAATCCGTTCAATCAGAGGCTGAATTCTTCCAACTAAGATCCCAGTATCTTGGTAAAAAGTCCTTTGTCATCTCTTCTTTTGCTGAGCTAAAATCTCTTGATCCTAATTCTAAAGTCGCTGCTGCTAAAGAGCTAAATATTCTTAAAAGTAAGTTAAATCAATTATTTGAAGTTGCATTGGAAGGTATACAAGCTAAAACGGATGTAAGCCTTCTTGATACAACCCTTCCTGCAGATCCCTATTTTGTTGGAGTTGAGCATCCAATTAGCAAGGTAGCCGAAAGAGTTATCAGCTACTTCTCTACTCTTAATTATCAGGTATTTTCAGGGAATGAGATTGAGACTGATTTTTATAATTTTGAGGCATTGAACTTTCCTGAAAATCATCCTGCGCGTCAAATGCATGATACTTTTTATTTAAAATCTAAATCTAAATCTGAATATTTGCTGAGGACTCATACCTCTAACTCTCAGATTCATTCCATGCTTAGAGAGCCGCTTCCTTTGTATATGTTATCTCCTGGTCGCGTTTACAGATGTGATTCTGATACTACACATTTACCGATGTTCACTCAAATCGAAGGATTAGTAGTTGATCAGGATGTAACATTTGGAGACTTAAAGGGAGTTATCATCAATTTTCTGGAAGACTTTTTTGATGAAAAAATGGAAGTCAGGTTCAGACCCTCTTACTTTCCTTTCACAGAACCCTCTGCTGAGGTTGATATAAAATTTGGGAATAATGGTTGGCTAGAAGTGCTTGGATGTGGAATGGTTCATCCCAATGTTTTAAAAGGATGCAATATTGATACTAAAAAATATCGTGGCTTTGCTTTTGGAATGGGTATAGAGCGACTTGCAATGTTGCGCTATGGCGTTCAAGACATAAGAGAATTCTATTCATCTAATTTAGATTTCCTGAATCAGTTCTCATCATGAAAGTTCAGTACTCATATTTAAAAAATTTTTTAACTACCACTAAGCCAATAGCGAAACTGGCTGATGCCTTCACTAAAGTTGGGTTTGAATGTGAGGTAGATGGGTCAAGCATTGATTTTGATATAACACCAAATCGTGGTGATGCACTATCCTTAAGAGGCTTGCAGAGAGAGTATGATGCACTCCAATCAAAAAAACTAAAAGATACCCTCCCACATAAAAAATTAAAATTTAAAAAAGATAAAACAGTTATCAATAAAATTGATAAAACTGGATGTGGTAATTACCATCTCATGACCATCGCAGGTATTAGTTCTATAAAGAATCTTGATGTTAAGAAAAGAGCCTTTCTTTCGGCAGCAGGAATACCGCTTATTAGCCCCTTAGTTGATCTTGGTAATTATGTAATGCTTGAAATTGGCTCTCCGATGCATGTTTTTGATCTAGATCTTTTAGACTTACCTATCAATATTCTTTTTCAATCGAATAATGAGCCTTTCCAAATAATTGGTGGCGATTTAAAAAATTTAGAATCTTCTTCTTTAACTATCCAAGATCAACAAGGCGTTCAAGCAGTTGCTGGAATAATTGGAGGAGAAAAAACTTCAGTCTCCAAAAATACAAATAATATAGCTGTAGAAGCAGCTTTTTTTTATCCAGATAAAATCGTGAACGAAGCTCGTAAATATGGTCTAGCAACAGACGCTTCACATAGATTTGAAAGGGGTGTAGATCCAACAATACAAAAGAAAGCATTAGAAAGATTTATTTTCCTTCTAGATGATATCGCTGAGTATGATTCAGTAAAATGTTTTGAAGGAGATTCGCAAACAGTAAAATCTAATGTTGTGCCTTTGAGCATAGAACGATTTAATCAGTTTTCTGGGCTGACGTTAACACGAAAGACAATATCATCCCTGCTCCAAAATCTTGGTTTTTCTTTAAATTCTTCAAATAAGAAAAACCTATCTTTTAGTGCTCCTAGTCATAGGTTTGATATAAGTCTCGAAGAAGATTTGTATGAAGAAATCTTAAGATGTTATGGATATGACAAGATCCCAGTCAATAAACCTAAGCCAGGCCCCATTCCTTTAAAAAATAATATTTCCATTGAATCAGAATTAAAGACTGGTTTAGTTTTTGGGGGCTTTACAGAGTTAATGCACATGCCTTTTGTTTCTGAAGAAAATTTTATGAAACTCAATTCTAAAACCAAAAAACCAGCCCAGTTACTTAATCCGATCAATGAAAATGAACCTATGATGCGTGGCAGTTTATTTGAGGGATTGTTTTCAGCAATCAATCTTAATGTAAAAAAAGGGCATTTATCACTCAAGGTTTTTGAGTCAGGCAATGTATTTCATAAGAGCGGCAATGACTTTGTACAACATGGTCATATTTCAGGAATCGTCTATTATCATGAGCCGCAAAAACGTTGGGATTCAACAGTTATTCCTTATGACTTTTATTCTTTTAAAGCAGAACTCTATAAGCTTCTTCAGACTCTTGGCGTTGATAATTTAAGGTTAGAGCCTAATTCAGATAATAGGGTATTTAATTTAAACTCTATGGTTATTTTTTCTGGCAAGAAGGCAATAGGAGCTCTTGGTGAAATTGATCTTGCGGTTACTCAGAAGCTTATTAAAAATACCGCCTTTGGATTTGAGCTTTATCCTGAAGAAATATTACGCCGTTCAAAAACCATTGAGTTAAAACCTATTAGTAAATTTCCCTCTTCGACGCGGGATATAAATATTCTGATTAGTAAATCTCATACCTATCAGATGGTTGAGAAAACATTAAATGCGGGTTCCATAAGCTTTTTAAATAACTTTGTTCTAGTTAATACTTTTGAAGGGAAGGGCATTCCAGATGGATTAATTAGTATGACTTTAAGCTTTACTTTTCAGAGCTCTGAGAAGTCTCTGAAAGACTCTGAAATTAATGATTCTATGACAAATGTTTTACGTGTATTAAAAAAATCACTAGGAGCAGATATTCGATCATGAGTCTAGCAAAGAAAGATCTTAGTAAAAAGCTAAAGCAAGAATTAAACTTAACTTTAGAGACAACTGATTTACTGGTTGACGAATTTTTTAGTACGATTAAAAAATCACTTCGTGATTCTAAGGTCGTTAAATTCTCAGGGTTTGGAACTTTTGAGGTCTTCCAGACCAAAGCAAGGTTAGGCAGAAACCCTAAGACTATGGAGGCTTTCCCTATTTTATCTCGTAATAAAGTTAGATTTACAGCAACAACAACAGCAAAGGGCTTTTTGAATTAATTATGAGCCTTTCTATAAATTCTTTTAATAAGTCAGATTTAATAATTCAAATGGAGCGAAAGTTCTCACATCTTAATCAAGAAACTGTTATTGAGGCAGTGGATATCTTGCTTCAAGAGATTATTAACCATGCTGCTTTAGATCAGAGAATTGAAATCAGGGGGTTTGGTGTTTTTTCTAAAAAGAATATTAGGCCAAGAAAATTTGTTAATCCCAAGACCAAGGAAATCTCTTACCTTGGCGAGACATCAACCATGCACTTCAAAGCATCAGATAAATTACTCGCAAGCCATGATTGATCCTAAGATAATTGTTGCCATTGATACCTATGATTATGAAGATGCAATTGCTCTCTTGGATCAGTTAAGTCCAGAGCTATGCAAGGTCAAAATAGGAAGTGTACTTTTTAATGCATTGGGTAAAGATTTTCTTAGACTTGTGGATCAGCGTGGATTTAAAATTTTTCTTGATTTAAAACTGCATGACATTCCCAATACTGTCCATGAAACTATATTGGGCTTTGCAGGCTGCAATATCGAGCTACTGACCATTCATCTTTCTGGCGGCAAAAAAATGATCACTGCAGCTATGGCTGCAGCGCAAATTATTAAGACCAAGATAATTGGTGTATCTGTTTTGACAAGTCTTAATGATGAAGATACCTCAGTATTATTTCAAAGTACAACCAGAGATCAGGTTGCTAAGTTATTTAAGCTCGCTAATGAAACCGGTATAGATGGAATAGTTTGCTCTCCACTGGAGTTAGATTTAGCTGCAAATATCCTATCTCCTGAGATGCTGAAAATCACTCCAGGTATTCGAGATATCACGGTGAGCGATGATCAGTCTAGAACTATGACTGCCAATGAAGCCATTATCCAAGGGGCATCATATTTGGTTATCGGCAGACCCATTTCCAAAGCCTCGAATGTGTCCGTAGCGTTAAAAAACTTTAATCAGTCTGCAGATGAATAAAAAAAGAGTGCAGCAAGTATTTAATGCTTTAAATAAAATGTCTAAACAACCTCTCCAAAAGAAAAAGTTTACTTTTTCCTATAAGTCAGATTTATTAGAATATAAATCTTATTTAAGTAATTTTTCATCAGAGCAATATAAGCTATTGGATGGCTTGTTCGACGAGCTAGCGGTCCAAGACTCTATTCAGAGTCTCTTTGCTGGATCCATCGTCAATCAAACTGAAAATAGATCAGCTCTTCATCATCGATATAGAGCTCCCGATCCAATCCCAGAGTTTAATTTTAGAAAAATATGTGGACCATTGCTTCAGAAAATTAAAAAAGAAAAATATCAAAATATTATTACATTCGGTATTGGAGGTTCCTATGAAGGTCCAAAGCTACTACAAGAATTCTTATTTAATCCTGGTTCTAACATCAACTATTCTTTTGTATCTGGACCAGATAAGGATGAATTCAATTCAATTGTTAAGCCTTTATTGGCCCAAAAGAATTTATACATTTTTGCTTCTAAATCTCTATCTACAGATGAGACTCTCTCTTGCCTGAAATGGCTTGGGAAAAATCGCACTGCTAAGAATGCAATAGCTATTACTGCAAACTCCAAGAGTGCAAGGGCCTTAGGGTTTCCAGAGGAATCAATCATCTCATTTTCAGAATCAGTTGGAGGACGCTACTCTATATGGTCCCCCATTTCCCTGACGGCCTCTATAGAAAATAATTTCATTGGTTTCCTACAAGGAGGAGGACTAGCGGATAAACTCCTGCTCGGCAATTCCTTGGATGCAAAAAAATATCAGAAATTAATTAAAACCTTAGCTTTTTCTGATATTTGGTTTAGTAATTTTGGTAATAAGAAAAATAGAGTAGTCTTAACTTATAATTGGCGTCTCAGGTCTTTTGCAAATTATATCCAGCAACTTGAGATGGAATCTCTTGGAAAGCCTTCAAATGTTCAGTCCCTGTTTCATGAAACTGGGCAAACAATTTTTGGTGGATTTGGCTCTACAGCCCAACATTCATATTTTCAACTACTTCATCAAGGCACCTCTCAAGCTTCAGCTGATATTATCTTGAGTCCAACAGCGCAAAGCCCTCTAAGTAATGCACAGGCACAAGGTCAAGCTTCTCTTTTATCATCAGCTCATAATGCATCTGATAATTTACTTGAACTAACTAATGGCAATACACCAGTTAATTTATTTATCTTACCAAAACTATCCCTCAAGGAATTAGGTTTTCTTTTGGCAACTTGGGAGCATCGTGTTTTTATTACAGCATGTATGTTGCAGATTAATCCTTTTGATCAATTTGGTGTTGTAGCAGGAAAAAAGATGGCAAATGTGTTTATAAAAAAAATACCAGTATCAAAATAACTTATAATATTTAGATAATTTTATTAGCATGACATCTCAAAAAAAATTCTCTTACAAAAGTTCGGCAGACGCTGCTTCTAATATTGCCTCAAAGGTAATTGAGCTTTGCTCAGTAAAAAAGGCTGCTCATATGGGTGGAGCATTATCTATTACTGATTTCTTAAGTGTTTATTACTCGTTTTTTCACGCCCATGAGTCATCAAGTTTGTTTTATAGCAAAGGGCATGCATGTACAGCTTTATATGCAGCTTTAGGGTATTTTGGTTTTTTTGATTCAAAAGATCTTGATTCATATGCAGATAATGGCTCAATTTTTACGTCTCATGTGAGCCATCATGTACCTGGTGTTGAGCTTTCCACTGGAAGCCTTGGCCATGCTTTATCTGTTGCTAGTGGCGTCTCTTATGGTAAAAAAATAGCAGGCTCTAACCATAGATGCTTTATTGTTCTGAGTGATGGAGAGTTAGATGAAGGCTCCAATTGGGAAGCGCTTTTGTTTATAGCCCATCATAAACTTCCTTGTACTATAGTTGTTGATTACAACAAGCTTCAAAGCTTTGGAAGAACTAATGAAATTCTAAATCTTGAGCCCTTGCAGGATAAATTTGAGGCATTTAACTTAGAATGCCAGTTAATTAATGGGCATGATCATCTAGAAATATTTAATGCGCTGAATTCTTCCAGTGATAATCCACAAGTAATTGTATTGAATACGATTAAGGCTCATCCATTAAAGTACGCAATGAATTCCCTTGAGTCACATTATTACCCTCCCTCTTCGGATCAATTGGCCGAAGGATTAAAAGACATAAAAGAGCATTATGAGAGACACATTTGTAACTAATTTAACTAAGCTGGCTCAGAACGATGAAAAAATTTTTCTAGTTTGTGGAGATTTAGGGTTCAACGTTTTGGAAGAATTTGCAGATTTGCACCCTACAAGATTTTTAAATGGCGGTATAAGTGAGCAAAATATAGCCGGTCTTTGTGCTGGTCTTTCTAGAGAAGGCTACACGGTATATTTTTATTCAATCGGAAATTTTCCCACTCTAAGATGCATGGAGCAGATCAGATATGATATTGCATACCATAACGCTAATGTAAATATTGTTGCAGTTGGAGGTGGTTATGCATATGGATCACTTGGAACCTCTCACCATGCCACTGAAGAAATTGGCATGCTAAGAATGATTCCAAATATGATGGTCACTTCACCCTCAGATCCCTCAGAGGTTAAAAATATTTTAGACATAACCTCTAAGAGCACCTCTCCAAGTTATATGAGGTTGAATCGTTCTGGTGAAGAAACTATCAACTACTTAAACACTTTCAGTCTCGGAGAGCTTCATTTAGCTTACAGTGGGTCAAGGCAAAAAAACAAAGCCTTCATCTCAAATGGAGCTATTTGTTTTGAGGTATATAAAGACCTAGTTGCGTCAAATAGTTCTGCTGATTTATTTTCTCTGCCTATCGTTAAGCCTTTAGTAGAAGAGAGTATTTTTACCCAGCTAGTACAATACAATGAAATTATTGTTGTAGAGGAGCATCAGTTAAATGGTGGACTAGGATCAACCATTCAAGGAATTATCTGTGATCACTTTGTAATTTCCGGTAGCAATAGCATTCCTAAAATTCATAGAATAGGCATTCAGGATTCTTTCCAAGTCCTAGCTGGAACCCAGGATTTTTTACGAGAGAAAGCAGGCCTATTTAACTATAGAAATTACTTGTGAACATAGCTCTTTTAGGCGCATCTAGCCAGATTGCGAAAGGCTTGCTAAGGAATCTTGTTTTGGATCAATCAAATCAGCTTTACCTCTTCACAAGAAATACCTTAGATTATCAGAAATGGTTAGAAAGCAAACACTTGAATTTAGAACAATGCATGTTGAATGGATTGGAAGAATTCAATGATTCTATTAAATATGATCTTATTATTAATTTTATCGGCGTAGGTGATCCCTCTAAAGCTTTGAAGTTAGGCTCATCTATTTTTGATATAACCTATGAGTATGATCAAAAGGTTCTTGATTACCTCTTGCATCATCCAGAGTCAAAGTATATTTTTATAAGTTCAGGTGTTGTGTATGGAAATATCTTCACACAACCAGCTCACAAAGATTCGCAAGCTATTATTAACATTAATTCTTTAAAGATCACTGATTGGTACTCAATGGCAAAGATGTACTCTGAAGCAAGGCATAGAGCCCTAGATCAATTCAGCATTATAGATATTAGAGTCTTTAACTATGTAAGTAGTGATATTGATATTAGTAACAGATTTCTAATTACCGATGCTCTTAGAGCCATAGTAAATAATGAGGTTTTAGAAACCAATGATCATAATATCTTTAGAGATTATATTGGTCATGAAGATCTATATCAGTTGATTAAGAGCATAGTTAAGCAAGATTTTACTAACGTTGCAGTAGATTGCTTTACCAAAAAAGTTACAGATAAAGTCTCTATTTTACGAATGTTAGAAGTAAAATTTGGGCTACGATATGAGGTGATTCACTCTCAAACTGGGGTAGAAGCTTTTGGTCCTAGGGATAACTACTTTTCACTAAATAAACAAGCAGAAAGCTTTGGATATAAACCTGCTTACACTTCATTAGAAAATATTTCCAAGGCATCAGAAGAGCTTTTAAGTTGAAATCTCAGCTTGCAGAGATTCCTCATACACCTGGAATATATAAGTTCTTTTCAAAAAATTCAATTATTTACATAGGAAAGGCAAAGAATCTAAAGAAAAGAGTGTCATCATACTTTGGAGATAGTCTTAAAGATCGAAAAACTCAAAAGATAAAATTATTAACAGATAAGATTGAAACCTTTTCTACTTCTACTGAAGCCGAGGCATTGCTATTAGAGCAGTCTTTGATTAAAGAAAATTTACCCCGTTTTAATATATTGCTTCGGGATGATAAGACTTATCCCTATATTCATTATTCAATGAGTGATAAATTCCCTAGCATCAGCATGAAGCGATCAAAGCATGCTGTTTCAAAAGATTATTATGGTCCCTTTATTAGCGTCCATGCTGTGAAAGCTATCATCAAAGATCTGCAAAAAATATATCAAATTAGAAATTGCAGTAATAGCACTTTTAGAAATAGATCTAGACCATGTATAGAACATCAAATGAGACGATGCTCTGCGCCATGTGTAGGCCAAATTACTAGCCTAGATTACAGGGATGACATTTCATCATCTCAGAGTTATTTGGCTTCCACAGGCAAAAAATCTAGGAACCTAATGATTTCTCAGATGGAAAAGCTTTCTGATGAGTTTAACTTTGAAAAAGCTCTAGAACTTAAGCAAAGAATAGCAAGTTTAGATATTTTGCAGGAAGAAAAAGCTTTCTCCAGTAACCTTGCTAGTATTGATTTTTTTGCTTGTGTTGAAAAGCACGGAAAGACCGGTGCCTGTATCTTATCCGTGCGCGATGGAAAAATACGTGGCACTAAAACTTATTTTTTTAAAGAAGACTTATTAGATGATCTTGACGCGCTAATTCAGAGCCTTGTATTTTCTTATTATCAAAATAGTTTCTCGCTTCCAGAAAAAATGATCTTTACTGTAAAGCCCAAAAACTTAAGTTTGATTAGCGAGGCGATTAATCTTAAATTTCAACAATTAATTAGTATTTCAAGCTCCATTCCTATGAGTGCTAAA
>Ga0209482_1002987_pt1 | contig 10079 bp, 5 predicted proteins | sample CoawatmetaG10DNA_FD_187512 | JGI IMG/M metagenome (GOLD analysis project Ga0209482, IMG submission 187512) | Marine microbial communities from the West Antarctic Peninsula - Coastal water metaG104-DNA (SPAdes) (version 2) | ecosystem: Environmental > Aquatic > Marine > Coastal ... | reverse complement strand
TTCTGATTCTGTTTCACCTAGGTTTATCGTTGTAAATCTAATAGAGTTTGCAGTTGTTTGCCTGTGAATAAACATCTCATTTAATGGTGGTGACAACATGTTTTTTGAGTGACGTGCTGAAACCTCTACAAAATAACCTAACACGTTATTATGTTTTATTTTTAGGCTCGAAATATTAGCCTTCAATGCTAAGTTTTGTTGCAAATGGGCTAAAACTTTTTTGCCCTGATCTCTTAACATCCGATGTTTATCTAAATTATAATCAAAACCATTTTTAATAAACTCACCTTCTTTAATATTAACGGGTGGGTTTGAAACTAATGCCTTCTCAATATTATCAATTATAGTTTTGTGGCCTTTTAACGAACTTAGATCAAAAGATAGAGAAGTAGGTTCTTTCAATTTAGTAAGTTCGTTAAATATTTTTTGACTAAACATTAACCCAGTTCCAATAGCTTTTATGTCACGTGGACCAGATCGATTAAGGGAGATTCGTGTCAGACCACGCTCAATATCAAGTATATTTTTTAGATATTTTTGAATATTTTCTCTTACCCCACTGTTTTTAAGAAATATACTAATGTCATTTTGACGGTTCTTTATAGTTTCAATATTAGCAGATGGATTGCTTAAACGGCTCTCGAGCAAACGTGCGCCTGAAGCGGTGACTGTTTGATCTATTGTATTTAATAATGACCCACGCTGTTCGCCAGAAAGTGATCGCGTTAATTCTAGGTTTTTTCTTGTAAAGCTATCGATATGTAAAAAATTTTCAGTCAGTTCTTTAATGGGTTTTTTCAATATAGGTAAAGAACCCTTTTGGGTTAAATGCAAATATTCAATAATAGCATTAATTGCGGTTATTTCCGCTCTACTAAAGCTTCCAAAACCATCTAGTGTATTAACTTTATAAAGCTTACAAACCCTTTCTTCTGCGCTTGTGCTCTCAAACATAAGGTTTGAGAGTGGCGTTATAGTGGCTTTTGACCCAATGAGCATTTCATGTAGAGTATTTCCCATGTTTTCAGACACAAGTATTTCTTTTGGTGTGAGTCTTGAAATTAGGGACTCTAGATGGGTTTTCTCACATGATTTCACCCAGAAATCGCCAGTAGAGATGTCCACCCACGCTAACGCATATTTACCTCTAATTTCTGACAAAGCACATAAAAAGTTATACTCACGAGCCTCAAGTAAAGACTCTTCCGTTAATGTCCCTGGTGTAACTAATCTGACTACATCTCTTTTTACTATCGCTTTATAACCACGTTTCTTTGCTTCAGCAGGGCTTTCCATCTGTTCACAAACAGCAACCTTAAAGCCTTTTTTAATTAAAGATAACAAATAGTTATCAGCAGAATGAACGGGAACACCACACATTGGTATTTTTTGTTCTAAATGTTTTCCTCTGGAGGTGAGGGTAATGTTTAAAGCTTCTGATGCTTTTATAGCATCTTCAAAAAAAAGTTCATAAAAATCACCCATTCTATAAAATAACAATGCATCAGAGTAGTCTTTTTTTATACTAAAGAACTGCTCCATCATTGGAGTTATTTTTTTTGCTACTATGGTCATTGGTCTATTTATATATTCTCATTATTAAATTCTAACCATGTTAGCTTATACATTAAAGAGAATATGTTATGTTGAGGTTGAGAAGTTTTGCTAACCTTGATAAACCTGACTTTCAAAATTAATTTAGGAAAAAAAATGGCTGGAAATGGAAAGTTTACTGATGAAGAGGCGTTGGCTTATCATTTAGAGCCAAAGCCTGGGAAGTTAGAAGTTGTAGCATCTACTCCTATGGCGACGCAGCGAGACCTTTCTTTAGCATACTCACCTGGTGTTGCTGTTCCAGTAAAAGAGATTGCAAAAAACCCTGAAAGTGCATTTGATTATACTACGCGTGGTAACACTGTTGCTGTTATATCAAATGGAACAGCAATTCTAGGTTTAGGTAATTTAGGTGCGTTAGCATCAAAACCAGTGATGGAAGGAAAGGCCGTTTTATTTAAGCGCTTTGCTGATGTAAATTCGATTGATATTGAACTTGATACAGAAGATCCTGATGAGTTCATAAACGCAGTTAAATATATGGGGCCATCATTTGGAGGAATAAATCTGGAGGATATTAGGGCACCAGATTGTTTTATAATAGAACAGCAACTGAAAGAATTAATGGATATCCCAGTCTTTCATGATGATCAACACGGCACAGCTGTCATATGTGCGGCAGGGCTTTTGAACGCCTTGTATCTAACAGGCAAAAAAATTGAAGAGTGCAAAATTGTATTAAATGGTGCAGGCGCTGCTGGAATAGCATGCTTAGAATTAATCAAGTCTATGGGAGCTAAGCATGAGAATTGTATTGCTTGTGATACGAAGGGTGTTATTTACCAAGGACGTACTGAAGGTATGAACCAATGGAAATCTGCACACGCTGTATCAACAAAGCTCAGGTCATTAGGAGAGGCCATAAACGGCGCTGATGTTTTTATTGGCGTGTCTGTCAAGGGAGCGGTAACAGCTCAAATGCTTGAAACTATGAATAAAGACCCTGTGATATTTGCTATGGCGAACCCAGACCCTGAAATAACACCTGAAGAGGCACATTTAATTAGACCTGATGCAATTGTGGCGACAGGAAGATCAGATTACCCAAATCAGGTAAATAATGTTTTAGGGTTTCCATATCTATTTAGAGGTGCGCTTGATATTAACGCGCGAGCAATCAATGATCCTATGAAAATTGCATGTGCTGAAGCGCTCGCAAAGTTGGCTAGGGAAGATGTGCCTGATGAAGTGGCTATGGCCTATGGGAAAAAGCTAAGTTTTGGAAGAGATTATATAATTCCAACACCATTTGACCCACGACTTATTTACACTATTCCACCTGCTGTCGCCAAAGCTGGTATGGACACTGGATGCGCACGACGTCCGATTATAGATATGGATGCTTATGAGTTAACGCTGAGGGCGCGTATGGACCCAACGGCCTCAATGTTGCAAACCTTGCATGTTAGAGCAAAAAATGCGCAAGCCCGAATGATCTTCGCTGAAGGAGATGATATAAGAGTACTTCGCGCAGCCGTGAGTTACGTACGATCTGGCCTTGGGCAAGCTATAGTTGTTGGTAGAGAAAACGATATCAAAGAAAAATTGAAAGCTGAAGGTTTATCTGATGCCTATTTAGAATTAGAAGTCATAAATGCGGCAAAAACAGAACATTTGTCAGAATATAAAAGCTTTCTTTATGATCGACTGCAGCGTGAAGGTTTTGATCAAGGAGATTGTCATAAAATGGCCACACGCGATAGACACGTTTTTGCATCGCTAATGTTGGCGCATGGGCATGGAGATGGAATGGTTACGGGTGCTACAAGAAAATCAGCTGCCGTATTGAGTAGGATAAACCGTGTATTTGATGCAAAGCCTGGAGATGGTGTTGTTGGTGTTACAGCCATGATGTTGCGGGGTCGGTTAGTACTGATGGCTGACACTTTAGTTCATGAGTGGCCAGAAGAAGAGGATTTGGCTGATATTGCAGAAAGAGCAGCTGGTGTTGCTAGACATTTAGGTTTGGAACCTAGGGTTGCATTTGTTAGCTTCTCAAATTTTGGATACCCAGTTTCTGAGAGAGCTGAGAAAATGAGTAAAGCACCTTCAGTCTTAGATGGCCGTGGTGCTGATTTTGAATATGATGGTGAAATGACTGCAGATGTAGCGTTAAATGAAGATGTTTTAGCGAGTTACCCATTTTGTAGATTAACCGCACCAGCTAATATTCTTGTTGTACCGGCAAGGCACTCAGGATCTATATCTGTAAAGTTAATGCAAGAAATGGGTGGTGCTACAGTTATTGGCCCAATTTTATCTGGGCTTGATAAGCCAGTTCAGCTTTGCAATATATCTGCAACTTCGAATGATGTACTAAATATGGCCATTATGGCCGCCTGTAAGGTGGGTTGATTTGTGACTATATTTAACTTTGGCTCTATTGTTTCAGATAACTTTTATAGGACCCCAAGAATTCCAGCCCCCGGTGAATCGGTAAGGGTAGACAGTTATAAAAATGGACTTGGAGGCAAGGGAGCCAATCAGTCAATTGCTGCTAAGAAAGCAGGTTCTGATGTGATCCATATAGGAGCTGTTGGCTATGATGGTGATGAATTGTTAGATATTCTGAGAAATAACGGAGTTAACACAGAGAATATTCATAAAACTAATATAAAAACTGGTCATGCGAATATCACAATTGATCCAAGCGGTGAAAATGCAATTACTTTTTTTGCAGGGGCTAATGATACTCAGACGCTCGAAAGATTGACACGTGGTTTTGACAGTGCGTTGCCTGGAGATATATGTCTTTTACAAAATGAGGTTAATTTAGTTTTGGATGCTGCAAAGGTAGCAAAATCAAAAAAGATGAAAGTTATATATTCCGCTGCACCATTTAATATTGCACATGTAAAAAGTGTTTTTGACTATGTTGATCTAACAGTTGTTAATCAAACTGAGCACGCACTTTTGGTTCAAGAGTTTGGTTCAAGTTTTGATAAGCCTCTTTTGATTACAAAGGGCTCAGAGGGCTCTTGCTATTTATCTGCAAGTAAAAAATTCAATCACACCACACCAAATGTAATACCTGTTGATACAACCGGCGCAGGGGATACATATTTGGGATACTTTGCTTCTTATTTAGATCAAGGAAGAGGCATAGAAGAAGCAATGAATATTGCTTCATTTGCTGCAGCTTTGCAGGTTACTAAGAATGGGACCTCTGAGGCAATACCAAATTTAATGACAGTAACTAAGTTTTGGAAATCTTCGGGAATAGAAACGTTAACTCTTAACTGAGTCCCAGAAGCCTTTCACACTGGAAAAGAAGTTTTTACTATGTGGATTATTGTCTACACTTAAGGCTTCAAACTCTTTTAATAATTCTTTTTGTTTTGAAGTAAGGTTAACTGGAGTTTCAACAGCAAGTTCAATAAACAAATCACCATTTCCTGTACCTCGCAATGCAGCCATACCTTTACTTCGTAGTCTCATTTGCCTTCCAGACTGACTTCCGCCAGGTATCTTAACTCGACTACGTCCTCCATCGATAGTTGGGGCTTCAATTTCTCCACCAATGGCTGCAGTTGTCATACTGACAGGGATCCGACAGTATAAGTTTTTCCCATCACGTTCAAAAATTTTATGTTCTGAAACTTCCGTAAAAATATAAAGATCTCCACTTGGACCTCCCCGCACACCAGCTTCACCTTCACCACTGAGACGTATCCTTGTGCCAGTTTCAACGCCTGATGGTATATTGACTGAAAGAGATCGTTCTTTTTCTTCTTGGCCAGACCCATTACATTTTCTACACGGATCTTTAATTATTTGCCCCATCCCTGAGCACGTTGGACACCCTCGTTCAACAGTAAAGAAACCTTGTTGGGCACGCACTTTTCCCATCCCTGAACATGTTGGGCATGTTGATGGTTTTGAACCTCCAGAAGCGCCTGTTCCGCTACAGCCACTACAGTTAACAGTTGATGGTATGTTTATAGTTTTTTGGATCCCAGAAAATGCTTCTTCTAAACTTATATTGAGGTTGTATCTAAGATCAGATCCTCTTGACGCGCGCTGTCTGCTATTCTGGCCTCCACGAGAATCACCAAATAGATCTTCGAAAACATCAGAAAAAGCTGATGAAAAATCGCTACCACCGTGAAAACCACCTGCACTTGGTCCAGCACTGCCACCCTCAAATGCAGCATGTCCGTATCTATCGTATGCTGCTTTTTTATTTTGATCCTTCAGAACATCATACGCTTCATTTACTTCTTTAAATTGATCTTCTGCGTTTGGGTTTGATGAATTTCTATCTGGATGAAGTTCTTTGGCTTTTGATCTATATGCCTTTTTTAAATCAGCTTCAGAGGCATTTGAAGAAACACCAAGTACTTCATAAAAATCACGTTTTGACAATATTTCCGCCCCTTTTAAAAAGATAAGGGGTGCTGATTTACACCCCTTATGAACTTAGGCTAATTACTTTTGATCTTCGTCATTCAAATCTTCAAAATCAGCATCAACGATATCTTCGTCAACACCACGTATCTCTTCTTCACTCATTCCTTCAGGCGCACTTCCACCTTCTGCTTCAGCAGAAGCCTTGTATATAGCCTCTCCTAGCTTCATTGATGCTTCCGTGACATTTTGAACACCTGATTTGATTTTGTCAGCATTTTCACTTTCTATTACTTCTTCTAAAGCTTTAATGGCTAACTCAATTGCTTCCACAGTGGTTGGGTCAACTTTGTCACCATGTTCTTCCAGTGATTTGTTTGTTGAATGAATTAGCCCCTCCGCTTGATTTTTTGCCTCAACTAACTCCTTGCGTTCTTTATCTGCTTCAGCATTTTCCTCAGCATCTTGTACCATTTGATCTATTTCATCATCTGATAGACCGCCTGAAGCTTGTATGGTGACCTGTTGTTCTTTTCCAGTTGCTTTATCTTTTGCATTAACGGAGACGATTCCATTCGCATCAATATCAAAGGCCACTTCAATTTGAGGTAATCCTCGAGGTGCTGGGGGAAGCTCTTCTAAGTTGAATTGTCCTAAAACCTTATTATCAGCCGCCATTTCTCGTTCCCCTTGAAACACACGAATTGTAACGGCGGTTTGGTTATCCTCAGCGGTAGAAAACACCTGTGATTTCTTTGTTGGAATAGTTGTGTTTCTATCAATTAATCTTGTAAACACACCACCTAGTGTTTCGATTCCAAGAGATAAAGGAGTTACATCTAAAAGCACTACATCTTTAACATCTCCCTGTAGTACACCAGCTTGTATGGCGGCACCCATGGCAACAACTTCATCAGGATTAACACCTTTATGTGGTTCTTTACCAAAGAAATTAGAAACTTCTTCAGTTACTTTTGGCATACGTGTCATTCCGCCAACTAAGACAACTTCGTCAATATCGCCTTTTGCTAACCCTGCATCTTTTAAGGCCGCCTGACACGGTTTCATAGACTGTTTAATTAAATCTATTACTAAGCTTTCTAACTTAGAGCGTGTTAATTTTAGAACCATATGTAATGGCTGGCCACCATTAGGGTCCATTGAAATAAATGGCTGGTTGATTTCGGTTTGTTGACTTGAGGAGAGTTCAATCTTTGCTTTTTCAGCTGCTTCCTTTAATCTTTGCAACGCCATTTTGTCTTTTTTCAAGTCGACGCCAGTTTCCTTTTTGAACTCTGATGCTAAGTAATCAACAATTCTCATGTCAAAGTCTTCACCACCTAAATAAGTATCACCATTTGTGGATTTTACTTCAAACAAACCATCATCTATTTCTAAGATTGTTACGTCAAAAGTACCGCCCCCTAAATCGTAGACAGCAATTGTACGCGCTTCCTTTTTATCTAAACCATAAGCCAATGCCGCAGCTGTCGGCTCGTTTATAATTCTAAGAACCTCAAGCCCTGCTATTTTTCCAGCGTCCTTGGTTGCTTGTCTTTGCGCGTCATTAAAATAAGCTGGTACTGTAATTACAGCCTGGTCCACAGGTTCCCCAAGATATGCTTCAGCTGTTTCTTTCATTTTTTGAAGTATAAAAGCAGAAACTTGAGAAGGAGAAAACTTATCACCATTTGCTTCTACCCAAGCATCACCATTTCCACCATCCACTAATGAATATGGAATATTTTTTATATCTTTTTGTATGTGCTTATCGTCAAGCCTACGTCCTATTAAGCGCTTTACAGCAAACACTGTATTATCAGGGTTAGTAACTGCTTGCCTTTTGGCTGGTTGCCCTACAAGTTTTTCATCATTTGCAAAAGCAACAATCGACGGCGTTGTTCTGGCACCTTCTACATTTTCTACGACCTTTGGTTGAGAACCATCCATTATGGCGATACATGAATTTGTTGTTCCTAGATCAATTCCAATTACTTTACCCATCTAAAGGTCCTTTCTGATGGCTTTTTTGCGCCACGATTGTTCAATTATTAATTAACTTCTGTTGGTTATAAAACTTCCAACCAACGTTAAATTCGAATGTTATATAGGTTTGGTCTGCAGTCCCTACAAGGGGAGGCGCAATAAAAAAATAGTTTTTATTTAAATTAGTAAATTTAAATCCCAATAAGACAAATAGCATGGTCTATTATGCAAGCTTTCTTTCTATTTCTTGCCTTTCAAAGACTTCAATTACATCATCCGCTCTTATGTCTTCATAATTTTCAAAAGCCATTCCACATTCTTGACCCAAATTAACTTCATTAACCTCATCTTTAAACCGTTTTAAAGTTTTTAATGTTCCTTCATGAATCACAACATCGTCTCGAAGCAACCTTACGCCAGATGAGCGACGGGCAAGCCCTTCGGTTATTTGACAGCCAGCTACTTTTCCAACTCCAGTCACCTTAAATACTTCTAATATTTTTGCATATCCAATGAAGGTTTCTCTAACCTCGGCTGACAGTAAACCAGAGGCAGCTGATTTTATATCATCAACCAAGTCATAGATTACAGAATAATATCGCAGCTCTACACCTTTTTGATTGGCAGATTGTCTAGCTGGCGCATTTGCACGAACATTAAACCCCATTATTGGTGCCTTTGAAGCCTCTGCTAAGGTAACATCTGATTCTGTTATTGCCCCAACGCCTGAGTGCAATACTCGTACCTTAACCTCTTCATTACCTATTTTTTCCATAGCCTGAACAATTGCTTCAGCTGAGCCTTGAACGTCAGATTTTACCAAAATAGGAAGTTCTTTTAGGTTTTGATCAGCTTTTGCATTTGCTAGAAGTTGTTCTAAACTTGTGCCACTACCTAGCGCAGATTTTTTATCTTTTGATACTTGGGCCCTATAATCTGCAATTTCACGAGCTTGAGCTTCTGTTGAAACAACATTTAATACATCTCCTGCTTCTGGAGTACCGTTTAACCCCAGAACCTCAACAGGAACTGATGGTCCAGCTTGTTTCACACGATCATTTTGGTCATTTATCAACGCTCGTACACGCCCCCATTGTTCTCCAACTACAAAAATATCACCCTGATTTAAGGTGCCTTTTTGTATTAAAACTGTTGCAATTGGACCCCTACCAACGTCAAGTTTAGCTTCGATTACCGCACCTTCTGCAGCTCGATTTGGGTTGGCTTTCAGTTCCAATAAATCAGATTGTAGAGAAATATATTCTAATAACGTATCTATGCCAGCCCCTGTTTCTGCAGAAACCTCAACATCCAAAACGTCACCAGACATTTTTTCGACAATGACTTCATGTTGTAATAATTCTGTACGAACTTTGTCAGGGTCTCCCGCTGGTTTGTCGCATTTGTTTATAGCCACAATCATAGGCACATTAGCAGCTTTTGAATGATTAATAGCTTCAATCGTCTGAGGCATAACGCTATCATCAGCAGCTACGACTAATATAACAATATCAGTTACCTGAGCTCCACGAGATCGCATTGAGGTAAATGCAGCATGCCCAGGGGTGTCAAGAAACGTAAACAATTTTCCATCATCCGTTGTTACTTGATAAGCACCTATATGTTGAGTAATTCCTCCAGCCTCTCCAGAGACCACGTTAGCTTTTCTGATTACGTCTAAAAGAGATGTTTTCCCATGATCTACGTGTCCCATAACCGTTATGACGGGCGCCCTTGATTCTAAACTAGCTGGGTCATCTTTTATAGCAACAATAACATCCTCAACATCGGCATCTGATACTCGTACAATTTTATGACCAAACTCCTGAACTATAAGCTCTGCTGTATCTGCGTCGATCGATTGGTTTTGTGTAACCATCATTCCGTTTGTCATAAGAGATTTCACAACATCGGAAACCCTTTCAGCCATCCTATTAGCTAACTCTTGGACAACTATAGTTTCTGGTACCTGAACATCCCTAACAACTTTTTCACGCTCTTGATTGCTATCTAACAGTTTGCGTTTTTCACGCTCTTGTTTTCGTCTAATCGCCGCCATTGATCTTTGACGACCGCCCCCATCACTCAAGGCTTGAGTTAATGTCAACTTACCAGACCGACGCCTGTCAGTA
>Ga0209482_1002981_pt1 | contig 10088 bp, 12 predicted proteins | sample CoawatmetaG10DNA_FD_187512 | JGI IMG/M metagenome (GOLD analysis project Ga0209482, IMG submission 187512) | Marine microbial communities from the West Antarctic Peninsula - Coastal water metaG104-DNA (SPAdes) (version 2) | ecosystem: Environmental > Aquatic > Marine > Coastal ... | reverse complement strand
CGGTCTCAAAAAACTGAGCCGCAGGGTCAAATTGCCCTAATTTGTTATAGCATGCACCCAGTAAGTTGAAAAGTAATGGGACATTCGGGTAATCTTCATTCAAAGCCTTAATCATATCAATTGCCTCGTCTATCTTATCACTAGAATATAGACCCATAACTAAATCGACTTGCTTCTTGGGAAGGGAAAGTGGAGTATTTTTATTTTTCATTTTTTAGGTTTTTTGTTTAGAATTAATAGATTTATGTTTAATAAACATTTGTTACTTTTTATTTTACATATTATCTCGATTCTTGAAACTTTTTTATCTTCTAGAGGTTAGTCATACAAATGATCAGCCTGCTAATCCAATTAAAAATAATCTTTAACTTTATTTTAAAATAAAGTCCAAACTTCGTTTCATCACTACCAAATGTTCAGCATAGCTCAACCCTTGTAGTTATGGAAGAAATAGTAACCAGTACGTATAACTAAAATTTGACGAGTGTTTTTGAATGGCATCTGCAGAAATCTATTCACTTTGGGAAATGCATCCAACCAGTGATAATGTACTTTGATCCTTCTTGCACTACTTGTCCTCTGTGTGCATGTGTCCATTCAGCAGGCCAAATCAAAGTTAAGCCTTTCCTTGGTTGTACTTCAACCCCATAGTGGCTAAAAGAGGTTGCTCCACCGTTATCAACATCAACGTCATTTAAGTAGGTCATCCAGGCAAAAAGCCTGTGGAGAGTACTCAAATTACTTCGTTCAGTATGCAGTAGACTAAAGTGCTCTCCACTTTGGTATCTCTGTAAGTTAAACCTACCGATTTCTAAATTTTTGGCAAACACCTCTAAAAATGGCCACTGCGTAATATAATCTTTATGACAGTCGAAGAGGCTTTTAAAGTACTCTTCAAATACTTCATTACCAGGCAAACTGATTTCATTTGGTGAGATTGATATATCAGTGCTATTTTTGTAACTCAAATTCATGCCAGCTCCAGTTAAACCTTTCTTTTGATTACCCTGATGTGATTCAAAGTAATCCATTAAACGATCACACACTGAGGTTGACTCCATCATCCAGGAGCCTATAAAGTTAGGATTTAAATTGTTTTCCTGAAGAACTATTCGTTGCATTACGTACCTCCTTATTTTATTGAAAGCCCACTTTTAATATTAAACAGAATAGAGCCTTCGCTCTGTCTCAGTTTATCAAGACCCTCACTATGTTCACCTTTTTTTAGCAGCGCCATTCCTAAACCAGATATTGCTGCATTAAGATCTTTTTTAAGGCTAATAGCCTTTTCATAACTCACTAGAGCTTGTTCAGTCTGATTAAGTAACAATAATACACCACCCAAGTCACTATAGACTTCAGCCCAGTCAGGTTTAATTTTGAGTGCTTGTTTGTAGCTGTTGATAGCAGCTTTCAAATCACCCTTCTCCTTTAGGATATTACCCATATTGCTAAAGGCCTGAGCGTAATCAGGCTTAATCTTGAGTGCTTGTTTGTAGCTGCTGATAGCAGCGTCCAAATCACCTTTGTGATTCAGGGCAATACCCATATTGTTATGGGCATCAGCATAGTCAGGTTTAATCTTGATAGCCTTTTTGTAGCTCTCAATAGCTGCTTCTAAATCGCCCTTATCTTTTTGGATATTACCCATATTGTTATAGGCCTGAGCGTAAGCAGGCTTAATCTTGAGTGCTCGTTTGTAGCTGCTAATAGCAGCGTTCAAATCACCCTTCTCCTTTAGGGTATTGCCCATATTATTACAGGCCTGAGCGTAATCAGGCTTAATCTTGAGTGCCTGTTTGTAGCTGCTGATAGCAGCGTCCAAATCACCTTTGTGATTCAGGGCAATACCCATATTGTTATGGGCATCAGCATAGTCAGGTTTAATCTTGATAGCCTTTTTGTAGCTCTCAATAGCTGCTTCTAAATCGCCCTTATCTTTTTGGATATTACCCATATTGTTATAGGCCTGAGCGTAAGCAGGCTTAATCTTGAGTGCTCGTTTGTAGCTCTCAATGGCCGCCTCTAAATCACCTTTGTCGTTCAGGGCAACACTCATATTGTAATAGGCCTCAGCGTAATCAGGTTTAATCTTGATAGCCTGTTTGTAGCTGTTGATAGCAGCGTCAAATTGCATCAAACCAGCATTACAAGCCCCAGTAATATTGTAAAGGACAACTGAATGTGGAAATCTCTCCAGCATTTGGGTAGCCTTAGACAAGGCCTGCTGAAGTTGTCCTTGAGTGAAGAGGCTGATGATCGGGTGTAACTGTTCCGAGGGAGGATCTTTTTTCATAGTGTAATTTTATATCAACTTGAACTAAAGTCCAAACTTCGTTTCATCTGTGAGGGAGTTCTTTTTAGCACTATAATTAATTTTCTTTAAAAACAATACTAGGAGTAGTAATGTCAGTAGCAAGAATTACAACAGTAACCTTTGAATCAAATGAAGCGGCAGATATCGCAGCTACAGCCTTCGTTCCAAATGCACCAAGTGACTTTCCAGAAGCAGAACAATTGATAGCAGTTCAGGCTGATGGTAACATAAATATATCAGTAACTCTATATGAGAATAATGAAGCAATGGAAAGAGCAACTGCTACAAAAAATAAAGTAATGGACGCGATTGAAGGGATTGTTTCGGTAGATACTAAAGTTGGCTCTGTAATATTAAATCATAGCAACTAACTAAAGTACAAAACTACTAACGAGGTTAAGATTATTGTCGTTATCAATTAAAATGATTGCATGAAGATACTAAATATTATTATTCCAGAGAGGATGACAGGAGCTAGGCTTGATGCCTCATTATCAGAAATGCTTCCTGATTATTCTCGCTCAAAAATAACTACATGGATTAAATCTGGAGACGCCTTAATCAATCAAAAAACCTTTAAACCAAAGGATAAAGTTAGTGGCTCTGAGATTGTTTGTCTAACTTTAAATCAGAAGCAAAGTAATGACTGGACCGCTGAGAAAATTCCCTTAAATGTTGTTTATGAAGATGAAGATATTATTGTAGTAAATAAGCAGTGTGGTCTGGTGACTCATCCAGGCGCGGGAAATTGGAGCGGAACCTTAGCAAATGCTCTTCTTTATTATGACCCAGCTTTGTCAGCACTTGATAGGGCTGGTATTGTTCATCGATTAGATAAAAATACTTCGGGCTTAATGGTTGTTGCTAGAAATGAAAAGTCACAAAAATATTTGGTTGAGCAGCTCCAAAATCATTCTGTTGATAGGGAATATTCTGCCATAGTATATGGGCATATGATTGCTGGAGGAACCGTTGATGAGCCTATAGGCCGAGATCCTAAAGATAGGGTTAAGCAAGCTGTCTTAATGAGTGGTAAAGAAGCGATAACTCACTATAGGGCAATTGATCGGTTTAAAAGTCATACTCACGTGAAAGCGATTTTAGAAACTGGCCGAACTCATCAAATACGTGTACATCTTTCTCATGTTGGGCATTCTTTGATAGGTGATCCAATGTATGGTGGCCGCGTACGTTTTCCAAAAAAAGCAAGTGAGGAGCTAAAAGAGGCTCTAGTTAATTTTACAAGGCAGGCCCTCCACTCAAAAAAGTTAACTCTAACTCATCCTATTTCTGGAGAGTTTATGTCATGGAAGGCGCCCCTGCCAGATGACATGCTAAGGCTACTGGAAGTCTTAAAAAAATTCGATTCTTGATAATGTTGACTTATTTAAATTAATGAATTTTTTCCCGAGCAATATTAAATTACTTTCAACGCCAAGATTTTTAGATGGTGGGCACAGCAAGGGAAGCTTTGATAACTTTAACTTGGCGCTTCATGTTGATGATGAGCAGAGCTCGGTGTTGGAAAATCGTGACTTATTATTGAGGCGCTATAATTTACCCTCTGCTCCAGTATGGATTAATCAAACGCACTCTAAAATGAGCGTTGATGCCGACTCAATATCATCAATAGTTAATGCTGATGCAAGTTATAGCAAAAAACTTGGAACTGTTTGTGGAGTTCTTACCGCAGACTGCCTGCCAGTTTTTATCTGCAATAAAGAGGGCACGGCTGTTGGAATTGCTCACGCTGGCTGGAGGGGTTTAGTTGATGGTGTAATTGAATCTTTAATTGAATCTTTGGACTGTAAAGGAGAAGACTTAATAGTTCACTTAGGTCCGGCAATCTCTCAATTATCTTTTGAAGTAGGCGGTGAAGTTAAATCTCAATACCTTTCTAAAAATAAAAATTTTGAAAATAGCTTTGCTTATTTAAATAATAAATATTATCTTGATTTGTATGACGCAGCAAGAGTTGTTCTAAAAAGCTTTGGTGTAAATTCAATTAGTGGGGGCGATAGGTGTACCTATAAAGAGTCAGATCAATATTTTTCATACCGCAGAGATGGTGAGCGCTCAGGAAGGATGGCACACCTAATATGGATTGAGCGGCCTTAAGGGGCTATTTCTTTCTCTTTACCTTTTCCACTAAATTTCATTTCTCCACTCTCTTTCTCAAGTAAATAATAGTGAAGTGATTTCTGTTTACGCTGCTTTTGCTGAGTAATGCACCCACGTACCTCAAAATCATCAGTCAGGTTTATATCCTCATAGGAAGAGTTAAGACATCTCATAAGCTGGTTATTGTTTTCGATAACATACTGACGAAAATAAAGCTCATCATTAAAATCAATTATTACATAAGCCTCATTATGAATGGGCATTCCAGGATCGACAATGATAATGCAATTTTCACTGAATTCAGGCGACATCATATCACCAATATTCTGAAGTGCGTAAGGCTCTGAATTAGTTGAGCAAGTACTTTGAAATAAAGCTTTGGGATTATCTAATGCTGACATTTAGGGCAATAATAAGTGGCTCGTTGATTTTGTACAATTTTTTTAATTGTACCACTGCATCTATTACACAGCATATCTTTACGGTCATAGACAGATAAGATTTGATAAAAATAACCAGCCTCACCATCTACATTAGAAAAGTCATTTAGAGTAGTACCGCCATTATTAATTGATTCTGTTAAAACCTCTTTGATACAATTTACAAGAATCTTATAGCGCTTCTTCGACGTTTTACCCGCTTCTCTTTTAGGGGATATACCAGCTAGAAATAAACTTTCTGATGCATAAATATTTCCTACCCCTACAACGATACTACTATCCATAATAAATGTTTTTATGTTTTTTGTCTTGCCAATTGAAGAATTGAAGAGTGAGTTTTCATCAAACTCATAACTTAATGGTTCTGGACCTAATTTTTTAAGGAGCGAAAGTTGCTCACCATTTTTTTGCCAAAGAATTGAGCCAAAGCGACGAGGATCATGAAAACGCATGCTTGAATTATTATCTAATTTAAGCTCAAAATGGTGATGTTTTTTTAGCGGTTCATTAATAGGGACAACACTTATTGATCCAGTCATTCCAAGATGCATAACCAGCTGTCCATCAGTAAAGTCAATTAGTAAATACTTCGCACGTCTCGATATTTTCTGGATAGTTTGATTTTTTAAAGTATCTACAAGATGTTTAGGGATTTCCCAGCGAAGCTTTTTTTTATAGATATGAACAGAGGTAATTTTTCTATCAACTATTAGAGGTTCAAGGCCTCTTCTAGTAGTTTCAACCTCTGGAAGTTCAGGCATGACTTTTATTCCTGGTCGTTAACTAATGCAATCTTTTTAGTTGCACTAAAGTCAGTTTTGCCACTACCTAGTTTTGGAATTTCATCAATATTTAAGACATTAGCTGGATGATAAAGAGGATTTATTTTGGCATTTTTAAGCCAAGCTATATGAATAGGATCAAGCGTTAAAGGATAATCTTGCCACTCTGCAAAAGAATTAGGGGGATTTGACATAATGACTAACTTCCAAGCATGGCCTTTTTCAAATTTTTCTGAATTGGGTTTTTAGATAGCCAGATACCAAAGAAAGCTTTTTTGAATTCAATTCCAGGAATTGTATCGATGTATGTTGAATTTTTAAGCACATTAGTTCCTGCGTCTGGCATATAGATAAATTCAAAAAAATCACTATCACTAACATCACTATTAAAGGTAGAGATGAGTTGCTCAATCTCTTCATTAATAGGCCCAGTATTGTTTCCTGTTGATTTAACTAATCCTGAATTTAATGCATCCTTCATAGCATCTGTAGTCACCATAGTGGACGTCACATCAAGACGAATAGCCATTGCCTCATTACTGTTAAGTATTTCTTCGGCATTACTACTCTGAGAGCTTAGATAAAGACTTGTATTATAAACTTTCATAAAGAACTTTATACGGGTACCCTGACCATTCAGAATTAGCTCTGTCCCTTGGTACTCCATAGAGCTGGGAGATTCTGCAGCATTAATCGGCGATAATGCAAATGTGCTAATTAAGATTAAGAATAGTAGTAGTATTTTTGATTTAATTGTCATAAGTTATTCCTAAATTTTCTTTCAAAATTGAGTATATCTTATTATAAATATAATTTACAAAAAAACATTTAATTAATAACGAACAATTTATAATAATACTTTTATAACTAAAGGAAGTTATTTTTATGAATCCATTAACCTCTGTTAAAGGCACCATTGTTTCAGGCTTTGTTTTGGCAATTATTGTCGCATTTTATTTATCTCCTGAAGGCTCATCTTTGATTCAGCGTAACCTCAGCGTGTGGATTCATTCACTTGCAGGTGTTACTTGGGTTGGACTGCTCTATTACTTTAATTTTGTTCAGGTCCCTGCAATGGCAGATGCACTAGCCGATGAAGGCGGTCCAGGACCAGCAGCGATTGGTAAATATATTGCTCCAAAGGCTTTATTATGGTTCCGTATGTCAGCAGCTGTGACATGGCTAACAGGAGCGTGGGCTCTTTCATTGGGCTATGGTTTTACGAATGCATTCCTTTTGAAGCCTGGCGCTGAAATGATCGGTTTAGGCTCGTGGTTAGGAACGATTATGTTATTTAATGTTTGGGTTCTTATTTGGCCAAACCAGAAAAAAATTCTTGGTATGGTCGAAGCTAGTGCTGAGGAGATTGCTAAAGCTAAGTTCACTGCGGCAATGGCCTCGCGAACTAATGTAGTCCTGTCGGTTCCAATGCTTCTTTGTATGATTGGTGCTGGCCATGGTGGTTATTTGTTTTAAGTAACCAAGATTAAATTATTTTTAAAACCGGGTTCGCCCGGTTTTTTATTGTATGAGTAAAAAAACAACAAAACTGCAAAAAAGTAACAAAATTAATAATCATTTGAATAAAAAAAATAGTATTGGTGATTAGCAGATCAATATCTAAAAAAAATATAACACGTCAAGCACTAAATCTAAAGGCCTTAAGCTAAAATAAATAGGAATTGTTGAAAAAAAACAACTAAATGTATTATTTTTACAAATAGTTATTGACATTGGCATAGGAAGTGGTTATTATGGTTTTATTGTTACTCATGAGAGTGGCAAGGGATGCTAAGGGAAACCTTAGCAATTAAAATATTCTAAATGGAGAATTAAATGAAAAAACTAATCGCACTATTCGCAGTATCTGCAATGGCATCTACATCAGCCATGTCAGCAATTGCACTAAGTGGAACGGCTTCTGTATCATATGATGATAACGGATCTGCTGCTTCTGCAACTACTTACGACGCTGACTTATTAATCACTGGTACTGCAGGTACTACTACTGTAACAGTCGGTGCAGACGTTGACGGCGCAAGCTTTGCAACAACTAGCGCTGCTATGACTACTACAATCGGTCCAGTAACTGTTACTGCTGACATGTTTGATGAAGTATCAGCTGACGGTAAAGGTTCTACTTTAGGTGCTAATAACGTTTCTACTGCTGCAGCCACTCTTAGTGGTGTTGCTGGTGAGCAAATTTTTGAAAGTACTGATACTGGTGTAACTATTAGCTTAGACGCTCCAATTGGTGACGCGACTGTTGGTGTTGATAACTCTGGAAACGTAACTATTTCAGGTACTTGGTCTGGTATTACTATGAGCCATACTTCTAAATCAGCGGGTGATACTACTACTGCTTCTGGAAGCATCGCTGGTATGGACGTAAGCGTAACTAACAAAGCTGGCGCAACTACTTGGTCATTAGGTACTACAGTAAGTGGTGTAGCTTTGACACTTGCTAGCAGCCAGAAAGTTACTGCTACATTTGGTCTAGCTGGAAACACAATGGTTGTTTCAAGCATTCCTGCGGTAGCTGCTGCTATCCAAGTTGATGGTAACTCTGCGGGTACAGGTACAGGTGGTTATGGTACGCGTCTAACAGCATCTGCTGCGTCGTACTCAACTGTTGCTATATCTCGTTCATTAACTTCAGGTGCAACATTAGCTGCTACATATGACACGTCTAATGATTCACTTACACTTAAGGCTTCTGTTGCATTCTAAATTCGTTTAGATTCAACGTTTGACTTAGGAATAAGTTAATATTCGAAAAACCCAGAGCTTGCTCTGGGTTTTTTTATGCCTAATTAAAAATAAGCCCAGTGAAAATAGATAAAATGAACCTACTTTAATAGTTATACAAATTATGTTTTTTCATCTTAAAAATCGCGCACTTCTAAGGGTATCTGGTGCAGATGCTGAAACTTTCCTACAGGGTCAGCTCAGCAATGATATTAGTAAGCTTGACGCATTAAGTGTTCAGCTGAATGCCTATTGCCAGCATCAGGGAAAAATCTTAGCACTATTTTGGGTAACGAAATACAAGGATAGTTTCTTTCTTTCATTTCCTACAGACATACTAGAAGCTATAAAGTCAAGGCTTCAAATGTTTGTCATAATGTCTGATGTCTTCATCGAAGACGTAACAAAAGACTATATTCAGGTTGGCTCTATTGGTGAGACTCATCAAAAAGCATTAGCTATTAATGATAAATTATCACTAATAATTGCTGACAAAGAAGTCATTAATAAATTTAATATGGAGCCAATAGAGCATTGGAATATGGCGTGTATTGACTCCTCTTTGCCAGAAATATTTTCAATAACAAGTGAGAAACTAGTGCCACAGATGCTTAATCTAGATATTAATGAGTTTGGTGTTAATTTTTCAAAGGGTTGTTATCCTGGTCAGGAAGTTGTTGCGAGGCTTCATTACTTGGGCTCAGCAAAACGCCGTCTTTTTGCCTTCGAGGTAGACTCTGAAGTACAAGTTGGAGATTCTCTTTACTGCGCATCTTCAAGATCTGCAAAAGCTCGAGGCGCTCGATATAAATCTAGCGGAATGGTTGTATTTAAGTTAAAATATAATTCGAATTTTTATTGCTTGGCTACTCTTGATGTTGAAATTAAAGATGAAAAAATAACCCTTAATAATGAACAAGGTCCACTACTAAAAAAAATAAATAATGAATAAAATTTTACTAATAATACTTGGTTTAATCCCAAGCTTAACTTTTGCTTCAACGGATGCTGCAAACCTTGATTTAACTGGTCACTGGTCTGGTTATCTTGCTGTTACGTTATTTGTTATAGCGTATGCCTTTGTGATGCTTGAAGAGTTCACGCACTTTCGTAAATCCAAGCCAGTTATTTTGGTCGCTGGATTAATTTGGGGAATTATTGGCTGGGTTTATGCTTCTAGAGGAATACCTCACGCAGCAGAAGCCGCTTTAAGACATAACTTTTTGGAGTATGCGGAGCTATTCCTTTTTCTATTAGTAGCAATGACTTATATTGAGGCGATGCGTGAACGCCTCGTTTTCGAGAAATTGAAGGTATATCTTATATCAAAAGGATTTAGTTATAGACAGCTATTCTGGCTGACAGGATTTATAGCATTCTTTATGTCACCTATTGCTGACAATCTTACTACAGCTCTTGTAATGGGCGCAGTGGTATTAGCCGTTGGCGCTGGGAATGCAAAGTTTATTTCGGTGGCCTTTGTTAATATTGTGGTTGCTGCGAATGCTGGCGGCGCGTTTAGTCCATTTGGAGATATTACAACGCTTATGGTCTGGCAGAAAGGCCTGGTTGACTTCCAGCAGTTCTTTGTCTTATTCTTTCCATCACTGGTTAATTTCCTTATACCCGCTGCGATCATGCACTTTGCAATTAAAAATGAGAAGCCAGAGATTGTAGATG
>Ga0209482_1002978_pt1 | contig 10089 bp, 10 predicted proteins | sample CoawatmetaG10DNA_FD_187512 | JGI IMG/M metagenome (GOLD analysis project Ga0209482, IMG submission 187512) | Marine microbial communities from the West Antarctic Peninsula - Coastal water metaG104-DNA (SPAdes) (version 2) | ecosystem: Environmental > Aquatic > Marine > Coastal ... | reverse complement strand
GTTAAATAGATCTTAATTTACTTTCAAAATCTTCTCTATTATGATACCCGCCACAAAGTTGACGATAACCTGTCAAAGATGATCGCGCATGAAGAAGTCGCCAATTATCAAACGTTAACACTTTTCCAGGATCTAACATAAACTCAAATTGACGACTTGAATCATTTGCAAAATTATGGAATATTTTATAAGCATCATAAAACTTAACCATTTGATCATTTTCCAACCTAAAAGGCGCGCGGTCATGATTATTAAAGCTAATTTGAACAACGTCACCATTATCATTAACTCGAAATAAAGGTCGATATGCCTCTAAATAAGTATCTGCTTTGATATAGCGCCCAGGTATATTAACGTTACACAGAATATTAAATGCTTCTGGATTTTCCTGTCTCATCTTTTCTGCAATTGCAAGGCCATCAATTAATTGATTTTCACCACCAATAGAATCTCTTTTAATACAGTGTAAAGTTTGAAGGCCTGGCGCATCATGAACATATGTTCCATCTGTATGAGGCTCAATAGCCAGTGATGTAAAAGCAGTATCATCAGGATTTTCAAGATTATTATCCCAAACAGAAAAACCTCCAAAAATAGAGTTTCTAATATAAGCCATTCTCTCCATAAGTTCTTTTGTTGCCTCAGGCGTTTCAGGGGTATCTGTAACTAATGCAAAACCAACTCTTTGAATATGATTCAACCAAGTATTTATTCCTCCATCACTCATAAACTGCTGATAGGTTATTTCAGGAAAGATTTTGATTTGACTTGGACTATTCCAACAAATTGAAGAATTCATTGCATATGGTTGAGGTAGACAAGGCTCTGAAGCAGATTGAAGCAATTCAAAAGAAAGACTACTTTCAGAGCCATCTACCCATTTAATCAAAATATTTTTGGTATTTTTATCAATTAATACTTTATTGACAGAATTATTAGGTGGATTACTAAACACATCAATTTGACGTTGCTTAGAATCTGGGTGGAGATCCATTTGACTCTCACTATGGTCTTTTAACCAAAGCCAAGGAAAACAACTTGAAGAATTATCACTCCAAGAAATATCTAAACCGTCACTTAAAGATTTAGTAGATTTAATTAGCATATTATGTCCTTAAAAAAAATATTATAAGTTTACCTCTCTTAACACAGTCATCAAAGGCTGGTCATTTTTTCGAGAGTACTCAGTTACTTGAAAAACCTTCGTTTGAGCTACATCATACGAATATGTTCCACAAACTGCTTCCCCATCAATATGAATTTTAAGCATTATTTCTTCAGCAGCTGAAAAATCTTTATGAAAGAATTTTTTTAATACTTCAACCACAAACTCCATTGAGGTGTAATCATCGTTAAGCAAGATCACATCAAATCGGTTAGGAATCTTAAGTTTTGGTTTGGAAGTTTTTGATTCAAGTTGACTCATCAAATTAACTCCGTGATTTATGAATTAGTAAAATCATTGAAACAAACATAACTAAGATAGCAGGAAGAATTAAACTAAATAATGGGTTCAGATCAAAACTTAATGAAACTGCTCCACCAATTCGAGAAATTAATTCAAATGTTAATCCAAGTGCAACTCCAAAAAATATTTTTCTGCCAAGGGTTGTATCTCTTGTTGATCCAAAAATAAATAACATAGCCATCAAAATCATCGCTATAAGAGTCAATGGCTTGACAAGCCTATTATATAGTTCCACCTTAAAAACTCCAGATCTTAATTTATTGTCTGATAAAAATTGGATTTGTTTAATAATCATCCATGTGGTGAGGTCCTCTGGTTCTTTTTCTAGGCTATCAATTAAATCTTGATCAAATGAAACAGTTTTATTATGAAAATTTCTCTCCTTTAAAGAAATATTTTCAAATAATCCAAGATCATTAATTGAAAAAATCTCACTATTTTTCATCTTTAATAAACTTCCATCAAATAATGCATTATCTGACCTAGTAACACGCTCAACTTTATTAGATGGGTTAACTTCAATAATTGTAATCCCACTAAATAAATCACCATTATTATTTTTAACATTAATAAAATTTCCACCATCTCTTATCCAGAAACCCTGCTGATTACTTGATAAACTATTTTTATTTAATACGTTAGATTTCGCATTTTCAGCATAATTAGTTAAGATTGGCGCTATAATTTCACCAATTAATATTATGAAAATGATAAAAATAAGAGCACTTTTTACAGTAAGCCATGTAATTTTTAATATTGAAACACCAGCAACACGAAATATAAGAAGTTGGCCTGTTGTTGCCAAGTGCCCCATACCTAAAACACATCCCAACAAAATTACAGGTGAAGCTTGATCATATGCAACACCTGGCATTTGAAGAAGAACATACTTAAATGCTTCTAGAATTGTATAGTTAGCATCACCTACAGTATTGAGCTCTGCTAGAAAGCTAAAAAAACTGTATATACTAAGCCAAACTAAAAGAACAATTAACGTATAAGTTAAAAGTGTTTTAGCAATATAGCGATCTCTTATTTTCATTAAAATAGCAACTCTAAATAATTGTTTTTTTAAGGTTCATTCTTTTATGTCTAACATTCATCATCATAAAATTTTAATTCTCGATTTTGGCTCTCAATATACTCAACTGATTGCTAGAAGAATTAGAGAAATTGGCGTTTATTGCGAATTATTACCTTATGATGTAAAGACACATTTTATTGAAAATTTCAACCCAAGTGGCATTATTCTGTCAGGAGGCCCAGATACAGTTAGTGAAATTGATTCTGCAAGAGCCCCAGATATTATATTTGAATTAGATATACCTATTTTAGGAATTTGTTATGGTATGCAAACGATGGCAGTTCAGCTCGGAGGAAATGCAAAACATGCTGTAAAAGCCGAATTTGGATTTGCTCAAATACGTGCAAGAAATCATTCTAAACTTTTAATTGACATTTCTGATGAAACTAGGCCTAATGGACATTGTCTTTTGGATGTATGGATGAGTCACGGTATTGAAGTTACAAAATTACCTAAGAACTTTGAATTAATTGCCTCATCTGAAAATTGCCCAATAGCTGGCTTTGCACATTTTGAGAAAAATTACTTTGGTCTCCAATTTCATCCAGAGGTTACTCACACAAAACAAGGAATTAAAATTTTAGAAAGATTTGTTATTGATATCTGTAAATGTGAAAAAAATTGGACTACTGATAATATTATTGATGATTTATTATCTAATATCCAAGCTCAAGTTAGAAACAAAAAAGTACTTTTAGGATTATCAGGTGGAGTTGATTCTTCAGTTGTTGCAATGCTTCTACATAAAGCTATTGGTGAGCAGTTAACCTGCGTTTTTGTAGATAATGGCTTACTAAGACTTAATGAAGGCAATGAAGTAATGAACACTTTCTCTCAAAACCTTGGTGTAAAAGTTATAAGAGCTAATGCTCGAAATTACTTTTACAAAAAACTTTCAAATGAAAGTGATCCCGAATTAAAAAGAAAAATTATAGGTCGAGCTTTTATTGCGATATTCGATCAAGAGGCAAAAAAATTGAAAGATATTGAATTCCTAGCACAAGGCACCATATATCCTGATGTTATTGAATCAGCTGGCGCAGCCTCAGGCAAAGCAAAAGTTATTAAATCTCACCATAATGTAGGCGGACTTCCAGATGACCTTCAATTTAAATTGATTGAACCATTAAAAGAGCTATTTAAGGATGAGGTAAGGACTATTGGTGAAAAGCTTGGACTTCCTAAAAAAATGCTTTATCGTCACCCTTTTCCTGGTCCAGGTCTTGGCGTCAGAATTCTGGGTCAGGTTAAAGAAGAGTATGCTGACATTTTAAGGCAAGCAGATAGTATTTTCATGGATGAGCTTAATAAGCAAGACTTATATAATAAAGTTGATCAAGCCTTTGCAGTATTCCTTCCAGTTAAATCTGTAGGTGTTACTGGTGATGAAAGAAGATATGATTATGTAATTGCCCTTAGGGCAGTTGAAACTATTGACTTTATGACTGCTCGCTGGGCAAGACTTCCATATGATTTTTTAGATCATGTTTCTAATCGTATCATGAATGAAATCTCTCGAGTTTCAAGAGTAGTATATGATATTTCAGGTAAACCACCTGCCACTATTGAGTGGGAATAATAACCTAGGAAAATAATTTTTACTTTAAAATATCCAGTCTGTTAATTAATAAATGAAAAATGAAAAATCGCTTTCTTATAATAGGTAGTAACTCTTTTTCTGGAGCATACTTTGCAAATTTTCTTCTTAAAAAAGGACATGATGTTATTGGTATTAGTAGGTCTGAAGAGCCTAATAAAGTTTTTTTACCTTACACGTGGCCTGACAACTTAGATGGTAATTTTGAATTTGTTCAATTAAATCTTAATTCAAATCTTGATGAAATAATAGAACTAATTAATTCTAGAAAACCAGAGTATATTATTAATTTTGCAGCGCAAGGAATGGTAGCTGAAAGTTGGCTAACACCAGAACATTGGTATCAAACTAATGTCGTATCTCAAGTGAAATTGCATGACCAGCTAAGAAAAATAGATTGTATAAAAAAATATGTTCATATTAGTACGCCTGAAGCATATGGAAGTACAGATGGAGGATGGTTGAAAGAAAATTATAATTTTTCACCAAGTACGCCTTACGCAGTATCTAGAGCTGCTTGTGACTTACATCTATTAAGCTTCTATAAAGCTTATGGATTTCCAGTAGTATTTACTCGTGCTGCTAATGTTTATGGTCCCGGTCAGCAGCTATACCGAATAATACCAAGAACTATGCTTTCAGCAAGATTAGGTCGCAAATTAAACTTGCATGGAGGAGGAACATCGGTCCGTTCATTCATTCATATGGAAGATGTATCTTCTGCAACTTATAAAATTGCGATCCAAGGCAGTACTGGTGAAACTTATCATATTTCTACTAATCAAACTATATCTATTAAAGAATTGGTTCAGAAAATATGTGATTTAACAAAGGTTGAATTTAAAGATATAGTTGAAGAAACTGAAGATAGGCTTGGAAAAGATCAATCTTATCTCCTCAGTAGCGACAAACTTCGGAATAATTTTAGCTGGAATGATAATACAAATTTAGATATTGGCTTAAATCAAACATTATCTTGGATTGATCAAAACTTGTCTATTTTAAAATCAATACCAATGGACTATGAACACAAAAAATAAATAAATATCTTAATTTTGTAACAAAGAGGAAGAGCTTGAAAACTAATGAATTGCAAGAGATTGCATCAGTTGCTAGATCTAGAATTATATTAAATTCACACAAAACAGGTACGCCTCATTTAGGGTCCTGTTTATCTTGTGTAGATATTTTAGTTGCCTTATACTTTTCTAAGCTAAATATTGATCCAAAGAACTATAGCTCCCCAACTCGGGATAGATTTATTCTTAGTAAAGGCCATGGAGCAGCAGCACTATTCCAGATATTGGCAATGAAAGGCTTTTATCCAGATAAATTGTTAAGTGACTATGGCGAGGATGGAAGTATTTTTGCAGAACACCCTCCAACTCCAGATTATTTACCAGGCATAGAGGCTGCAACTGGCTCTCTTGGACATGGCCTTCCGATTGGACTTGGAATGGCATTATCATCTAAAATAAGTAATATTAGTTTTAATGTGTACGTCCTCTTGGGAGACGGAGAATGCAATGAAGGCTCTATTTGGGAAGCGGCAACTATGGCTGTTGCTCAAAAAGTGGAAAATTTAACTATTTTTGTTGACGCAAATAAATGGCAAGCAACTGATAGAAGTGCTGATCTTGTTGGCTCAACTTCACTCAAGGATAAATGGCAAGCATTTGGATGGAATAGTTATGAAATTGATGGAAATAATATTCAAGAAATATTAGATGCCTTAGAAATGAAACCAACTATTGGAGTGCCTACTGCAATAATGCTTAATACCATTAAAGGCAAGGGTGTTTCTTTTATGGAAGATAATAATAATTGGCATTATAGGATTCCTAATCAAGAAGAGGTAGAGATGGCATTTTATGAATTAGGTGTCAAGTTATGAGAAATGCATTTGCTAAAGAAATTACTAGGCTATCTAAAACTTCTTCAAAGTTAGTTTTATTGTCTGGTGATATTGGCAATAGACTCTTTGATGAGTATAAAAATATTCCTGGTAGTAATTTCCTAAATTGTGGAATAGCTGAAGCGAATATGATGGGAGTTGCTGCTGGTCTAGCTATGTCAGGCTTAAAGCCCATAATTTATACAATTACACCTTTCACAACTACAAGGTGTTTTGAGCAAATTAGAGTTGATGCTTGTTATCATAATGTCCCTGTAATTATCATAGGTACAGGATCTGGATTATCATATGCAAGCCTAGGACCTACACATCATTCATTAGAAGATTTTGCTATTTTTAGAGCTCTTCCTAATATCACTATTCTAGCACCATCAGATTCAGTGGAATTAAAAAAATGTTTAAATGAGGCTTTAAAATTAAATTCCCCTGTCTACATAAGAATTGGAAAAAAAGGTGAAGAAATATTAACAAATGAATTAACCCCTTTCAAGATTGGTAAATCAGTTAACTTCAAGAAGGGAGGTAAAGTTTGTCTTATAGCTACAGGAACAATAATGTCTGAAGCTTTAAAAGCAGCTGAATTATTAGAAAGGAAAGGTATATCGACATGTGTCGAAGGCTTTCATACTATTAAGCCTATAGATAAAAAATCACTTAAGAGATTATTTTCATTATTTGATGTAATTTCAGTAATTGAAGAGCATAGCTCTATTGGTGGATTATTTGGAGCTATATCCGAGTGGATGGCATTAGAGGACAATGTTTATAATACGAAAGTCTTGAGCTTTGGTACAAAAGATGAGTTTATGCACGAAGTAGGAACTCAGCAATATGCAAGAAAGTTAAATGGCATAGATGCCTTAAATATATTTAATAAAACATTTGAAGTTTATCAAAAAAGAAATAAAAAATGAAGATTGGAATAGATTTTGATAATACAATTGTAAGTTATGACAAAGTTTTTCATAAGGTAGCGCTTGAAAAATCACTAATAAAAAGTAATCTGCCTATTTCTAAAGTTGCAGTGCGAGATCACTTAAGAGAGTTAGGAAGCAATCAAATCTGGACAGAACTACAAGGTTATGTATATGGCAATAGGATGTTAGAAGCAGATGTATATTCTGGTTTTATTAATTTTCTTCACTTTGCAATAAAAAATAATATCGAAGTCTCAATTATTAGTCATAAAACTGTTTATCCATATTTAGGTGATAAGTATAATCTTCACGATTCTGCAAGGGAGTTTATTGCAAAATTTTTGACTAGCAAAAATAAAAATTTAGTTTCAAAAAAGAATATTTTTTTTGAACTAACTCAAGAAAAAAAAGCAGAAAGAGTTCGTGAAGAGTCATGTGATTTTTTTATTGATGACTTACCAGAAATTTTTTTATTAAAAAACTTTCCTGCTGAGACAAATAAAATTCTTTTTGATCCAGATCTTAACCATAGGAATTTTAATGGTGGGGCAAACTGCTTAAGCTGGAAAAATATTCAAGAGCTAGTGAGTAATGAATTCTTCAAGCGATAGTATTAAGGTACAAAAACTTTTAATTAATTTAAAAGTTGATTTAAATGACTTTTCTATTAAACCAATTGGATTAGGTAAAAATAATAGAACCTACCTTGTTTGTACCGAAACTAAAAAATACTTAGCTAAATTTTATTTTTCTTCATTACAAGACCAAAGAACAAGACTTAGTAATGAATATAGTTTTTTAAAATATGCTCAAGATATTGGGAATAAGAATGTACCAAAACCACTTATAAAGTCAGATTTATATAACCTAGGAATTTATGAATTTATTGAAGGAAGATCATTTTTATCAAATGACCTGAATGAAAATAATATTCTTAAAGCTGCAGATTTCCTTTCTTCACTTAATGTGAGTGCATACGCTGATAAAGCCAAGCAACTAAATTTTGCATCAGATGCTTTTTTAGATTTGGATAAATCTATAAGCCAAATTGATGAAAGAATCCTAAAATTAGAAGCATCTATGAGGCAGTATGGCGATAGCAGGGATGCTATTGAATTTATTATAGAACTCCAGCATGTATGGAATAACTTAAAAGTTGGCCTTAAATCAGACCTGGATTTAATTAATAATAATAATAATAACACTCTATGTGTCTCACCTTCAGATTTTGGTTTTCATAACACCCTAATAAAAAAAAACCAACTAATTTTTGTGGATTTTGAATATGCAGGAAGAGATGATCCTGCAAAGGTTTTAGCAGATTTTTTTATACAACCAGAAATTAAAGTTTCTTTAGATCATATGATGTTATTTGCCAATAAAGCCTTAGATTTTTATGATAATAAAGAAATTATTATTAAAAGGGCAAAAAAGTTGTTTCCGTTGTTTCAAGTTAAGTGGTGTTGTATAATGATGAACGAATTTCTCCCCGATACAGCAAAAAGAAGAATGTTCTCTAATCCAGAATTAGACATAGAACAATCAAAGAAAGAGCAGTTAAAAAAAGCTCAAACATTACTTTCAAGGATAAATTAATTATGTACATAGATTTTCTTTCTTCACTTCATAAGAGCACTTCAAGAGATTATTTAGCGAGGGTTAATGATCCTGATTTTCCTAAAGCAACTGCAGCAAATTTAGCAAAAAAATGGGCATATGATTATTGGGATGGTGACAGAAGAATTTGCTATGGGGGCTATAAATATCTTCCAGGAAGATGGCAACCAGTTGCACAGGCTTTAATTGATCATTATCAGTTAAAGGCTGGAGACTCAGTATTAGATGTCGGATGTGGTAAAGGATTTCTGCTTTATGAAATGAAATTACTAATTCCAGAGTTAAATGTCACTGGTATTGATGTATCTGAATATGCAGTATTAAATTGTAAGGAAGAATTAAAAGAAAATATACAGATTGGTAATGCTACTAAATTACCATTCGATGATAATTCTTTTGATCTTATTTTTTCATTAAATACTTTTCATAATTTACATAATTATGACTTAGAAGATGCGCTTAAAGAATTTCAGAGAGTAGGAAAACTTCATAAGTATATTTGTGTTGAGTCTTATAGGAATGAGATAGAAAAGACAAATTTATTATATTGGCAAGTAACATGTGAGTCTTTCTGTACCCCAGATGAGTGGGATTGGTGGTTCTCTAAAACTAATTATGATGGAGATCATTCTTTTATTTATTTTGAGTAAACTATGAAATTACCTTTACATTCGAAAGCTGCAATTCTAACTGAACAAAAGAAGCCTTTAATCGTTGGTGACATTGATTTGCCAAAGACACTAGCTTATGGCCAAGTTTTTGTAAAAGTTCACTATAGTGGTATATGTGGATCACAGATTGGTGAAATTGATGGCGTCAAGGGAGAAGATAAGTATTTACCTCATTTACTTGGCCATGAAGGCTCTGGTACAGTTATAAAAATTGGAGATGGTGTAAAAACTGTCAAAGAGGGAGATACTGTTATCTTGCATTGGAGGAGAGGAGAGGGAATTGAAAGCCCAACTCCACTTTATTCATTTAAAGGATCTCAAGTTAATGCTGGGTGGGTAACAACCTTCAACAATTATTCAGTAGTGTCAGAAAATCGAATAACTAGAGTAGATAATGATCTTGATTTAGTTACAGCCCCTCTTTTAGGTTGTGCATTAACGACAGGTTTTGGGGTGATACAAAATGATGCTAAATTGAATATTGGAGAATCTATCGTCATTTTTGGATCAGGTGGTATTGGCTTAAGTATGATTCAAGCTGCTAAACTTAGGGGCGCTTATCCCATAATAGCTATTGATCAGTTTGATGGAAGGCTATCTTTAGCTAAAGACCATGGTGCAGACTTCATTATTAATTCATCTTCGGAAGTTGATATTAAAACTACTATCTCATCTTTAATTAAAAATAATCTTGATGTTTTTATTGACAATACAGGTGTTCCTGAAATCATGCAACTAGGATATGAGCTGATTAATAAGTTTGGTAGATTAATTCTTGTTGGAGTTCCTAGGTATGATAAAAAGTTAACTATTCATACAC
>Ga0209482_1002976_pt1 | contig 10097 bp, 11 predicted proteins | sample CoawatmetaG10DNA_FD_187512 | JGI IMG/M metagenome (GOLD analysis project Ga0209482, IMG submission 187512) | Marine microbial communities from the West Antarctic Peninsula - Coastal water metaG104-DNA (SPAdes) (version 2) | ecosystem: Environmental > Aquatic > Marine > Coastal ... | reverse complement strand
CTGCTTGAAACAATTCTCTTGATGTCTCTAGGCTAGTTAGTCTAGCTGTAATCTCTGTGTAGGCGAACACTCCCATAATAACAACAGAAATTACCCCAATCATATTTTTGACTGGCATACTTACTGATGTATTTTCACTAATTTTCATATTGTTTTTCTATTTTTATTAGTTGTTCATATATTGCAGAAGTTAATCCAGGAGGAGCAGTTATAAAATCAGATTCATTTTTTACACACCCTGCTGTTAAAATAAATATAATTAAATATTTCATAATGGTGCTACCAATATTGTTAGTATAATAAAAGCTATAATTAATATACCTGTAAAATAATAATTCATATACCCACATTCCATATTAATTCTTGTCTCCTAATAATGTACTACGCATAATTAAAAAACTTCTAAAATCGTTTTCCATTTGCTTTATTTTTTCTTCCATTGTTTTAAGTTTATCATTTGTAACAATGGTATTACCTTTATTTTTTTCTATATTTAATAATAAATGACTTTGATTTTCTTGTATTCTAGCTATGTATCCAATTTGATTTTTTAAATGAGTATCGTTTATTATAGCAATAGCTGCTTGATTTTTATTAATAGTCTCTGTTAAACTTACAATATACTTAACACCTGTAAAAGTACCAACTATTACAGATACTACAACAGGAATCATTACTACATTTTTTTTAAACAAATCGACTATATTCATTTTCTATAACCTAATCCTGTTGTTCTGTTACTATATAATTTTCTCCATGACCAAGAACTTAACTTACTTGAGTAATGGTAAATAAATAATACTATATGCTTCATACTTTCTCTGCTTTCTTATCTTTATTAATACCTTTTTTAATTATATAATCTTGTGTACCATTAGCACCTGTCTCAACTTCTTTCTTTAAGTTCTTAAACAGTTCCATTTGTTTCTTATCTTTGTTTATCTTTTCAACATAAGCATTGATAAGTTTAGTATCTCTCATTATTTTTTAACTAATGAACCACCAAAGTATAAACCAATAATAGCTGACACTAAGTTAGTATCTAATGGTGTAATAACAAAACTATTAGATGATAGTGTTACCCATTTCATTACTTCTTTTTCTGGTATAAAGAAAAACGAAGGTCTAAATTCTAAATAACCTACAATCACACTTGTATCTGGTGATAATATAGGCATAAGTTTTGGTAATAATACTATAGCAAATACAGCAGTCAATGCTATAATTCTTCTAGTCCATTGAAAGCCTTTGTTATCATATTCTCTAGCTTCTTTAAAACCTTGTTGTTGTACTTCTGCTCTTTGTATAAGCATCTTTTGTTCTGCTTGTTTTGCTTTAATGCTTTGCGACCATAGACTCATTACTCCTCCGAGTACTGTAGACCCTAGCATTGTTATCATTTCAAATGGCATTTATTTCTCCTTGTTGTTAAATAGTGATTTTGCAAATTGAATTCTTTTGTTTAATGAATCATCATTCTCAGGGTTTTCATATTTTTTCATAAATAATTGTGTAATTGTTTTAACATCATCACTATTAAAACTTTTTATTAATTTTTTTTTATTTCCTGCTCCAATATCATGTCCAAATTTTCCTTTATCAAATATTCCCTTTAACACATAATCTATTTGAGAATCAATATTATCTTCTTTATTATTATTATTTATATATTTAAAATATTCTGTTCTATGACCAACTATACTTCCTGTTTCTTTATTTTCATAATCAGTAAATTGAAATAATCCATGTCCTTTTAATTCTACATCTTCATCTTCTTGTCTATTAAATATAAATGTATCATTCTCTCCAAATATATTTCCTGTCATAGCTGCTGCTGCATTCTCAGGATTTTCTATTCCTTTATTAGCTAATTTAGTTTTAAGTATATTATAAATTTCTTTTCCTTTATTTTTTTGATTATCACTAAGAACTAAAGGTTTTTCTTTTTTTAATTGATTAACTTGTTCTTCAACACTAGGTTTTTTAATAGGTACAATAATTTCTTCATCTTGTTTAATTATATCATCATCACCTGCTACTGTATAACCTTCAATAGTATTGTTAGGTTTAACCATAGGTAAAACCATATCTCCTTCATTATAACCTACTCTCCCACCCTTCTTAAATGTTTTTTTAACTTTACTACCTATATCAGTTGGACCTACTGGTGTAAGAAAATCTGAATCACCAAATAAATTAAGTATAAATTTAGTAAAAATAGGTGCTGGTGCAATCTTTTGTAAAAATCTTTTATGTGCAGCATCCCAATCTCCCATGATTGCATCTTTAGTTATCTGTCCTGCATCATCTAATATAGATGTAAAAGGTGCAAACAAAAACCATGGTTGTCTAGAACCTGGTCCACTTAATTGATTAATAAATAATTCAGGTAAAGTACCAGTTATACCAGATAATCTTAAAGCATTAGAATACCATTTATCTGTTTCAGTTTCTAAATCAGTTGTAATTTCTCCATACTTAGAAATTTCTCTTAAATTTTGTATGCCACCATATACAGATATACCTGCTAATAGTTTTACCATTTGTCTAGCATCTCCATTTTCTATTCTTTGTAATAATTTATTTGTTTGTGCTGACTTTGCTAAAGTCCATGATAAAAATTGTCCAAACAATCTAGTAAAAGGGTCTCTGCTTTGTGTAAAAATTAATCTATTTGAAACTTGAGGTATAAGAGCATCTCTATTTGAAGCAACAATACCTGCTTTACTTAATAAATTTCTAGCTACTTTATTTTTCATAGCTTCTTCTAATGTTTTATACTTAGCTAATTTTAAACTATCTTCAACACTAAGTCCATATTTAGATACATCGTTAGTTAACTTTAAACCTTTAGATGCTTTTAAACTATTTTTTGCTACAACATATTTTGCTAATTTTTGTGAAGATACTAAAGCATCAACAGCACCAGTATTGTATGCATATCTTCTAGCAAAACCAGTTAACCATTGTAGTCCTAATACTTTAAAAGCTACTTCATTAATAGTTCTAAGACTAGCTTTTCCTGATTTATCCATTGCATTAGATGCAAGTGCTGCATTATCTAAAGGTGTTAATGTTTTTAATAATGTATCACTTAAAACTCTTCCTTGTTTAAAACCTAAGTCAGTTGCAATACCTTTTTCATCTACTGCTCTTAATCCTGTTTTACTTAAACCTACAATAAAACTTCTAAAATTATTTGATGTTGTAAAAGGCTGTATTAAATCTCCAAGTGACGCAATAGAAACTCTTTCTAACATATTTAAATTAGATATAGTTGATAGTACTCCTGCTCCTGCTTTAACAATACCTTCTTTTGATGTACCATACCTACCAAAATAAGCATCAATATGATTCATAACAGTAGCTATTTCTTTAGAAGCTAAAGCTAATTGATTTGGTTCACCATTATATTTTTCAAAGATACCTTTTAAATAAGGTCTTAGTAGTTGTCCTCTTGCTCCAAATTGTCCTGCAAATCCAATGGAATCAGCAGACCTATTAATTAAATTATTTAAAACTGGAAGAACTTCATTAACAAGATATCCATTTTTTTCTAATACTTTTTCAACTTGATTATAAGTTCCTTTTAAAAGTCTATCATTTTCTATATGGTCTGATAAAGGGAGTCCTTTAATTAAAGATTTAGAACCTGTAAAATCTTTATTACCTGCAGACATAGCTTTTATTAAACTATCTACTGCATTCTTATCATAAAATCCATCATCTGTAGATTTTTGTATACCATCTAAAAATCCTTTTGCTCCTTTTTTTGCAGCTTCTAAATTCTTATATTGTTTAGGTTGTGTTTTTAATAAAATATTTCCAACAACATTTAAAAATTTAGTTTTATCTTGTTTAATATTATTCCAATTCCATACTCTAGGAAAGTAATCTTTAAGTGGGTCAATTCTAACACTAACTGTGTCACCATTTTTATCTTTAACATTTTTTCTTAAACCAATACCTACATTTGTATAGTCATTTCTAAAATCATCTAACCATCTTTGTATTCCTTTAGCAGCTTTATTACTTGCTGTTGTTCCTTTATCTTTTGAACCCCTTACAGTTTTAATTGCTAAATCCTGGTCAGCTTTAGATAAATTTTCAACAATCTTAAATGCTTTATTAGTATATGTTTGTTTAATTCTATCTGATACTGCTGATGCTGAAGTACTACTAAACTCATCATCTAAATTTTGAAATAACTTCATTCCTATTTTTTCTGTATCACCACCAAATGCTTTTAATTTAGTAGCTGCAGTTGTAGAAGTTAATATTCTAACATTTTGAAAAGATAATTTAGTTGCTTCATTAAATATAATTTTATCTAAAAAATTTCTTTCACCAGTAGCAAATACTTTAGCACTTCTTTGTACTAATTTATTTAAGCCACCTAATGCTGCACCTGCTTTTATCCAATTATTTAATTCACTATCTTCTGAACCCCATAATGTACCAAAAGCATAACCTGCTGTTGCTCCAAAAGCTGGTCTTAAAGTAGCACCAACTACAAATTCTGCAGTATTACGAGTAAGACCTTGTTGTTCTTTTAATTTTTTTAAAAATATAAATCCTCTTTTGGATTGTAACTCAGTAACTTGCCTATCATTTTTACTAAGTTCTTTATATAAAACTTTTTTTGCTTCTGTAAAAATTTTATATTCCTCAGCTTTTGTTGTTTTATTAAGTTTAATTTTTTTATTAATACCTGTAGTAGCTTTACTTTTATCAATTAAACCTATAACATCATTTTTTATAAGAGTCTTATCTCCTCTTAATTTTTTAAGTTGACTCTCTAATTTTTTTTCTGCAGTAGCAAATAATTCATCTTGTTTTTTTAAAGCTTCAAATGGTTTGTTAGTTAAATCTTTTATCTTTTTATTAGCAGCAATTAATTCTTTATCACCTGCAATAGCTTGTAGTTTTTGAAACTCTGTTTTACTTACACCAATTTGTTTTGCTTTTTTACCTTCAAGAACTTGTAATACTTTTGTAAGTTCTTTTGAATCTACAGTAGGTAGTAGTTTTTTAATTCCTCTAAAAGCACTAACTGATAAAGGACCTAAAGCTGCACCAGCCACAGTAGAAGTAGCAACACCAACTGCATCAACTTTTCCTGTTGTAGCTAACTGGTCTAACATAGTATCTAAACCAATTGTAACACCAGATATAGTTGCTAAACCTTTATATGTTGCAGTAGCTGCTCTTCCCCATGGAGACATATAAGCAAACAAATAAAAAGGGTCTGCCATAAATGTAGCCATCTCTGCTGCTTGAACAAGTACATCATCATCATATGCACCTGAAGCTAAGTTACCATATTTAATTTTTAAATCTCTTTGTTCTGTATTAAAATTTCTAGTTGCATAATCTTTAAATTCTAATTTAGAATCAAAAGCTGCTTGAGTTCCAGCTTTAGCTACTCTATATAAATTACCAAAGAATGTATTTTGTTTATCAATACCATATCTAATTTTTTCAAAGTTAGAATAGTTATCAGTTGATAATGTTTGAGGAGTAATTGAATTATCTGCTATTGAATAACCTTCAATAGTTTTTAATTCTGGTTTAGCAACAACAGGAGTAGTTGCAATTGAATAACCTTCAATAGTATTTTTATTAGGTTCTATAGTTTGATTATCTACAATTGGAGGAGTATTATTAATATTACTATTAGCTATTGTGTACCCTTCAATAGTATTTGTTTGAAGTTGTTCTGCCATGAATTATTATTTACTTGGAGAATATTTTGTAAATTTATTAATTGGAAAAGATATATTATATTTATCCATTATTTCTTGACCACTCATTTCGTTTGGTAAGATAGCTAAAATTGAAGATAAGGTATCAAAATAACCTGATTGATTATCTGAACCTACATCAACAGGTTTAATTTTTTTAACATTAGTAGTTGCTTTTTCAACTTGTTCAGCAACACTTCCACTATCTCCTTCAACTTTATCATCTGTAATAGGTGTAGTATTTTCGTTATTTATTTTAAAAGTAAAACCATCTTCTTTTGCTTTAGCTATATTTTCTACAGTATTTCCTAGATTGTCTGATACAATAGTTCCATCTTTTCTATAAACTGTTATTGAATTTTCATTACCAGTAGTTTCATTGTTAGAAGGTGCAATTGCTTTAGAATTTTCAGTAGAAGTTTCAGTATTTGTATCTAATTTCATACTTGTAGCCATTTCATTTTTAACTTGAGTTAGTAAATTACTTGAATTACCTTCTTTTAATTTTAATAATTTATCTTGTAATTTATTAATAGCTTCTGCTTCAGTACTATCTTTAAATTCAGGGTCATTAGTCATAGCTATTTTTTTTAATGCTTGATAATATGACGAACCAACTTGTTTTCTACTATCAGAATTAATTATTACACCACCTCCATCTTCTTTATACATAAAATTATTATCTAATCCTACAACAGAAAAAGGAACAAAACCTACGAAGTTTTCTCTATCACTCCAAAATCCTTTCTTCTGTTGACTAACTGTACCTTCACTAGAATAGTCTCTTACCCTTGAAGTAATTAAATTTTTTGCTTCAATAGCACTATAATAATTAGAAACATTAGTAGCATCTGTATCTTTACCAAATATCCATTCATTACTCATAAAGTTTAATGCTTGATTATCTAATAAAGTAATATGTTCTGCAACAATTTTACCATTATCTTTAATACCTGTTATTGTACCAGATTTTTTTCCTTGGTCAAAAGTAAGAAATTGTTTTGGTAAAGATATATTTAAACTACCAAGAGTATTAAGAGTTGTATTAATTGTTGCTTTATTAATACTACTTACTTTATCTTTTACAGCTTTTCTTAAATCTTGTATTTTAGAATCTTTTTTCCAGTTTCTAAATAAATAAGTATTAGCTACTTCTGGTTCAGCACCAAAGTCAAATCCTCTTGCTTCAGTACTATCAGTTTCAGCAGCTATCTCTTTAGCTGCAATAGCTCCAATTTCACCTTCTTTATTTTCTTCAATAACTAATTGAATGTCTTTATCTCTTTTTCCTAATATAGCATTAATTAATTTACTATCTCCTCTAGCATTTTCAAGTGCTGTTTTATATCCAGCAGTAATAGTATTAATATCTGTTTTTAATTTAGTATCTAATGCATCTCTTGAAGTAGATGTTTTAAAATCAACTACAGATTTATCACCAAATGTTGATAAAACTTTATTTAATTCATTGGGATTTTCTTTGTAAAGGGTTTGATATTGTAATAGTAATTGTGGATTAGTTTCCATTAAATAAGCTTTACCATATGTACTCGGAACAATCTTTTCTTCACTACCAGCAAATTTAGCATTAACAGATTGAATAGCTTTATATTTTTTATCTTCAGCTTCAAAAGATTTTAATTCAGACTCATACTTTTTAGTCTTCATATCAATATATAATTGTCTATCAGCTTGTAACTCAGCTCTTCTATCTTTTAATCTTTCTGTAGTTGCTGCAGTATCTGCATCAACAACTCCTGTTGCAAAGGATGCTATATCCCCTAAACTAATTGCCATTATTCTTTATCCTCTATATTAATTGCTTCTTTAACTTTACCAGGTAATTCTGTTTCAATTCTAGATAATAAACTATCACTAACAACATCTGAATCAGGTTTATTTATTCTAGGCTCATTTGTTTTTTCATCAGGTATACCATCTCCATCCATATCTATTGGTGTACTATCATCACCAGGAATTTCTGTATCAGGGTCATCTTCTTCACCTTCATATAAAACATAATCTTTTATTTCAGCATAATCAGCAATAGAAATTAATAAATATATTGCAGGTTCAATCATTGACAACATTAAATCAGGATTATATTGACCAGCAGTATAACCTTGATATAATATTACTTGAGCAATTTCGTCTAAAGGAGTTCCACTATCTATAAGATTAATTAACTGTGGTAATTTTTCTTGGTCAGTTAATAATAAGTATAAAGCTTCCATTGCTCTATCTTCATTAACATATTGAGATGGTCTTTCCCATGCTTTAGCATTATCAGGAGAACTTGTTAAGGATTCCCCAGGAATAGGAGAATCAAAACCTCCGATTGGTTCATTCATTACTAATGCTTTATCTATTTTTTCAGCCATTAATCACCTACCTTTTTCATAGCTTTTTTATGTGCTGCTGTAAAAGTTGAACCACCTAACATAGCCTTTGTCATTTCTTTCATATGCTTTGCTGTATGATGTTTCTTATGTTTAGTCATTGTATCTTTTTGTTTTTTTGTTAATTCTTTATTTGCCATTATGATTTTTTCTTTTTAGGAAAACCTGCTTTCATATTAGCATAGGATTTCTTTGTTATAGTTGTTTTACTTTTTGGTCTTGAAGTACCAGCTTTTTTACGAGCATTAATATTTTTATATAAACTCATTAACTTGCCTTATACCCATATTTTTTCTTAGGTATTTTAATAGTATTTTTCATTACAGCACTTGTTTTTTTATTTGCTGGTTTTTTAATTACTTTTTTATTTTTTTCATATTTCATATTTTTATTTCCTTATTATTTTAAGTTATGTATGATTCACCACTATTAAGTGCATTCATATTACGAACATATTGTAACATATTTGCTTTATCTTGTCCAAAAACTTTAGCAACTAAACTACCACCTTGAGCAGCTTCTTGATTAGTACTACCATAAGTAGATTGAGCCATATCAACTGCACTTGTATCTAAACTTAAAGGTAAAGCAGCATCTACTGGTACTTGACCAGTTCCACTAGGTGCTAAAATACTTTTAGTTAAATTTTTTAATTTATTTGCATTCTTTTGAAAGAAATTTTTAGTAGCTGGTTGTTTCCCAAATGTTTCTCCACCAGTAAAATTTAAAGTATTTGAATCTCTAGCAACACCATAAGTATAATCTCCAGTTTGTGCTAAGTCAGGTATTTCTGTTTTAATTTGAAATTTACTTTTACCAGTATAATCCATATCTCCAGCATACTCCATAATATCATTACGATAACTTGATGCTGCTTTATTACTTTCTACATATGAACCAATTTGTTCATCATCAAGATAAGTGTCCATTTCTACAGCTTTGTTTCTAATATCATTAAACATTCTTTTTGCGTTTGTACCAAAACCATCTAGTCTAGTTTTATAAGCATCATTAATTACATCTGATACAATTGTGTCAGCTTGAACACCAACAGCATTAGTTCTAGTAAACCATCCACCATCTTGAGTTAAACTTTGCATATTTACTTGACCAGGTTTTAGAATACCTGCTTGTAATTTATCAGCAACAAGACTATTATCCATTAGCATTGGTCCATCTGGTCCATAACCTGTACCAAATACTTGTGATTGTCCACCTTGAGCTGTTCTAAATTTAGGAGTTACTGATTTTAATTTTTGTTTAGTTGCAGTATATAATCTTTTAGCACCATCTGAAATTCTAGAAAAAATATTTGTACCACCTTTAGGTGCAAACTTTTCAAATGTTTTACCAATTATATCAGTAATACTTTTTTTACCAACAGACATAGCAGTATTGAAAGTTTGATAACCTAATCTTATTTGATTACCGACAGTACCTACAGCTCTTAAAAATACATTACTCGAAGACATAGCTGCAGTAGTTGCAGTACTTAAACCAGCCAAAGCATAAGGCATAGCAATAGACAAAGCTATCATTCCAACTGGTCCAAGTTTGTTACTTATTTTAGCAACACCTTTCATAACTGCTTTACCAATTTTCTTAACTTTTTTAGCAACTTTTTTTACTATCTTTGTAATAGGTTTAGTTACTTTTTTAACTACTTTTTTTACTTTTTTAAAAAAACTTCCCATAATTTATTCCTTAATTAAACTTTCTATTTGCTGTTTTTATTTTCATACTATTTATTCTTTTAATTTTTTTACCTGTTTTATCTATTCTAATCCAATTAATATATTTATCATCATTAAGTATAGTAGATATTTTTTTTACTGATTCTTTATAAATTGTTTTTATTTTATTTGGAGTAGTATTTACTGTTTCTATATGCCAACAAATATTACCACTTTGCCAATCTACATTTTCAAGAACACCTGTTTTTAAAAATCTTTGT
>Ga0209482_1002974_pt1 | contig 10099 bp, 16 predicted proteins | sample CoawatmetaG10DNA_FD_187512 | JGI IMG/M metagenome (GOLD analysis project Ga0209482, IMG submission 187512) | Marine microbial communities from the West Antarctic Peninsula - Coastal water metaG104-DNA (SPAdes) (version 2) | ecosystem: Environmental > Aquatic > Marine > Coastal ... | reverse complement strand
ATTGCAGATAATCCAATTGTAAATTTGTACTTAGATACAAATACGAAAAGAGTTAGTGATGCTTATTATGGGCAAGAATATAAAAACATGGCATGGCTCGACTTAACAATGAGTCAACGCAATAAACCAGCAGATGCAGACACAACTATTTTAACAGATGTAGATGGTAATGTTACCGAAGGACCTGGATTTAATGTTGGCATAGTATCCAATGGAGTTATATACACAGCAGATAAGAATGTTCTTAAAGGCATTACAATGACCGTGGTAGAAGATATCGCAAAGGACAATGGCATTCTGTTTGTAAGGTTACCAATTTCACAAACAGAGTTTAACAACGCAAACGAAGTGTTTATAACTAGTTCAAGTGGTGGCGTAACAGCAACACAAAAGTCTGGACCCGTTACTGAACTTCTTATTAACAAGTACAAAGACAAAATGGGAGAGTATGCAACAGATCTTAACTAATGGATGTACGGTTAGTTCAAGTGGAACAACAGGTACTCCAAAGCAGATATTTAGAACTCCAGAAAACTTAAAAGCATGTAACGAGATTGCTATCGCGGTACAGATGCTTACTTCTAAAAGCAAGGTATATACTTGCACACGCATGACACATGCTGGTGGATTGTTGTTACAAACATTACCAGCATACACGCTAGGCTGTGATATTCATACTACATCATTTAGTGCATTTAAATTTATAACAGAATTTGAAAACTATACACATACATTTTTACCACCACAGATGTGCGAAGCAGTTATGAAAACTAAAAACTTTGCTACGTGTGACTTAACTGGTAAAATTGTTTGCATGGGAAGTGATGTAATTCCTAGTGAACATATACAGGCATTTGTTGATAAAGGTGCCACTGTTATTGCAAATTGGGGCATGAGTGAAGCGGGCCCTAATGTAATTAATAAAACATTTACGCAAGAGGATTATATCTTTAGTCAAGATGGCATTATGGGTGATACCTTTTATTGTGATACTAAAATAGATGAGAATGGACAGTTATACATTAAAGGTGATATAAGTGTCTACGGAGATAATTGGTTTGCTACAGCAGATATAGTATCAGAGGAAGCAGATGGTTATTACTACCTAGGAAGAAAAGTATTATGAACGTATTAATTATAGGCACAAAGAGAAAACTTATATCTGTTTATAATTATTGTAAGGAAAATGGTTATGATGTAATATGCATTCGTACTGATGGACATGAAAATAACTCAGAGATGTTAGATAAACTTGCTACTGTAGATTGGTTTACTAATGGCTCATACTTTGATATAACAGATGAAACTTATGAACAGTTTGCTCCAGATGTAATTATAAATTTTAAAGAACAAACTAACTTTTTACAATTTGAAAAAGATTTGAGTAATAAACTTAACTTAGAGACATTTCTAACCGAAGAACTTATAGAATTCTTTTCAACTAAACAAGAACAAGACAAGGTATTTAAATCACTAAACATACCTACAGTGCCAAATGAATCAGAAACAGTTCTAGTAAAAACTGAACTCTCTGGTGGAACTAATTTTGAAGTTACACACAGAGATATGGCAAATAAGCAATCAAAGTTTTTTCAAGATTACTTAGATATAGATTATATCGTGTCTTGTCATTTTTACAGTGACGGTACAAAATGGTATCATCTTAATAATCATATTATAACATACGAAGATAATTGTCCAGTTGAGTCGGTGACTCCAATTAAACTAAATAATGATGATAGAAACACTATTGAAGATAGTATTCGAAAACTTTCAAAGAAGATAACAATAAAAAACAAACTATTCGGATGGCAATTCTTAAAAGATAAGAATGGTAATTTATATTCAATAGATTTTAATTTGCGACCATTTGGTGGATTTGATATGGGTTCATACGATACCGATGTTAGTGACCAAAATTGGAGCAGTTATTTGTTTGGTAATGTTCCACCGGACTACATAACATACACTGATACAGTTCGGTGTGTTTACAAAAAGAAACAACAATTTGGATATAGCGACATTGATAGAATAAAAATTGACTTAACTTATTTAAAATACGAGGTAAAAACATATGATTAATTATTCATACCCATTTAAAAATGACAAAGAATGGAATAAATTCTGGGCATGTTTTGATGATATAAAAGAAACAGATATCATTGAAGTAAAAAGTAATGCTCTTATTAATAATAAATTTTGCAAAGCGAGAGTATATTACATAACGGCTAAGTTTGTACGTAAGTGGAAAAAGATTAAACCGGATGGGAACACATACACTTTCCAAATTGGCGAACACGATAATACTAATGGTCATTTCATTAGTTGTGATTTAACCGAGTTCTTTGCAATGAATAATCTATGTCCATGGCAACATAGTTCTTTTTGGGCATCGGCTAGTTGTGTAGATAGTAATAGAAGAAAAGAAATCCATTATCCTACAGTTGAGAAATCAGAAAAAGATTGTTGGCCTAATCTATGGAATATGATAAAGGGTTTGCGTATGTATGATGGCAAATCATTAGAATCTATGAATATGAAAGACCATTGGGATGTGAAGAAAATGCATTGGGTTGGACCATTTGCGATTGGACATCTAAAAGGATTATCAGAATTTGAAGAATATCATCAATCTAGATTTCTAGAATTTATTCCAGATAGAGATGGCTCTACTGGTCTTAACAAAGTTATATTCTCTGATGGGAATTACGCCGCTCTAATGGGGCATCCTAGTATGAGTTGTACTCATAAAGGTGAATACTTTGGATTTAAACCAGAGAAGAAACAACCAAGAATATATGTGATGGATTTCTGGACATGTGACGGAGATAACTTAATAGATAACTGGTGTCAGATTGATATGATTGATTTGTTTAGAAGTATAAACAAAGGATACGAGGAATTCATTGATGACAAATTACATTACACTGGGTAATCACTTCGATAAAGATAAATTACTTACTATATTCGATTCTTATAAAGAAGAAAAGTTACAAAAGTATTGTGCTAAAAAACCAGATGGCACACTTACAGTTGAACGTGATTACTACGAAATGTATTTCACTTATGAAGATGGCAAAGACTTATTCAACACATTGCCATGTCGTGGATATCAATTTGTTTATATGCCACCAAAATACGAAATGATAATTCATAAAGATATATCGTATATAAAATCTAGGATTGGTTCCTTATTACAGGGTTCTGGTGATATATTATTTTACGATGATGAAGATAACATAATTGATTCTTACAATTATGATGAAGATATACTAACTGATACTCAAGTTAACCACAATGTAATAAATAATGATGAGTGGAGACTTACATTCTTCGCAAACTTTGAGGAGTCAGTAGATGTCATTAATAGCAGGTTATAAGTTTTACATAACAGGTACTCGCCGAGGGTTAGGTAAAGCCTTGAAAGATAGGTTTAACTGTGTTGATACTCTCGAAGAATGTGATGTGTTTATTAACTGTAAGCATGATGGATTTAAACAAGTAGAACTGTTATACACTGCATCAAAATTAAATTTAAAGATAATAAACATAGGTTCTAATTCTCCAGACCAAACTACGTATTCCCCACACATATATCAAATTGAAAAAACTGCACTAGACAAAGCAAACAGTCAATTGTTTTATCAAGGAATTGACACCACTATATTAAGATTTGGGTATTTCGATTCACCTAGAGTTGACCATATAACAGAAAAGAAGATGTCTATTGACTATTGTGTATCAGTGGTCGAATGGGTATTAGAACAAGAACATAGAGTAAAGGACTTAACCGTATGTCCATAGATATTGATAAAATATTATTAGAGTTGGAGATACTTCCAGAATATGATACTCAAATATCATTACAAACTGTTGAAGGTTGTGATGATTATAATTATGGCACAGGTAAACTTACTACTTTGAGCGATAATAAAGAAAAAGATTTTGTTATTCCTTTATTTGATATGCCATACACTAATGCCATACTAACAGATTTAGGTATGTATAGAACTCGTGTAATGAGAATGCATCGTATTACTTGTTATTCATATCACAAAGACTCCACCAAGCGAATACATATCCCTCTCATAACAAATGATAAGTGTTTTATGATTATAGATGATGAAGTTATTAGATATCCAGCAGATGGAAACTATTATGTAGTAGACACAACAAAGATGCATACCGCGATTAATGGGTCTTGGGAAGAAAGAATTCATATAGTGGGATGTATCGATGACAAATTACATTACACTGGGTAACTATTTGAATCGAAAAACTTGACAGGCCTCTATTAAGTGCTATACTGTAAGTATAAGAAGTTAGAGAACCAGGAAGTATTATGATTATTATCGCATTATGTGTATTTTTATTAGCCGTAGCGTTTCGCAATTAATTATGAAGTATCTTACCGAAGTCACAGTTTGGGAATCTCCAATTCAAAATCATACCTATATCATCAACGATGTAGATTGGTTGGTAGGCTACATTAAACAGGGCACTACTGAAGAGATTATCTTTAGTAAGCCAATGAAGAGTTGGTCTAAGAGTTATCGCAAGTTTGTTGAATATAAAGGTGTTCGGAAAACTTGACAACCTCACTATATATGCTATAATAGTACTAACGAAAAGATAAAGAAGGCACATATATGATTGATAAATCAAAAAAACACAGTTACCATTATTACAAAGACACACAAGTAGTCAAATATTTTGACAAATACGATTTCAGTGAGTCTGCTAATACAATTTCTGATATCAAATATAACGATAGTCCCTACTCATTCACTAAAGCAGAACTACTTGCCGCATCAATTCTTGCAGCCGAGTTTAATAGTTCTTATGTGAAAACTTCAGGTGCATTCGATATTGTCGAAGGCGATTTTGTAAAGACTGGGTTTAGTAATAAAGATGTTCTTATTGGAATTTTAACTAAGTATCCTAAATTGATTACCGACAAAGAACGAAATCACGCCACGGTTATATTAGATTTCCTTGATAACGAATTCGCTTTTAAGATATTAGCAGAAAATCTAACAGACTTCGAGCAATCAATAGCAACATTTTTATCCGATAATCCATCAAACTTTCTTAGTGTAATAGGAGTTGCGGCTTATATTCCTACATATTATGATAATAACACTAAACAAGAAACTCTTAGAGATAGAAGTGCCAATTCTGTTCACCTAGGACAAGTAGGTGAAAAGATTAAGGCAGAGATTGAGATACTTACATCAACATATATAGCCGAGACTCAATATGGTGGCTCTGGTTATATGGTCAATGCCATCACCAGTGATAACAATCGATTAAGTTTCTTCACTTCAAACGAAGATGTAGCAACCAGTAAAACTAACATTGATATTTCTTGTAAGATAAAATCGTTAGGAACAGCATGGAAAGATGATTCTATTCCAGAAACAAAGGTAAACTATGTAAGAATGGCGGAAAACTTGACAAATCCTGATCCTGTGCTATAATATAACTATATTAAAGAATAAAAGAAGGAGTAAAATATGAGTTTAAAGTTTGAAGAAGTAGTTGATATAGAAATTGATGGTGTTTGCATGGATGATTATCCAGATTTCTGTGATGCGTATGTTGAATGTGCAAACAAGTTAGATGGAACGCCTCTGACAGAGGAAGAACTAGAGGACTTTAACGAGTTGGATGAAACACGTTTGTATGTTAACGTAAATGCATACGAAACTTTAATTTATTAAGGATTAGATATTATGGGTCAACCACAAACAGTAGTAACTACCGAAGAAGAATTAGATAGTGCATTAGATGATGTACTAGCCTCTAATGGTGTTGAAATTGATGATACTCTTCCACCACCGGTAGTTTTTGATTACACTGATGCTGAAGTTAAAGAAATGATTGTGAGTAGTCGTGTTAGACTTCTTATCCGTCATCCTTTCTTTGGTACACTTGCTACTCGATTGAAACTAGTTGAGGCTGAATGGTGTCCTACTGCTGGAACTGATGGTCGTCATTTCTATTACAACCCAGATTTCTTTCGTACACTTACTCCAGAAGAAATTGATTTTGTAGTTGGTCACGAAGTACTGCATTGCGTATATGAACATTGTGGCGAATATGGTCGATTGATGGACCACAAAGAAGCCGACCGAGATATGAAACTTTGGAATGTTGCGGCTGATTATAAAGTTAACCAAGCCCTAGTCGAATCAAGGGTTGGTGTTATGCCAAAACAAGCATTACATGACCGTAAATATTATAAAAGTTATACTGAAGAAATTTATGAACATCTGAAAAAGACAGGTGAAGGTGATGATAAAGAAACATTAGACGTTCACATGATTGGTGAAGGTAATGATGGTGAAGGTGACCCAACTGGTCGAGGCGCACCTATCAAAATATCTAAAGAAGAAGCAAAAACAATCAAAGACCAAATGAAACAAGCAGTAATACAATCTGCTCAATCAACTGATGCAGGAACTCTTCCTGGTGATATCAAACGAATTATAAACGGCATGACTAATCCTAAGATGGATTGGAGAGAACTGCTTAATATTTCAATTCAAAGTCTTTTGAAAAGTGATTACACATTCATGAGGCAATCTCGTAAATCTCGTTCGATGGGAATTTATCTTCCAGGTCAAAAGAACGAAGACAAGATTGACGTTGCAATTGCACTTGATGTTTCAGGTTCTATTTCATCTTCAATGATTGAAGAATTCCTTGGTGAGATAAGTGGCATTATGCAACAGTTCCAAGACTTTAAAATTCGTATCTGGACATTTGACACTGAAGTAAATATCCCAGGCTATAAAGAGTTTGACCCATACAATGCTGATGAACTTACAGAATACCAGATTATCGGTGGTGGTGGTACTGATTTTGATTGTAACTACGACTTCATGAAGAACAATGATATTGAGCCTGATAAGTTTATTATGTTTACTGATGGTCTACCTTGGGAATCATGGGGCGATGCAAATTACTGTGATTCATTATTCATTATTCACGGTAGTGACCATATTGTTCCTCCGTTCGGTGAACACGCATACTACAGCCAATCATAAAAGGAGATATATGAAAAAACTAATTACTATTTTTCTATTAACAATTTTAACTTCACCAGTATTCGCAACTTCAGAATATGGTCCAGAGTTTGACCTTTATCAATCAGGATATACCGATGACGGTTGGTGGTTTGCACCCTCGGGCTTAATATATAGAAACATTGATGACCCTATAGACTATTCAATTTGTATAGGATATAAAGTAAATGAATGGTCTTTATGTAAAGAAATTCTCAAGTCACGTGGATATAGATTTCACAATACCCTTAATGATATTGATGTATCAGAAACTTATGAAAGAGATTTTGAAATAACAAAACTTCAATAAAATTAAAGCAGTTCATAGTTCTCAAGCCCCACTATTTGGTGGGGTTTTTGACATCTGGATTTTGATAAATATCTTCTATGAGAGATACCCTACTTCTGAATGCAGATGGCAACCCTTTGAGTGTTGCACCATTATCTACCCTCACATGGCAAGAGAGCATCAAACTCGTCTGGCTTGATAGAATTAATGTCCTAGAATGGCACGAGGATTGGCAGGTACATAGTCCCAATCATACAATGACTGTCCCTAGTGTTATTATGGTTCGAGAGTTTGTCAAACGAAGATTCAATACCAACTTTAGTAGAAGTAATGTTTATCTTCGGGATAACTACATGTGCCAATACTGTAAACAAATGTTCAGTAATAAAGAGTTAACACTAGACCACGTTATTCCCAGGAGTAAAGGAGGTAAAACTACATGGACAAATATAGTTTCAGCATGTAAACAGTGTAATAATCAGAAAGGAAGTCATACTCATATCAAACCATACAAAGAACCAAAGCAACCAGATTTCTATCAATTGGTTAGTGGAGTGAATCCTATACATATAGACCACGAAATTTGGTACAAATATATAGACAAATCCACAGAGAAAAAACAATTAATAGCATAAATTCAGTTAAAATGGTTGACTTTTAGGTTTAGATGTTATATAATAGACTAGTGAATTGAGTAAATTAGTTCATATTATATATAATATTAATTTAACACATGACAAAGGAGTAATTTTATGTCAGAACAACAAGAAACAGTAGCACCGGAGCAACAAGTGGCTCCGAGTGTAACAGTAAATGATATGGTGAATATCTATAACATTATTGATTTAGCATCCAAACGCGGTGCATTCCAAGCCAATGAATTATCTTCAGTCGGTGCTGTAGCAAATAAAGTAAAAGAGTTTGTAGACCATGTTCAAGCGGCGCAGAAAGCGGCTGCTGAAGCAGAAGGTGGAGCGGATGCTGATGTAACACCAGATGCACCTGTACCTGAAGGAGAAGGATAATGGCATTTATTAAACACGTAGGAACACACAAAGGAACGAATACTCGTTTGAGTGTCGTCTTTTTAAGACTGCCCGACGAGCCGGAAAATGCGTTGGTAGTATTCAGCGATTCATTACCAGACAAATATCATGACGATTTCATGTCTGCACTTGAATCAAAAGAAGGCCAATCTTCAAAAGAATTATACGAAGTGCTTTCACGTAGGGTAATGTGGAATGGTAATAATATGTTAGAGACTCTTCATCAAGAAGGTCTTTTAAAGAAAATGCCAACCGAGGCAATTATTATGACACCAAATCCAAAAACATCTATACCTCTCGTTGAGTTATTAGAGAAGATGGATGCAATTTCTTCCGACAAGACGAAGCCAACACCTTCAGCGCCAACAATGGCTGAACACGTTGCTGAACAAGTTGATGCTAGTGCAGAAGGCGATAATAAGAAGATTGCACAGAACTTATTGATTCAAGCAGTAATGCTGGAAGAAGAAGCAGACAGGAAACGTGCTGAAGCGATTAAGTTTGATCCAACCCTTACCGAGAAGGCAACTAAGCCTGCTAAAAAAGGTAGAGGTAGACCATCGGGTACTACGGCAAAAGCAATGGCGGCAAGAGCCCAAGCGGCGGCGCCAACAGAGTAAAATATCAATATAACTTGAGAGGTACTGAAGAATGATGGACGACCCAGACTTTGATAAGTTGATGGAAGAAATATTTCCGATGAGTATTCCCACGGAGTATGTCGAAAGTATATTGGTAACACTTGCTAGTGGACAAGAGATTGAAATGTCGGGTGATGAATTACTTCACCCACTGCCACTTGCCGATGACTTGAACTGGGAGAAACTAGTTCATAGATTTGACAAAATTGCTGATGTCCAAGTAAAAATCAATGTCGATAAGATCAAAGAAGATGTTGCTACTAATGTAGTGTCAATATTAGGAGCACACTTTGACGACATCGATATCAATGATAACACAATCGATGGCGAAATCCATAATCCAGATTTTGATATCGAAGATGAGAACAAGGATGAGTTAACAGACAATGATTGATATCTCAAAGATAACCCAGTTTGGCGACTTCTATCGACTAAACAACAAGTTCGATACTAAGAAACTGCTACAAGAACTAGAATCATTTGAAGACAAATGGTCAAAGTATAATCCACGTAAAGATTGGATTAAACGTGATGGATTATGCGTTATAAATGAAACTGGCAAATGTGGACCTGGTCCAGCACTAGATAGTTTGGGTGAATGGAATAAAGAGCATGGGACGTCATTACAAGAATTAGATTTTAATGTGCCTACAGACTTGTACAATAGTAGTAGTGAATTACAACGAGTAATGGAACCAATGTTAAACTGGAGTGTTAGGTCACACTTCTTACGATTACCACCTGGTGGATATTTTCCACCACACAGAGACCACACGCATGGTGAACAAAATAGTTTTAGAATTGTTTGGCCATTAGAGAACTGTAATCCCCCATATTTCAGATTTATGTTAGAGGATAATACTTTGCATTTTGAAAACGGAAGATGTTATGTAATCAACACAACAAAAACACACGCTCTATTCAACTGTAGTTCATCACAAGATAGTTTAATGTTGGTAGTTAATGCACGTCTATGTGAAGATAGCATACGATTTGTTCAAGACCATCTAAGTGAGAGATAGTCTCTACTATTTCTTTATCTTAACAATTGCT
>Ga0209482_1002968_pt1 | contig 10123 bp, 10 predicted proteins | sample CoawatmetaG10DNA_FD_187512 | JGI IMG/M metagenome (GOLD analysis project Ga0209482, IMG submission 187512) | Marine microbial communities from the West Antarctic Peninsula - Coastal water metaG104-DNA (SPAdes) (version 2) | ecosystem: Environmental > Aquatic > Marine > Coastal ... | reverse complement strand
CAAAGATTATCAGGCAACCCTCAAAATTAAAGGTTGGAAGAAATGACCCCTGCCCTTGTGGATCTGGGAAAAAGTATAAGCAATGTCATGGATAAGATTTATTTTTTGGAGGCTACTCTTACTTAATGGATAAAATAACGCTCACTAAGCCTGACGACTGGCACCTTCACCTTAGGGGTGGGCCTGCAATGAAGTCTGTTGTTGGTATGAGCGCTTTACAGATGGGACGGGGGGTTATTATGCCAAACCTATCCCCGCCGATAAGAAATGTATCACAAGCAATAGCTTATCGCAAAGAGATTATGAGCGCCTTGCCAATAGAAACAACTTTTAACCCTTTGATGGTGCTTTATCTTACAGACAGCACAACTAAAAATGAAATAATTGAGGCAAGTGAAGCTCAAGAGGTTCATGCAGTGAAGCTTTATCCTGCAGGAGCTACAACTAATTCCGATAGTGGAGTAACAAAGTTATCAAACACCTATCCTGCTTTAGAGCAAATGCAAAAAGACGGCATACCTCTTCTTATACATGGAGAGGTTACTGATAATGATATTGATGTCTTTGACCGAGAAAAGGTTTTTATAGACAGAGCGCTAACTAAACTAGTTCAAGACTTCCCTAGTCTCAAGATAGTTCTTGAACACATAACAACAAAAGATGCTGTTGATTTTGTAAATGAATGTGAAATAAATATAGCGGCAACAATAACCCCACATCACCTTTTAGCCAACAGAAATCATATGCTTGTAGGTGGAATTAAGCCACATTATTACTGCCTACCTGTATTGAAAAGACAATCGCCACATCAAGACTCACTAATAGCAGCAGCGGTCTCAGGAAGTACAAAATTTTTCCTAGGCACAGATTCGGCCCCCCATGAGAAGCATCAAAAAGAGTCATCATGCGGATGTGCAGGGATTTTTAGCGCACATGCAGCCATTGAACTTTATGCTGAAGCCTTTGATAAGGCTGGAAAAATTGAAAATCTAGAGGGGTTCGCGTCTTTTTTTGGTGCTGACTTTTATGGTCTTCAGAGAAATCAAGAAAAAATTACACTAGGGAAAGATACCTGGCGAATACCTGAGAGCTTTAATTTTTCTGGCTCACATGTGGTACCTTTTTTTGCTGGAGAGGATCTCTCTTGGAGGCTATTAGCTTAAAAAGCCTATGCTTTTAAAGTACTCCTGGCTTTTTTCAACATCATTTTTAATTTGACTTTTAAGTTCTTCAAATGAATTAAATTTAAACTCATCCCTGCTTTTTTGTTTGAAAATAACAGTCACATATTCACCATAAATTTCTTGATTAAAGTTAAAAATAAAAACCTCTAAAAGCACCTTAGTGCCACCTATTGTTGGTCTTTTCCCTATATTACAGACACCAGTATATGTAGTATTATTGATTTTAACTAGTACACTATAGACTCCAAGAACAGGGCTTAGTTTTCGTCTGATGCTTATATTAGCAGTAGGAAATCCAATTGTTCGTCCCATTTTTTCACCATGAGCAACCCTACCACTTATTGAGAAAGGCCTACCAAGATAAGTTTCGGCTTTTTTAAAATCCCCCTGTGAAAGTAGTTTTCTTATTGCTGAGCTGCTAATTCTTTGGCCATCAAGATTTACACCATTAATCTTATCAACTAAATAGCCATTTTTAGATGACATTTCTTGAAGCATTGAAAAATCTCCAAGACGGTCCTTTCCAAAACGAAAATCATCACCAATGAAGCAATGTTTTACGCCAACTTTGTTAACCAAAGTTTGGTTGATAAAAGACTCTGCACTTATTTCAGAAAAAGTTTTATTAAATCTTATTAAAAGGTGTTTGTCTATCCCAAGTGACTCGAGAAAGAGGTGTTTGTCCCTAAAGCTGCTTAATCTTGCCTTTGTCCTTCCAAAAAAAGACTCAGGTGTCACAGAAAAAGAAATTACAAGAGAGGGGATGCCTTTATTTTTTGCAGTTGAGACAAGTTTTTTTAGTATTTCCTGATGACCCACGTGAATGCCATCAAAGTTGCCAATGGTAAGAACACAACCAGATTGATGTTTAAGATTATGAAGGCCTCGTATTAGTTCCATTATGCTATTTTACGCACAGCTTTAATGATGGTTTATTAAATCAAGTGAATGAATAATTTTTTTAACTGGAGCGGGAACGCCAAGAGTAATATTGTTTGTTTTATAGTAATTATCAAATAATCCTGGGGAGCTTACAATAATTGGATTAATCCAAAGAGTGTAATGACTAAAGGTATGTTTGAATTTAGCAAGTGATTCGACGATTTTTGCCTTAGGGTTGTGGATAAAAATCTTCTCTTGTATTTCTGCTTTATTTTCTGAACACTCAGCAAAGCTCCATAGCCCACCCCAAATTCCTTGGCTTGGCCTTTTTTTAAGATAAATTTCACCCTTTTCATTTTTATAAATTAAGAACACAATATTTCGTTCAGGTTTAATTTTTCTAGGTTTTTTATTTGGATAGATGTCCTGTTGATTGTGAATAAGGGCCTCACAATTTTTTGATATAGGACAGCTTTGACAGTTTGGTTTTCTTGGGGTGCAAACAGTAGCTCCAATATCCATTATTGCTTGTGTGTATTCTGCATTTTGTTTTTCAGGAGTATGAAGTTCTGCAAGTCGCCATAATTCATTCATAACACTACTCGAGCTATAATGACCTTCTACCCTGTGATATCTTGCTAAGACGCGTTTAACATTTCCATCAAGGATTGCATGAGGCTGGCTGAAGGCAAGAGACAAAATAGCTCCAGCAGTTGATTTGCCAACCCCAGGAAGCGCTATAACTTCTGAATAGGTTTTAGGAAAAATACCACTATAAAGAGATAAAGTAATTTGTGCAGTTTTATGCAAATTACGAGCTCGGCTATAGTAGCCAAGGCCAGCCCATGCGGCCAAAACATCATCCTCACTTGAATTAGCAAGAGAAGTTATATCTGGGAATTTCTTAATAAAGTTGTTGAAATAATCAATAACAGTTTTAACTTGAGTTTGTTGCAACATAACCTCAGACAGCCATATGTGATATCCATTTGGAGGACTAGACTGCCAAGGAAGATTTTTTCTGCCATGTTTTATAAACCAACTTAAGAGTTCACTCGTTAACTCCGTCACTTCTCTAGGTTTAGCGGATTATTTGGGTCAATACTCTGCATAAAGGGCTTTTTAATGTTTTCATTAGTTACTTGATAAACACAGCCAATCCAGTTATTAATAATAGCACTAGCACTGTCATGCCAGGTATTGTCTATGGTTTTTGTAAGAAGCTCTTCTGGAAATTCTTTAATAGTCGCTGTTTTATTTATAAGCCTGGCACGATACTCTGTCAAGATAGCACGACTTTGTAGTGATAAATAATTACTTGGAAATGGTGGATAGTCTGAGGTTCTTTTTTCAAGGTAAAGTAAAACCTCTCTTTTGTATTCCTTTAAAAGACTTACGGAGTCATACTCAGGGTGCCCCTGAAAGAAGACAATTCTAAAAAGATCAGGGCTAACAGCAAGGTGAACGCCAATAGGACTTTTAGCTAAAACAACAGCTTTTGCCTCTTCAAATTGGGACTCAGTGACCTCATTAAATCGTGAGTGTGGTATGTCAAAGCGAGTATTAACGCCCTTGACAAGAGGATGCGCCCTATTAATTACCTTATGAGGAAAGACGCCCCAATGTTTTTTTCCAACGGCTTTTCTTTTCTGGCCATACTTAAACTCTAAAACAGCATGAGTTGCAAGACAAGAGCACAAGGTCGAGGTTACGTTTTCATAAGACCAGTCAACCACCTCTTTCAGCTGCCCATAAAATGGAGCAAGATGAAGGTCTGGGTCAGTTACATTAGCGCCAGTAATAATTAGCGCATCGAGTCCTTGAAGTTTAATTTCTTCAAAGGTTTTATAATACTCTTCAATGTGTAATGTCGAACGCTTTCCTCTTTTAATGCTTGTAAGTGAAAACGGATGAACATAAAACTGAGCAATTTGATTTGAATGGCCTATTAAACGAAAAAATTGCCTCTCTGTTGCTTCAAGCGCAGGATCGGGCATCATATTTAATAACCCGATATGAAGCTCTCTAATAGTTTGGTGTTGAGCCCTGTCTTCAGAAAGAATTGTTTCGCCTTGTTTTTCAAGACGCTCAAATGAAGGTAGTTTAGAGTTTGCTATTAGGGGCATACTATTTAAGCGCGCTAGAGATTAAATTTAAGACGTCCTTTGCAGAACTGCACTCATGAAGCGCATCACTTTCTATTGTACATCCGTATTCTTGGGCAAGTGCGCTGTATTTCTTAAGCCTATCTACAACTAGTTTTGGAAATACCCAACTAACAAAGGCGTTTGGGTTAATTTGAGCCGCGTAAGTTAAACTGTTCTCTTTCAAGTAGGTATGAAGAGCTTCCTTAAAAAACTTTGGGTTGTAGTACATTGGCTTTGGCTGGCTTTTAGCTCTATCAATAAGTATTTTTTCATTTTCCTTGCTTGTTTTAATATAAATAATAAGCGTTTTTTCTGACAGAAGTTGATAAATTTTTTTGTCTTCTAGCTCGCACAGGCTTCCTCCAGCATCGTTAATAAAATGGCTATAACCATCTTTTAAAGACTGGTTTATAAAATGAGGAACCTCATACATTGTCTTTTTTTCTGCCTCCAAAAAAAGACTTTGGCGGTGAATAAATTCCTCAATAGGAAGCCCACCCTCTTCAGGATTACCAATTTTTCCAAGGAACGCAGAAATTGGCTCTAAGTTATCAAAAGTAACCTGACTATTAATACTTATAGAGTTGTTCTCTAGAAGTGGTTTGAGCCATGAATCATTTTTCATTTTATTAGCTACATTATCAATGATGGCTTCTTTAAGATGAGTCGCTCCAATTCTATAATCTCCTGAAAAATGGAACCACCCACCTTCTTCACCAATAAGTTTAGCAAGATGAGTCTTACCTACACCAGACATACCAAGAAGCGTTAATCGCTTGTTTTTTTGATTTATAAATTGTTTGGCAGAATTTATCATATTGACGTTCATTAGTCCATTAGCTGCTGACTCTAAGGTGATACGAGCTAAATTTTCTTATATTAAGCACACCACTGTCTAACAACAAATATTGTCCTTTTATACCCTCTAGAACACCTGAGATGATAGGTGTTTTATCAAAGTTTAAAGACACAACCTTTGTAGGATATTTTAGCACAGGGTAGTTTATATTTACCTGATCATCATTGAGGACTATGGCCTCAGTTTCTTTTATCGTTCCTGCAATTTCACTAAGTAAGATCTCTTTTAGAGAGTTAAGATCTGCTAGCTCCACTTCATTTTTCAGCATATTTCGCCAATTTGTTTTGTCGGCAACAAACTCTTTTAATGCAACCTCAATCTTCCCAGAGTCTAGTCGTGACTTTGCCTCAATTATAGGGAGCGCAGAAACTGCACCTTGTTCAATCCAGCGACTATAAACTCTTTTTTTATTGGTGATTCCAACCTTGGGCTTAGAAGTATTTGCAAGATAAATAACTGTTGGCTGAAAACAGTAGTTAAGGCCCCATTGAGGCTCTCTACAGGTCCCTTTAGAATAGTGACAAGTCTCAGGCCTCATGATGCACAAGTCACATCTAGCTAAAACTCGCGTGCATGGAAAGCAATAGCCTCCAGACCAGCTTTTTTTAGTTCTCACTCCGCAATTAGAACAAAGTATTACGTCGTTATATTTGAGCTCAATATGCTTTCCTACAAGAGCATTCATGTCTATTAGATTTTCTCCAATAGGAAGGTTATAGCTTGCAGTGCTATCCTCTAGAGAGGTGTTCATCATTTGTATGTGACCACTTAACTGCATAGTATCGATTGAATGTCTCTATATTTTTCAGCGGTTTTATTCATAATTGACCCTGGAATAATGGGCGCAGGAGGGGTCTTATTCCAGTCAAGCGTTTCAAGGTAGTCTCTAATAATTTGCTTATCAAAGCTTTTTGGGCTTTTCCCTTCAGCATAGTCGCCCAAAGACCAAAATCTTGAAGAGTCTGGAGTTAAAATTTCATCCATTAGAGTCAGCTTATTTTCAGAGTCTAGGCCAAATTCAAACTTTGTGTCAGCAATAATAATGTTCCGAGACAGCGCGTGCTTTTCAGCAAAATTGTAAAGAGCTAGACTTATTTTTTTAATTTGTCCTGCAATATCTTCACCCACTAGGGATTCAACTTCTCTAAAAGATATGTTAGCATCATGCTCACCAGGCCTGGCTTTTGAAGAGGGAGTAAAAATAGGGCTTTCAAGTTTTTCAGCAAGCACCATGTTAAGAGGCAGGTCTATTCCACAAACAGATCCAGACGCTAAATATTCTTTCCAACCAGAGCCAATTAAGTAGCCTCTAACAACGGCTTCAATAGGGAGTGGGTTGAGTTTTTTTACAACAATTGCCCTCCCTTCAAGCGCTTCAGCTTCTTTACCTGGCAATACTTCATCAAGCCCAATGTTTGTTAGGTGGTTTTGAATAATGTGCTCAGTTTTATCAAACCAATAGTTTGCTATTGATGTGAGAATTTTCCCCTTTTCTAGAATAGGCTGATCAAAAACAACATCAAAAGCCGAAAGCCTGTCGGTTGTAACTATAAGAATGTTGTCTTTGTCAATATCAAAAATATCCCTCACCTTGCCACGATGAAGAAGAGGAAGAGACAGCTTTGTTTGCAAAGTGGAATGCATAAGCACCATAAAACGAACTAAAGCATTCATTTTAATCGATTGAGCTATAGTCGTGGTATAGATACAACTGAAGAACAAAAGAACTCTAATCTATGTTTAAGTCTTGAAGAATTCTACTTGCTCTTTTTTGAAACTCTGGCATAGCGCTAGTTGGAACAAAAGATTGTTTAGGCAGCTTTATCTTTTCAGCGTCTTGGTGAACCCCATTAACTCTAATTTCATAATGAAGATGCGGCCCAGTTGACTGCCCTGTACTTCCAACATAACCAATTATTTCACTTTTTTGAATCTTTTTTCCAGATTTTAAGCCTTTGGCAAATTTTGATAAGTGAGCATAGACAGTAACATAGTCTGAACCATGTTTTAAATAGATAACATTACCATAGCCAGATAACGTAGCTTTATATTTCACAATTCCTTTGGCAGGCGCATATACCGGCGTTCCAGAAGGCGCTGCAAAATCAGTACCCCGATGTGAGCGATAAATCTTTAGAGTAGGATGAAAGCGTCTTTTTGTAAAGCTCGAGCTAATTCGATTATATTTAGAAGGCGCAAAAGCAAAGGTGTCATTTATGGTAGAGCCTTTTGAGGTGAAGTATTTCTTTTGACCAAGTGTATTTTTATATGAAAAAAGTGCAATAGTTTTTCTACTCCCAACATAAGCCATTGCAATTGGAGTTTTTTCTCCATTCCACGACAACAAAAATTTGTCACCCTTTCTTAGGTCCCTACTAAAATCCATCTCCCATGAAAAGGTATCGACCATCATCTTGATAACTTCAGCTCCTACCCCAGCTTTTTTAGCATCATAGTTTAGAGATTTTTTGATTGTAATTATGGTGTGCGACAATTCTCCAATTGGCTGGATGCTAGTTTTTCCATAATTAAAAGATTGGCCATCATAGGCTATAATTAAAGGATTATCATTGACTGGATTATAAATAATCTGATCTAGCTCATGATTATCATTAAGGACTATCCTAAACTTATCACCAGGATAAATCTTGTTGAGTTTCTGGGCTCTTTTATCGGAGGCCATAAGTTTTTTGAGAAGCTTCCCTGATAGACCTGTGCTGAAGAAGAATTTGTAAAACGCATCACCTCTTGATACTTTAAAACTATAGTCATGCGTTCCACTTGCAGCAGAAGGAGCGTTTAAAAAAACGCAAAATAATAACAAAGAGAGTAAAAAAGATTTATACATTAAGGGTGGTTTGTTATGAATGGCTTGTATTAATAACAGACTGAGCTATTTCACGAGAAAGATGGTCATTTTCCACAACACTTGCAAGTGTGTCAAGGCTTGAAATAGGGGTTATGACTAAAGTTTTTTCTATAGTTTTGCTAATGTCTAGAAAGCCTATTTTTTTATTTAAAAAAGCTTCTACTGCAACTTCATTGGCAGCATTAAGCGTTCCAGGGGCGCTTTTTCCTTGCTCTAAGGCATCATATGCTAGGCCTAGGCACTTGAATCTATCCATGTCGGGCGATAAAAACTCTAGTGATGATTGCTTGGTCAGGTCAAGATCTTCAACACCCGAAGTTTGTCTGCTTGGGTAGGACAGTGCATAAGATATTGCACTTCTCATATCTGGAAGACCAAGTTGCGATAAAACACTGCCATCATTAAAATAGACAAAAGAGTGAATAATGCTTTGAGGGTGAATAACTACCTCGATTTTAGTGGTGGAAAGTTGAAATAAGAAATGAGCTTCAATTACCTCAAGACCTTTGTTCATCATGGTAGCAGAGTCAACTGATATTTTTCGACCCATCTTCCATTTTGGGTGGTTACAGGCCTGTTTTGGAGTGACATTATAAAGTTCTGCAACTGGTGTTTTTAAAAAAGGACCGCCAGACGCAGTTAACTGTATTTTATTGAGGCCCTCTTTACCAGCCTGGAGGCATTGAAATATTGCACTATGTTCTGAGTCCACTGGGATTAATTCTGCACCAGATTCTTTGGCGGCATTAATTAACAAATTACCACCTAAAACTAGAGACTCCTTGTTAGCAAGCATAACCCTTTTCCCGGAGGTTACCGCGGCAAAAGTCGACGATAGTCCAGCGCTTCCAACTATCGCCGCCATGACGAAATCTGTGTTTTGATGTGAGGCTATATCATTTAAAGCGTCCTCACCCTGTAGGACCATAACTCCATCTGGCGCAACTTTTCTTAAGCTTTCAGCGGCAGCTTCATTAACCATTACTGCAAATTTTGGCTGGTGTTTAATGCAAAGCTTTTCCATTTTTTTCCAGCTATTATTAGCGCTTAAGGCAAAGACATTATATTTCTCTGGATGAAGAGATATAACATCTAGTGTGCTGATTCCAATTGAGCCTGTCGCCCCTAAGATAGATACATTTTTCATGTTAAGAATGTAAATAAAATAAAAAATATTGGAGCAGACGACGTTAAGCTATCTATTCTATCTAGCAGTCCACCGTGTCCAGGAAGAATATTACCACTATCTTTTACTTCTGCAATACGTTTTAAAACGCTTTCAAATAAATCACCAAGTACGGATACAAGCGAAACCGACAAGGCTAAAAAGCTAAATATAAGAAAATCATTTAATAATAAAGAATGAGTTGAAATATATACGTACGTAATGGCGACGACTTGAGCGAGAGCAATTCCACCATAAACTCCCTCAAGCGTTTTTCCAGGACTAACACTTGGACATAGTTGATTTTTACCAAAAAACTTCCCGACAAAGTAGGCGCCAATATCTGCTGCCCATATTAAAATCAAAAGAAATAAGATTAGGGTCTTGTCTTGCAAGTGAAGCGCCATCAATGTGGTTGCCATAGGTACGAAAATAAATAAGCCATTAATTAGCCTAATTGTTAAAGTTTTTCTGAGTAGGCTAGAGCCTTTTGGAAACATTACCACCCAAATCAAGGCGATTAGCCACCAAACTGCACTAGCATATAAAACCACAGTTAAATTTGAAGGCGCAATACTTAGAGAATAAGTTACTACCAATATAACTAAAGAGTAAAGGGCTTTGCCTGCTAAATGTTTTATTTGAATTAGATCGCAATACTCCCAAGAGCCAATAATAAGAATTATGACAAGGGCTAATGCAAACCCAGTTTGAGTTAATGTCAAGATACCAAAAACTACAATTGGCGCAATAATAGAGGCTGTTAAGATTCTTTTAAGAAGCATTATTTTTCACCATTTCGCTCCCCAAATCGACGCTCCCTTAAATGAAAGGATTCTATGGCAGCGTCTAGTTCATGTTCATCAAAGTCAGGCCACAAGGTGCTGCAGAAATATAGTTCGCTATATGCAATTTCCCATAGCAAGAAGTTGCTTATCCTTACTTCTCCACTCGTTCTAATTAACAGATCAACTCTGGGAAATTCTGCTAAAGATGAATGCGCATGAAAAAGCGAAG
>Ga0209482_1002964_pt1 | contig 10131 bp, 9 predicted proteins | sample CoawatmetaG10DNA_FD_187512 | JGI IMG/M metagenome (GOLD analysis project Ga0209482, IMG submission 187512) | Marine microbial communities from the West Antarctic Peninsula - Coastal water metaG104-DNA (SPAdes) (version 2) | ecosystem: Environmental > Aquatic > Marine > Coastal ... | reverse complement strand
GATCATTAGTTATTAACAGTGTTTAATTAAAAATCTAATTATGAGTATTATCAAAATTGAAAATCCAACAAATGCTTTTGTAGTCATTTCTTCGGATGAGGGAAAAATACTTATTGACCCTTGGCTAGAAGATGGAATATATGAAGGAACTTGGCATAACTTCCCACGAGTTTCGGACCTCTACCAAGAAAAGATTTTAGATTCTGTTACCTCATGCTTGATAACTCATTTGCATAAGGACCATTTTAATATTCAAACTCTAAACAAATTACCAAAAAATACTAAATTTATTTTTCCAGAAACTTTTGGTTGGAGAGTAATAGAGTCAAATTTACATTCTATGGGTTTTTACAATACTCATCTTTTAAATCTTTCTGATGATATTATTGTTTCTGCAGGTTTTAAAATTAAAGCAATTCCTCCACTAAATACTGATGGCCTGGAAAGTGTGATTGAGAATCCATTAGCTATAGATGGAGGGTTTGTACTTGAGGCAATTAAGTCAAACCTTAAATTGATTTTTTTGGCTGATAACAATCTCTATAACAATAAAATAGTAGAAAAAAATATTGATCTTTTAAAAAACCCAGACTTAATTGCTTTTGCTTATAGTGGGTTTGCTTCTGACTATCCTTTTAATTACGATTTTGACTTTGAAGAAAAAGTAAAAATATGTAGTGAAAATGAAGAAGTTCGTTTTGCCAAACAAGTGAATAACTTATTAAAAATTAACCCAAAGTTTATTCTGCCGTACTCTAGTGAATTTGTTCCTGTAGATGGAAACTTTGAATCATGGAGTAGTGTTTTTAGGAAAGTATATACCAGTGATAAGAATTTAGTAGCAAAAAGATATGGTGATGCTCTAGGCTGTAATTATGGGACTTTGTATCCAAGAGAGTTCTTGCTATTTAATAAAAAAGTTATGATGCCAATAAAAGAGACTTACAATAGAAACCATTTATTGGATGAAATGTTTTCCTATCAAAAAAACTTTCAAAACATAAAAAATAACAACTTAGTTTCTAATGAAAATATAGTTGATCAAGATATCAATTTTGAAAATATGAAGAATATTTTTAAAGAAGCATCAGAAAATTGTTTTAAAGCTATTGAAAGAAATAATTTGTCACCTCACTCATCGATTAATTTATTTATAAATAATCAGTTTTCCTTTAGTTTAGACCTTAAGTCAATGAAAATTAATTCAACTGAAGATACTAGTGAACCATTTCTAAATATCTTTACTGACTTAAATATGATGTTTAAATTATTGACTGGGAAATTACATTGGGATGATGGGGCTCTATCTATGAAGATTAACTGGGCTAGAAGGCCAAATATATTTGATTTTGATACTTACAACGCTCTTACCTATTTGCGAGTACCTTTTTCTAAAACTTAGGAAATTTTTAATAATAGAAGCTCAGCAAACCTTTGAAGAATGTCCTGAAAACTAATCGGTTACTGTTGAGTAGTTTTGTATGGACCCTTTTAAAGATTATGGATGGAAGGTAGAATACCTTTTATGTTAAAAGGATGGATCTATGGATCTGAAACCCAATCCAAATGGACACAAGTAGTTTACAAAAACAAATATTCATTTCAAAACCCACTTAAACAAACATAAGTAAATAACTTCTCATTAGTTGTTTTATCTATACCTTGTAATCGTTCCATACAAACACCCATAAACTGTTCTGCACTATCTATGTGTCTGTCATCATCATTATCTTGATTGTTGGTATCTATCATAGTAACTCTCATAATAGGATATTCATCTTATGTAGTATGAGTATCTTCTTTTCAAGACTACTTTCTTTATTAAGTTATTTGTCTAATGTAGATAGTTAATGTAAAATATTATTGACACTAAACATCGTAAGTGAGTGATGAAATCTTATAATGAGTTGAAAGCTTAATTGGAAACTATGCAACAGCACATTGTTGAAGAGCTTAGGTTGTTGAACATAAGAGTAGCGTAAGGAATTAGTAGCAGATGACTTCAAAATACATCGATACAAATAGCAAAATTCCATTTTATTTTTCAGTAGACTTTGAAGACTTTTACCACGACGTAAATCGTAGTTTAGGAAATCCAAATCCAAGTTTTAAATTAGCAGCTTTAAAAAAAAGTTATGAAATCATAAATAGATATTCCGACCAATTTTTTGCTGGTCGTCGCATGACATTTTTTGTAACGGCAGTTTTAGCTAAAAAAGCGCCAGACTTAATTCAAAAAATTTTTAATGATGGGCATGAGGTAGCTTGCCACTACAATTTTCATGACAACGTCGATAATGAAACTGCTGAAACCTTTATTGATAACTTAGATATTGCAATTGAAACATTACATTCTATCACTGGTGAGCGACCTGTAGGATTTAGGGCGCCTAGCTTTGCAATTTCTGCTGACAATGCTTTTGCATACAAAGAGTTAGCAAAGCGCTTTAAATACGATTCAAGCTACAAAACATCAGAACATAAATCCCAAATTTTAAAAAATGGAGAATTTTTATTTGGTGATAATTCTCTTAAAGAATTTTATATTTATCAAATGCCATATGCTTTTGGAAAAATTAATATTAGAACTGGTGGAACCTTTCTAAGACTTTTCCCAATAAGTTTAACAATCAAGGCGATGAAACAAGCTTATAACAAACAGCATACTCCACTCCTCTATCTCCATCCTTACGATATTCTTACTGGAAAGGAATTTTGGGTTACGTGGAAGGAATTACAGTTCATGAATATAAAACAGCGTGCAATTTTTTGGCTTAGACAAAATCAATGGTTAAATTTAGGCAATAAAACAGTTGAGACAAAAATTGAACAGATTTGCAAAACTTTCGAACATCAAGGGCCAATGCGAGAACTTTTAGATGAATAGAGTAAATTCATTCCACAAATAGGAGCCCTAATAAATTGATTACTTTCGAAAAGTTTGTTAAGAGTGACAAAAAATCATTGTTAGATGTGATGAAATCTATTTCTGATGAAGTCAACGCGCAAGATAAGACAGGGTCGGATCAAAAAAATTGGGATTGGCGATATGAAGAATTACCTACTGGTAAATCCCACGTCTATTTAGCAAAAGAGAATGATTCAATCATCGGTTATTACCACATACCTACCTATGAAGTATTTATAAAAAATAAGAAAATGATGATTGGAAATATCCAAGCCGTTGCTGTTTCTAAGAGCCATAGAAATCAGAATGTATTTCAAAAGTTAGCTAAGTTCGCAAACCACGATATCGACAAACATGTCGACTTAATTTACACTTTTCCAAATCATAGGAGTATTCATACTTTTATCAAATACAATGATTTTCATGTTGTGACAGAGTTGCCACTTCATCTTCGACCAATTTCAGTAAGGGCATTTTTTGAAAAAAAGATTAATAGTAAATTTTTTGGATCAATATTTGGTGGCCTACTTGAGATTTATAGTCGATTTAAGCTGGAAAAGTTAGATCAATTTGATCTGATAGAGGAGGTAGATGGATTTGATACAGAGATTGAGACTTTATTTCTAAAATACGGCTTAAGACATGAAATTCGATTATTAAGAAATAAAACTTATCTCGAATGGCGATTCAATAATCCACTTAATAGTAAATATAAAATATTAGGCTTGCGCTCGAACTCTGAGCTTGTTGCAATTGCTGTAGTTAAGATAGAATATATTCTCTCAGAACAATGTCTTGTAATAATGGACTTAGCTTATGACCAAGTGAATAGCGCTAAAAAACTACTCAGTAATATAGACAGTCTATATGCTGATGATAAGATAGCTTTTATAGTAAAGTCCGGTACCTCAGTTGATAAAAAAATAGAAGAGAATGTAGGTTTTGTTAAGGTTCCAAGTAGATTTAATCCACGTAAACTTTACTTACTTGCTCGTTGGACAAATGAAAAAAAATCGAGTAATTTATTGAAGGCTGCTTTATGGCAGGTCACATTTTCTGACTGGGATGTGTTTTAATCTACCCTTCTAATATTCAACCATTTTCATACTTATTAAAAATTGCATAATGAAGAGTATCTGTTAACACCCCACAAAAAATTTGTTGTTGGGCCCTTATCCCCTCAAGACTCATTCCTGAGCGCTCTACAACTTTAATCATACCAAGGTGACTTGAAGGCATTCCAGAAGTTATCTTTCGAAGATTATATTCATTGAAAATATACTTTATAGCCAAGCTATATGTATCGGTTCCTATTCCACATCCCCAATATTTTTTATTTCCAATCATAATTCCAAGATCTGCTACCCCATGATTTTTATCAATGTAAATAGTTATTGTTCCAATTAAATTATTTGTTTGTTTTTCCTTAATTGCAAGAAATAAGTTATTAGTTTGTGAAAAAGATTCTAAATAATTTAAACTAGATAATTTTGTATGCTCAAAAAAACTCTGATCACTATATTTAACGACTTCAGGATCGTTTAACCAAGATATATAGTCATCACCTATCATAGTTTTATCAAAATAACACAGTTGAACAATTTCTCCTGTTAAATTTGCTACACTGTATTTCTCCAACGCATTTAGTGGTGTATCCCAACCACCTTCCAAAAGGTGATGCAAATTTCTCTTATCTTTAACCTTGTGATACGTGCCATTGCCAACTTGTTTTTGTCGTTTACATTTCAATTTTTTTATATCTTGCCAGTTCTGTTTAAACAAATCTTGAATAGTTGATTGCAACTTTTCAAACGACGTTGCAAGTGTTTCTTGTTTTGTATCAAATTCAACTCTCTCTTGAACAATAATATCTCCAGTATCAATACCTTCATCTAAATAATGAATAGTAACACCTTTAGGAGTATTGTCTACAAAACTCCAAAAGTTAGGATCTGCCCCTCGGTTAAAAGGAAGATATGCTATATGTAAGTTTATTGCTCTATCAGGAAAAAGATCTAAAATATTCTTTTCAAGAATATGATGGTAACCATAACTAACAATAAAGTTAATATTGTTTGAATGTATTAGTCCTATAGTTATCTTTTCAGAAGTTTGCATTACAAGTTCTTTAGAACTTACTAACCACTTTAAAATAGGGGATGTCTCATCACCTAAGAACAAAATTTTATTTTTCATATGTTTCACGATAATCTAATTATAGTGTTTATTGAAACTAAACCTTGGAATAAATGTCTCCGGTATCATAAGGGTGATCTGTACATAATCGTTTATATATTAAATCATCATCTCTAGACTTAACAACGTTAAAAGTTTTATAGAATACATTCAATGATTTTTTCTCCAGTTCTGATAACTTTTTTTAGTAGTTTTTGATCCTATAACATTAACTATATATTGTTCTCCATAAATTTAGGAAAATATTTAATGTGTTCTTAAAACGTGATAATCATTTGTCACTATAAAAATACTTTCCTCGTCTATTGGACATCAAATATTTTTTAGTTTTATGTTGAATAATACTATAGTTATTGGTGCAGTTCAATTTGTTCTTACTTACTTACTATCAAACACTTATAATAAAATAGCTTGTTTCACTAAAAAGAGAAAATGATGTCTGAGATTGTTATTGATGGAAGAAAAATTGGCCCTGAACATCCGCCTTATATAGTTGCCGAATTGTCTGCAAATCATAATGGCAAATTGCAAAAGGCCTTAGATACTATTACCAAAGCCAAAGCTTGCGGAGCTGATGCAGTAAAACTACAAACTTATACTGCAGATACCATGACAATAGATTCAGATCATGAAGATTTTTGTATTCAAGGTGGATTATGGGATGGCTACAAATTGTACGATTTGTATAAGGAGGCGGAAACACCGTTTGAATGGCACAAAACCATTTTTGACCATGCAAGAAAATTAGGTATTACATGCTTCTCAACCCCGTTTGATGAAACAGCTGTTAACTTGCTAGAGGATCTAAATGTTTCAGCTTATAAGGTGGCGTCTTTTGAAGCAACTGATTTGCCTTTGATTAAATATATTGCCTCAACTAGAAAGCCATTAATTATGTCAACTGGAATGGCCAACTTGGAAGAAATTGAAGAAATGGTTGCAACTGCAAGAGATGCAGGTTGTAAAGACATGGTTGTTTTGCATTGTTTAAGTAGCTATCCTGCACCTATTGAGCAATCTAATCTACTAACTATTCCTGATTTATCTAAAAGATTAGGAGTTCAGATTGGATTGTCAGACCATACTGTTACAAATACTGCTTCAGTTGTTGCAACAAGCCTAGGGGCAACATTGATAGAAAAACACTTTATTTTAAATCGCAATGATAAAGGGCCTGATTCTGAGTTTTCTATTGAGCCTTCTGAATTAGAATTGCTTTGTATGGAGGTTAAAGACGCATGGACTTCTCTGGGAGTGGCTGGTTATGAAAGAAAGCCAGCTGAGGAATTGAATATTAAGTTTAGGCGTTCAGTTTATTTTGTTAAAGATATAAAATCTGGGGAAATTATTCAACCTGAGCATATTAGACGAATAAGACCAGGGTTTGGATTAATGCCAAAATTTGAAGAACAGATTATTGGTAAAACTGTCAAACAAGATATTAAGCGTGGAACTGCTACCAGCTGGGAGTTGTTTAATGAGTAAATAAGTGCTTGCCTTCTCTCTAAGTTCAACTATCTCAAAGTAAATGAATAATATGGCAGTGGCTTTGCATTGAAACTCGTTTTAAAATCCCCTCTTAATGGTGAATTAATTCCAACAAAATCAATATAGCGAATTCCTTGTGCCATAAAATTTCGAATTTGTTCTAACAAAATATAAGCCCCTACTCCATCTTTCCTATAATCTGGATCATTAGCTCCAATCAAATAATAAGCTGTTGAATCATCAAAAAGAAAGAGGTTAGCAGAAGCTGGAATACCTTGTTTATCTTTACAGACCAAAAGCTTACCAAAGCCTTTAGAAATAGACTCTTTAGCTACTTTAGTCACTAATAAAACTTCATTAGGAGGTCTATTTATTTTTTGCCTTTTGAAGGTTTTAGTATGCAGAGAGTTAAGAAGGTCTAAATCCGTTGACTCTTGAACTGTGAAGCCATTATTTAAGCACCGCCTGTACTCTTGCCTACGTGAAGTTCTAACATTAGACAAAATCTGATTAAAATCTTCATTTTTTTCAATTTTTAAAGCACCAGTATAATGTAACTTAAGATTTGGCTGAAGGCCATTCTTATTATGATAGTTGTGCCACTGAAAACTCCTTAAGTCATCTATTGTTGGATGAATACCTAAGCTTATGGTTTTATATATTAATTCTAATTCTTTTAACAAGAATTCAATGGAATCAAGACGGATCTTGCATTTTTTATGAGTAGATAATGACTCAAAATATTCTGAAAATAATACACCCTGATACAAGAATGCATCATTAACTATCAGAACACCTAACAATATTAATTCATTTTTTTTTACAAAATAGGTTTCGTAATTTTGCTCAAAAGCTTCGACAAAATCAAGCTTACAAAATATATTATTTTGTGGTGAAGAAGAAATAAAGTTGCTCCACTCTTCTCTATCTATACATTTAGTAATACTATAATTCATATACCTAATTTACTTAAATGAATGTCCCCTTCATACTGAAATTTTGCTTACTAATTGATAAATCTAAATAATATTATTTTCTAACTAGCGTATTTACTAAATTGTTGGATAATTTTAAACTATTAACATCTATATTAGAATTATAATTAAATTTTGGAAGCAAGTTTCATAACAGATAAAATAGCATTACAAGTTTTTTGGATCTCACTTTTAGTTAAAGTGGGATGAACCAAAAACATCAGAGAAGTTTCACCCAACTCTTTAGCATTTGGTAGTCTAATTTTTGGCCTAAAGTTAGAGCTATCAAATGCTTTCTCTAAATAAACTTCAGAACATGATCCAGAAAAACATGGAACACCTAAGCTTTTTATTTCTCCAATAATCTTGTCACGATTCCAGTCAGATTTTAATTTATTTGACTGAACAAATACATAACATTTATAAGCAGCATGCTCAATATGCTCAGGAATCACTGGAGCCAATAGTCCTTTACATTGCCTGGCAGCGCTCCAAATTTTATTTGCATTAATTAAACGTTTATTATGCCAGTTTAGCATTCTTTTTAATTGAATCCTACCAATCACTGCTTGGAATTCTGTCATACGCCAATTAGTACCAAATGAGTCATGAAGCCATCTATAACCATCATCCGGATGTTTCCTTTCATAAACCGCTTCATAACTCTTACCATGGTCTTTGTATGCCCACATTCTACGCCATATAGTTTCGTCATTAGTTGTTACCATTCCACCTTCGCCACCAGTAGTTATTATTTTGTCTTGACAAAAACTCCAACAACCAATATGTCCAATAGATCCAATCGATTTTCCTTTATAAGATGCACCATGTGCTTGTGAACAATCTTCAATAACGAATAAATTAAACTCATCAGCTAAGACTAATATTTCATCCATTTCACATGGCCAACCTGCTAGATGAACACATATAATCGCTTTAGTTTTATTTGTAATTACTTTTCGAATAGATTCAGCAGTGATATTTTGAGATTCTAAATTAACATCTGCAAAAACTGGTGTGGCACCGGCATTTATAATAGATGACACAGAAGCTATAAAAGTTCGTGAAGTTACAATTACCTCAGCTTCATTACTAATTTCTAAAGCTCTCAGTGCTAAATCTAAAGCAACAGTTCCATTAGATAAAGCAACTGCATAGTTAGATTCAGACCACCTAGAAAATTCTTTTTCAAATTTTCGACACTGATCTCCAGTCCAATAATTAACTTTATTTGATAAAAGGGTATTTTTAACAGCATTGGCTTCCTCTAATGAATATGAAGGCCATGATGAAAAGTTAGATTTCAACATTTGTAAATATCCACTAAACTATCTAACCAGTATTTAGGATAATTTTCTTTTTCAACTGAACTTAGTTTCTGAGAATGGATATTCCTTTTATCTCCTTTTAAGCATATTGATATCCACCCAAGCTTATTCGGCGCAATAAAGTCTTTTAAAGGATTATCAGCAACATAGCAAAATTTTCTGCAAAAACTAAACTCATTCATTATAGAAATAAATCTTTTCTTTTCTGGCTTAATTGAGCTCCATTCTTCAGATATAAAAGTAGAAATATTTAATAAGTTTAGTGATTTCATTTTTAATCTTTGAGTAACAGATCTTCCATCAGTCAGAATTACAACCTGATTAAATTTATCAAGAGCCTCTTTAAGAAAGTCTTTCGTTTCTGCTGTTAATCTAATATTGGGAGTATGATACCGATACATCATATGAAAAGAGTGTTTAGTTGATGGAGGTAAATTCAATATTTTAGTAATCTCAAGAAAAATATCATCAACACCATTTTTTTTAAATTTTTGCAATTGATTTGTTAAGTCGACACCGTATAACTTTAAGATTTGATGCTCTAAATACTCAAGACCTGAAGCAACGTAATCATACTCTTTGTACAAAGTATCATCTAAATCTAAAACTAAACAGGTGTCTTTAGGCTTTATAGTCATGGATTAAAGCTTTTGAATCATATCTAAGCATTAAAAGATTATCCTCCCAATCTTCTATAAAATCTACATTCATATCAAGAATATATTCACAAATTATCATTTTTGGAAAATTGGCACCAGCTGAATATGCCAAAGGATAGCCACCACCAAACCTTGCATTTATTTCTATTGCTTTAAAAGACTTTTCTTTTGAATTATAAAATAATTGTAAGGTTATTGGACCTACTGCTCCTTTTAAATTAATTAATTTATCTTTTAAGAATTTGTAAATAACCCCTTTACTAGTTACCCCTTTACTTATTTCACCAGCTCTAGTTTCTATTCTTAATCTAGGAACTAATACTTTTAGATTTCCAGATTTATCGTAGTAGAGATCTACAGTATATTCATCATAACTTTCTGGAATAAACTCCATAAAAATATTTTTATGGTTTTCAAAAACTTCCTTGGTTAACATTCTTTCATTGAATAATGGCATAGCTCCCTCACTCGAGCTTCCATCATAAGGCTTTACAAAACATGGGTAAATTAAATTTTCTTTGTCATAAATTTTAGGAGTATCAATATCAAGATTATTAAACAATCCAGATGTTTGATTT
>Ga0209482_1002963_pt1 | contig 10133 bp, 8 predicted proteins | sample CoawatmetaG10DNA_FD_187512 | JGI IMG/M metagenome (GOLD analysis project Ga0209482, IMG submission 187512) | Marine microbial communities from the West Antarctic Peninsula - Coastal water metaG104-DNA (SPAdes) (version 2) | ecosystem: Environmental > Aquatic > Marine > Coastal ... | reverse complement strand
CAGATGAGGCAGTGATCAAGTTTGATGACTGACTGTCCTCAAGCATTTTTATAGCCCGTAAAATGTCATTTATGTTTCTCAATGGAGAGGTTGCATCTAGATCTACAATAGTGTCAAATTTAATTCCACTTTTATTTTCAACTTCCTGAATACAATGTTGAATTACTGGGAGTTTAGCGGCATGATCAGAAGCCATATCTTTGGGACGGTTAACTAAATATTTTACATTCAATGACTGCGCAATCTCTAAAATTTCTAATGAATCACTACTTACAGCGATACAATCGAAAATCCCTGTTGCTTTTGCTTGTTCTATACTGTGGGCAATAAGTGGCTTATCCAAAAGCATACGGATATTTTTATTTTTCACGCCTTTAGAGCCAGCTCTTGCACAAATACTACAGATTCGTTTCATTTTTTACCCAACATTTCTTTTTGCTATACGCAGAATTTTCTGCTGCATTAATTAATCTTTGCACATCCATTCCATCTTCCAAAGTGCATAAGAATTCCATATCATCTTCAAGTATTGCTTTATGTTGCATAGAATATGAAAAGTTTCGCTCAAATTGAAATGCCTCTACTTCACTATCCTTTGTAAAGGTTTTTTTTATAAAATCAATTTTAAAAGTATGCTTATTAGTATTAACAATAAAATCTCGCTGCGTGACTTTGTCAATATAATTGAGTTGAATAGTGGCAACTGGACATCTTTTTGTCTCGAGTAACAAAGCAAAAACATCATCACTATCAATTTCCAGATCGCTAAAATGCCCACCTAGTGCAGACGTATAACACCAGCCACCAAATAACCAGTTTATGAAATCCAGTTCATGACTCAAGTCACGCAACACCCCTCCACCTTGAGCCTTATGTGCAGAATAAAAAGAACGATAATCTCTCCCCTCGCGCCATTGAGGAAGATATTGCCCTACATATGCTTGAGCAGAAATAATATTTTCACCTTTAATTTCCTGATACATTCTTTGTATCAGAGGATTGAATCGCATATTGAATGCAACAAAGAAGTTTTCAAAACCCTGTTCAGGTAACTTCATTAAATCTTGAAATAAAGGTTTTTCAACTAAAACTGGCCCATTAAAACCTATTTTTTTTAATTTGAGCATAGTTGAATAATGTTCATTAGTTTTATTAGCGATTACAATATAATCTGGCTTTTCCTTATCTAATGCATCATCTAGACATTTATAACTTCGCTTAAAATCAAGCTCCCTGTTGCTAACTACGGAAGTATGACATCCTAATGTATTAAGAATTTCATAATGTCGACTACCAATAGAACCGTAACCAATAATCAAAACATTCATATAATGTAATTCCGTATTTTTATAATGTTTTTTAGAAATACTTTATCCAAATAATACCTGCTATACATTTTTAAAAATCGTTTTATGTTGATTTCTTTTTTGCTTGTATTATCCACTCTGAAAGTTTCTTTTTACGATTCAAGTCTGTTCGTTGAATGAAATCATATTGTATATCAACAAATTGATGATATATATGAGAAATTTCTTCTTCAGAAGTCAGTCGAATAACACCATAATCTTTATGAAGCGGACCGTCTGGCATATCAATGTATGTATTCGGTTCATCAGCCATACGTTGCCCCGTGTCTTCGCCACTCATACCGGTGCAAAATGTTTTAGAATACAATAATCCACCTGGCTTTAATACTCGATAAATATCATCAAGTATTACTTTGGTATCTTTTAAGGAATTTGCATAAATACATTCAACATCTAATACAGCATCAAAAGTTGAGTCATCATAAGGCAAATCCATAGCATCAGCATGTCGTAGATCTACTGACAAACATTCATTTTTCAAATATTTGTCAGCATGCTCTAAGCCTACTTTACTACCATCCATACCGTATACTGAAAAGCCTTCTCTAGACAGATACCATAAATTAGCCCCAGTACCACAACCAACCTCAAGAATTTTTATATCTTTACGATTTTCTACATTATAAAAATTTCGAGCAATAAACCTAATTAATTCTTCACCAGGATAGCGTCCCCATTCTACTCGTGAAAAAAGACTATCCCACCCATTATCCCACATAACGACATTTACCTTGTTTATACAATTTAGGAATCAATTAAAAACGATATTTCAATAAGAAGCCATTGAACTCATCATGTTTCGAAGGGTTTGCAGTTTCCCACTTCCTACAAATAGACTCATACTTATTTGGATCCATTAAAATTGATCCCATTTTAAATTTACATGTTTGTTTTGAAAACTTTAATTTAAAAGATAAAAGACTATCGTTATCTTCACTAGTTCTACCACCACCAAAATGTATTGCTTCTATATCAGAATCCAACATGTCCTTTATAACTGTATGCCGAAGCATGTCATTTGGAGACAGCTTAAAATATTTATTCAAACTACCTGAAAGATGATAATGACAGAACTTATTCGAAAACAGCAATAAGCAACCACCAATAACTTTACCATCCTGACTATATGCTAAATAGACAGACCATTGCTCGCTATCCAATTCACTAATAGCTTTAAAATAGCTTTCGTCAAAATTATACTCATCCCTTACAGTTAAATTTTCCATTCTTGATAAATAAATTTCCTGAAATTCATAAATAGCACTAACATTATCAGCCTTCTTAACCAAAACCCCTTCTCTTTCAGAGCGACGTAAACGTTGCAGGAGTTTTTTTGGATAATCTTTCAGTATGTCACTAAGGGAACGTCTACAGTCAAGCCACACAGTATCGCATTCATAGAAAACATCAATTTCCCCATGCTTGGAAAATCGATCAGTTTCAAGTAATGGATGAAATCGAATAAGACCAACTACAATTTTTCTTTGTTTTGCCATACTAGCAAAAGCATTCCAAGCTTGTTGCAAAAATATTTTGTCATCGGAAGAAGCTATAGGCCCACTATATCCATATGCGGTTTCAAAATCCCAGAAACCTAATTCATTTAGAATTGGACTACGAATATATGCCATAAAGAAAATATCACCAGACTCTTCATAAACAAATGCTTCAGCCTGGGAAGCTGAACCAGCCTTTATGTTAAGCGACACATACCGATGATCAAAATAAATATCATTCAGCCCAAACTTCGAAAGTAGCTTTAAATAATTATCCCAAGCACTACTTGGCGTGATAAATTTTGCTGTACTAAGTCCTATATCACTCAAACTAGATCATTCCAGTGAAACGGTTCATCTTTCATCATACTCTTCTTTATTTTTCGACCAATTAACAAAGTCATGTATGGAGGTGCAACTCCTGTTCCCGGTCTTTTACAGATTAAATCATTCACAGTTAATAATGAATCCGCATCAAGATCACGAGATGCTACAACACTACGTCGTATACCTTTCATATTGTTTTTTTCAGATAATGTTGGAGCTTTTACACCATTACCAAGCATAATTTTAACCCGATGAAGTGCTTCGACCATATCCTTTAGTTCCCCTGGCTCTATTGAGGCAGCATGATCTGGACCTTCTAAATTACGATCTAGAGTAAAATGTTTTTCAATAACTGAGGCACCAAGAGCCACTGAAGCAATAGCAGCCTCAATACCTGATGAATGATCAGAAAGACCTACTGCCACGGAAAATGCTTGCGCATATGTCTTTATTACATTTAAATTCATTTCTTCAGGAGGAGCGGGATATTGTGAAGTACATTGCAGAAGTGTAATGGGTAAATCAGTTCCACCACCTCTGCGCAATGCACTAATTGCAATGTCAACTTCAGCTAACGTACCTAAACCTGTTGATAATATCACTGGCCTTTTTTTTGACCCAATCGATTCAAGAAAAGATATATGATTTAATTCAGTTGAGCCAACCTTGATAACTGACATATCAAGTTCATCTACTAAAAAATCCAAACTTTCAAAGCCATCTGGTGTTGACAAGAACTCAATCCCAACCTTTTCAGAATATATTTTTAATTCACGGAATGTATCATAGGATAAACAGAGTTTTTTTGATAATTCAAATCTCGTTTCCTCCTCATTAGTCGCTTCTTCTAAATATGGCACCTTTATAGCAAAACGACCTGTAATTTCACCTGACTTCCACGTTTGAAACTTAACGGCGTCAGCGCCTGATTGATACGCTATATCAATTAATTTTTTAGCTAGAGATATATCACCATTGTGATTCACACCTGCTTCTGCAATTATTAAAACCTTATCATTTGAATTTATCATTTTAAATGCTTCAATTAATGTTATAAAAATATTTACGTAGCAAACTAATGGGTAAAGATTTACGTAAAACACTATGTATACGGCTGGCAGCTTTACCATCACCATATGGGTTCGTCATTCCATCTAAATCACTTCTAAAACTATGGGAGAATGCCAGCTTAATAGCTTGAGTAACATCAGCCTTACTAGAATCACAATCAATAATACTTTGAGCTCTTATTCGGCCTTTTTGTCTATCGCCAATATTTACAGTTGGTATTGCAAAACTAGGCGTTTCAATAATACCGCTTGAGGAATTGCCGATAACTACATCTACTATATTTAGTGCTGACAGATAACGAACTCGACCTAACGACGGCACTAATATTGAACGTGGTCGTGATTTTATATAATTTTTAAGTGTAGCAATAAGCTCACGACTCCCCTCATCTACATTAGGCATAGTAAATAGTAAGTTAAGTTTTGGAAACATATCCAATGCTTCTAGTAATTGAATTAACTGCTGGTTAGATGACTCGTCATCTAGAGTTACAGGATGGAATGTTACTAATGCTGATTGACTGCCAAATTTAAAATTCAGCTCCTTTTCCATATATTCGCGAGAAAACCGCTGTAATGATAATATATTATCTAAACCTAATGAGCCTGTTACAAAAACATGCTCTGGATCTTCTCCTAATTGAATAATACGATTTTTGTACTCGTTTGTAGATGTAAAGTGCATATGTGATAGCTTGGTAACAGCATGGCGAATTGAGTCATCCCAAGCTCCCTCTGTAATCTGTCCACCAGCATAATGTGCGACCGGTACTTTTGCAAAAAGTGCAGCTGTTGCTGCAGCTAAAACTTCATAGCGGTCACCAGGTAAAAAAATTAAATCAGGCTTAACTTGATCAATTGCCTTACTAAAACCTATTACCGCAAGAGAGAAAGACTGACTTGTACTTTCATTGTCAGTTACTACAGTTTTATATCTGACATCTATTATTCGTCCATCATCTTCAATTTCGGATACAGTTTCTCCAAATTCTTTTGAAAGATGACTTCCACAAACTGCCAGCTTGAGCGTAATACTGTTATCATCCCGCAACTTGTCTAGTAGAGGGCATAAAAATCCATAATCAGCCCGAGATGTAGTTAATACTAAGATACAGTTGCTCAATCTAACCCACTAATATCAAGCTTTTGTTCAAGGTAACGATATTTACCAATAGCAGTTTTCGGTAGTGATTCAACAAATTTAGCATTTAAAGTAAAATACGGTCCAAGTATTAGACCAATGCGTTTAGATATATTATTTAAAGCTGGTTCACCAAGTGCAAGCATTTCAGGTTCAGGCTCAATTAAAATTTCGAGCTCGCCATAATGCTCCTGAATAACCTTGAATTCTTTTATGCCCTTCCAGTCCATGTCATTATAATTGAAAATGGCAGGAGCTATTGGCACCAAAGTTCCATGTATATCAACAACAAAGTCCTGCACCCTCCCTTCCACTTCAGCTATAAGTCTATAATTTCGACCGCAGGGACATGATGCATCACCTTGCACAGCAATATCACCAGTTTTATACCGAATTAAAGGAAACACATAATTATTAAAGCCAGTGGAAACTATTTCACCTTTATCTCCTGAAGATAGGATTTCATTACCATTTTTGTCTAAAAGTTCAAGAATACCAACTTGTGGCATAAAGTGCAGAGCATCTGATAATCCACATGGATGACCGACCAATGCACCTTCTGTATGGCCATATATATTTACAAGACGTGCCTGAAAAGCTTGCTCAATAATACGACGTTGACCTTTTGTAATATATTCTCCATCACAAAATATATATCGAATTGGATCAAGTAAATATATATCATCTTGTAACATATACCGAGCCAAAGGCAATATAGCCGATGCACGTGTATGTATATATTGAGCTTTATGACATGCTATAGCATTAACATAACTCTGAGCATTTTTGCGATTGATATGGTATGGAGACATAACCATTTTTCTATGTTCTTCGACTCGCCAAAACACATTTTTTTTAATAAGCTCCTCATCTATGCGATCTCCATATAAACGCACAGATCTATGAGAAAAAATATCTAAACCAAAAACTTCCATATAGTGCTGTGTATTAGCTTTATCACGTCCATGGAAATCTAAATCAGCCCACACTGTAAGAGGAGTTCCAGTGCTTCCGCCTGTAGTACGATGAATCAATAATTTCTTATTGATACCTTTTGATAAAAAATCATCTGTATTTTCCTGAATTACTTTTTTATCAATTAATGGGAAATGTTTTAAATCTTCAAGTGAAGTAAAGTCTTTCCAACTGAGACCTTCTTTTAGTAAAAAATCTGAATAGAACGGTACATTATTCTCAACATGAAACACTAACATCTGTAATTTTTTTAATTGTAACTTTCTAATTTGTTCTTTAGTCCAAAACTGAGATTGAGATAAGAACATTACTCTTTCATTAAAAACAGGGGATTTCAATGGGCTAGGATGAGATTGTAGAATCATATGTTTACAAAAACCTTATCAAATATAGAATTTAATAACTATTTCCTTGAATATAAAAAAATATTAGAAACTCTTAGTTAATAACGCACTACTAGGTATATTAACTAATCTTTCAGACAACCAATTAGTATTTTTCAGTTCATCAGACTGATAGTCTAAATTCATGGACAATCTATGCATTGGAGCCCAAGATGGGCGCGTCATGACTTTATGTTTATTAGTATATTCAAGAAAACTATCTCTTTCTTTTTTGTCACTCATGACTAATGTGTTAAGCCAATAATTGGATTTACTTTGCAAAGGCTCTTCAAAAAAACATAATTTATTAGTAGCAAAAAAATCTTTATAAGTGGCAGCTAATTGTCTTTTATTTATCAAGAAGCTTTCTAAATTTTCTAACTGAGCTAATAATAAAGCTGCATTCAAATTTGGCATACGGTAATTATAGCCAATCATATCATGGGTATACTTCCATTTATGGGGTACTTTAGCAGTTGTAGACATATGCTTAGCTCTTTTTGCTAGAACCTCATCATTAGTAATAATACAACCACCCCCACCAGCAGTAATAATTTTATTGCCATTAAAACTTATCACTCCCATTTGACCAAACGTTCCAGTATGTTTGCCTTTGTAAAAACTACCCAAACTTTCAGCGGCATCTTCAATTAATAATATTTTATATTTATCACAAATATTTTTAATATCATCAATCCTACAGGGGTGGCCAAAAGTATGCATAGGCACACAAGCCTTAATAACTCTTCCAGTATTCTTATTAAAGCACTGCTGGTCAACAACTGTTGTATTTTTCTCTAGAAATGCTTGCAATGCAGTTGGTGATAACCCCATAGTATCTTTATCTACATCAATAAATATGGGGATAGCTCCACAGTAATTAATTGCGTTACATGAGGCCACAAAGGTTAATGATTGAGTAATAACCTCATCATTTTTAGTGACATTAGCAAGAAGCAATGAAAGGTGCAGTGCCGAAGTGCCATTACTTGTGGCAATTGCATAATTAGCACCTGTATATTTTGCAATTTGATCTTCAAACTCATCAACAAATTTTCCAACAGATGATACAAAAGTTGAATCGATACATTCATTTAAATACCTCTTCTCATTACCAATGAACTGTGGCTCATGAAGTGGAATAGATGTTTCAGCACCATAAATACTTCTAATAAAATTTATAGTATCTTCATACATTATAAATTTCAGATTTATATTGCTTAAAATTATTGAGCTGCATAATCCATATTATTAATTAACCACAAACAATGACGTATCCATTTTATTAGCTGACTTTTGATAGACATACATAGTGATGCCCCATACCCAAGACCTTAGTAACTTGGATTTCTGCATGAAAAGAGTTAATTAAGACGTCCTCTCCAGTTGTATAAATATTTATAATAACTTCTCCCTTTTATTTAGATCTAACTCAAAATATGATTTAGCTGTTCACAAACAAATGCAACTTCTTTTTTAGTTAATTCAGGATACATCGGAAGTGAGAGAAGCTCTCCTGATAATAACTCAGTTATTGGGAGAGATCCTTTAGAATATCCAAGAAATTCATAACCACTCATTAGATGAATTGGACATTTATAATGAATCCCTGTATCAATACCAACATCAGAGAGTTTTATTCTTATTTCATCCCTATCTTGAACCCTTATAACAAATAAATGGTACGAATGCCCTGAATTCGCAGTCTCTGAAAACCTAGCAATATTTGGATATAACAACTTATTATATTCTTTAGCAAGCTCACTTCGTCCTTCAATATACGAATCTATATACTCTAATTTTACATTGAGAATAGCAGCCTGAATTTCATCCATCCTACTATTAATACCTTCAATCTTAGAAATATTATTTTCATCAAAGCCATACATACGAATTTCACGCATTCTTTTAGCCAATTCAAGGTCCTTACTAAAGCATAATCCAGCATCACCATAAGCTCCCAGATTTTTTGTAGGGTAAAATGAGAAAGCAGATATATCAGCTAATGTTCCAACCATTCTACCGTTAATTTTACTTCCTATAGCTTGCGCACAGTCCTCAATAATATATATACCTCTTTGAGCTGTAATTTTTTTAATCTCGTTAATATCAACCACATTTCCAAACAAATGAACTGGAATAATCGCTTTAGTATTTTCAGTTATAACATCGTTAATTTGGTCTATTCTAATTAAGGCAGTTGACTCCTCTATATCACAAAAAACTGGAGTTGCCCCTACAATCCGAATAGCGCTAACAGTTGGCACGGCAGTATTAGAGACTGTTATTACTTCATCACCATAACCAATATTAAGCGCTCTTAAAGCTATCACTAAAGCATCTGTTCCACTGTTTACAGCAACTGCATAACCATTATTGCCCAAATAATTTGCAAAATTATTTTCAAATCTCTTCACTTGCTCACCAAGAATTAAATTTCCTGAGTTTAATACTGTTTTAATTCCAGATAGAACTTTGCCTTCAATATCATTATATTGACGTAAATAATCAAATGCTCTAATCCTTTTCATAAATAAAATCTTCCTGGTATTGATTGAAAAAAGTAACTGTTAAAAATGATATTCTCTACAAGGTTGGTTTTTGAATTTAAAATATTAATTCTAATATTCATTTAGATCCATAAAAATAATTTTATTATAAATCTTCATCTATCTTATTGAACAGTGTTTTCTTATTTTTTAAAAGCTCTTTATAAGCCCCAGATTCGGCAATAAAGCCATTCTCAAAAACATACGTAATATCAGAGTACTTTGCTAATGAAGATCTATGCGTCACTAGAATTATTGTTAATTTATTTACAAGAGATTCTAATGACTTTCTAATAATATTTTCTGACTCTTGATCCAGAGCACTAGTAACTTCATCTAGAATTAATATTTTAGGTTTTCTAACTAAAGCTAAAGCTAAGGCAATCCTTTGTCTTTGTCCACCAGATAGCGTCACACCTCTATCACCAACCATTGTATCTAATCCTTCTGGCAATGAGCTGATAAAACTATCTATACTTACTAGTCGTAAGGATTCCCACATTTCATCAATACTAGCTTTAGGATTAGCCCAAATAAGATTATCTCTAACACTGCCCTCCAATAAAATATTATCTTGCTGAACATACCCAACTATATCTAAATAACTAGTTAAATCAATTTCATCTAGTGAAACTCCATCTATAAGAATTTTTCCAGCATTTGGCGTGTATAGGCCCATTATAATGTCTGCACATGTACTCTTACCAGAGCCTGAATGCCCAACAAGTGTTACAAATGAATGTTTCTTAATTGATAAATTAACATTTGATAATACGTTAGCTCTATCAGAATAGGAAAAAGATACATTTTTTAACTCAATAGATG
>Ga0209482_1002961_pt1 | contig 10143 bp, 9 predicted proteins | sample CoawatmetaG10DNA_FD_187512 | JGI IMG/M metagenome (GOLD analysis project Ga0209482, IMG submission 187512) | Marine microbial communities from the West Antarctic Peninsula - Coastal water metaG104-DNA (SPAdes) (version 2) | ecosystem: Environmental > Aquatic > Marine > Coastal ... | reverse complement strand
CTTTTGGAATATCTAAATTACTTAATACATTTAAACTTAGTATGAAAGCAATATAATATTGAATCTCTTTTCCTAGAATCAAAATAGAATAAGGCGCTGACCTTTCAAAAAAAACATTTAGTAAGGAAAAGAATGTAATGAATGCGCAATAAATCAATACAGAAAAATTAATGAACACGTAACTTTTCTTTAATGTGAGAATAAGACCAAGTATCAGAAATAAAGTCAAGACATCTTCGTACCTATAATGTCCAGTTATTCCACCAATCCTTGGGAAAAAAAATACGGAAAAATAATAACAGAATACTAAGAAAATAGAATATTTAATTACTCCACTATCATTACCCTTTAAACCTATAGAATCAATCACTATTTTTAAACACTTACCCTATAATGGAGGTAGATTTCTCTGATCAAGTAATGTTACTGAAAGTTCAGGATAATCTTTTTTTATTTCCAGTATAAATATATCTATCAATTCTGGATTTAATTCAGAAACATAATAAGTTAGGTCAACATGGTTATCATTTGTGATATACCTTTTTAAAGAAACCCTTTTAGATAATGGCAACATTCTATCAAACATTGATTTAGTAAGAGATTGATGCAACTTAACATCAATAACACCACTCATATTAATATATGTTTCACCAACGCCTTTATTTAACTTCTTATTACTCATAAAAAAAGTCATTAATAAAAGAATTAGTATTGTTGAAAACACCGTAGCTAAGACTTGACTAGCTCCGAGCCCTAAGCCTATTGCAATTGAAATGAATAAATAAGCTAATTCTTCTGGTTCTTTAATTGGGGTTCTAAATCTCACAATAGAAAGTGCGCCAACTAGTCCAAGTGATAGAGCTAAAGAGGATTTTACAATTGTAATAATTAATATTGTTGTAAGAATAATAAATGGAAGCACTGTCATAAATTCAGTACGATTTGAGAGGGCATTAGAATATCGAAAAAAATGAAACCTAACAATAGAGGCCAGGATAGCGCCAATTAATAAATTAATAGCAAGCGCATAAAGGGATAGTGGGCTACTATCAAAACCTGTTGAAAGCATTTGATCTATATTCATAAAAACTCCTATATTAAAATTTATTTTTCACTTTTAAATAAATCCTACTTAAAAATGAAACTACGCCTAACTCGATAAGTGTATTTTGAAACTCTATAAGAAAACTAAATTTAGGGTTGTGGTCTCTAAAATTAACTGGAATTGAAGTTACAGGGATTTTAGATCTCCAATCACTTTCGTTAAAAGTATGAGTCGCATTAATGTTAAATCCAATATTATGTATTAAGTTGACTGGTGGTTGAAGTGAATACCCATTGTTTTTCCATACATGAAGTTGCCATTGATAATCCCAATAAGTCTTTGAATTATCATTTTTAATTTTGTTAAAAATCTTAGCCCAATGTGCTCTATGTGCATAAATAGGTATTATATTTTTATTATGCTTCACAGATGAATTCCAAAATGAAATATTATAATCATAATCTTTCCAGGCATCTCTCCAAGTTCCCCAACCATGTGTAAAAGAAAACTTAGTTTTAGCTACCACTGTGTTGAAATCCAAAACTGAATACTTATCGCCAGAAACCATAAAACACTTAGAGTCTTTTTCTTTTATCTTAAGTGCCCACTCCATATAATCAAAAAAACCATCTAATGGAACACAATCATCTTCCAAAATAATTGCATATTTTTCATGAGTTAAAACCCAATTTATTGCAGCAACTGGTCCTAAACCACAACCTAGATTAACTTTTTGGAAATTTGTATGGATATTAGAGGCATATATTTTTTTTTCTACCAACTGCTTAACTTCTTCAACATCTTGATCAGCTTGAATTGGTGAATCTACAAAAACATACAAATCATCTGGGTAGTATTCTCGAATTCTATCTAAAACTTTTTTAGTTTCATTAGGTCTTCTATAAGCAATTAATAAAACTGGAACTTTCATACTTTTTTTGCAAATAAAGAATCATATATGGAAAAGAAAAATCTTTGATAGGATTTAAGCATTATTAAATGCTCATCAAATTGGTTTCCATTAATTACCTTATAAAATTCATTAAACATAGCTTCAAAATGATTCATTTTTTGAATTTCAATAGAATTAATATCACCAGTAGAATTTACTTTAATAATAGTGGACTCTAGATCATGAGACTTTGAAAAAAATCGATTAGCCTTTATTCTATGTTTTTCGGTCCATATATCAATTTCATTTGTATAGCTCCTCCCCATCCCCCAATCTAGAAAAACAGCTGGTCCAGATTTATAATTAATAAGGCACACACCACCTGTATCTACCTCATAATCATCATCATATGATATGCACCCTTCTATATTTTTATAATTATCGCCTAATATTAAATAGGTGGCTTTAATTAGATAACACGCACAATCAAAAAATGCGCCACCATCTAAATTCTTTTGATATCTAATATTTTCTTTTTTTAAATGTGGATAACCGAAACGACTTACTAATGTCAAAAGCTTTTCTGGATTTTTACTATTCATTAAATTTTGTAACTCAACAAATTGCTGATGATATTGAAACATGAACCCCTCAAATATACATTTTTCAACAATTAAAGATAGTTTAATTAACTCAGAAATATTTTCATAATTAGTAGTAAGTGGCTTTTCACAGATAACATGCTTATAACTTTTCAAAGCCAAATAGCTATGCTTAAAATGATCTATATTAGGGGATGATATATAAATGCAATCTACATTCTTATCATCTAAGACTTCTGAATATTCTCTATAAATTTTATACATTCTAAATTTATTAATTAGCTTTGGATTTTGAGTTCGAAAATATAATCCGATCATCTTATAATATGGAGAAGCAAGTAATACAGGAATAATATTTCGCAGTGCATGCTCACCAACAAATACAAGTGCAATATTAATTTTTTTATATGTGGGCAAGAATGCCTCTTATATGCGGATTAACCCATGCATCTTCCTTAAGCATTTGTTTAATTTGATAAAGACTAACCCAACAAAAGTTATCATTAGGCAAGGGGATTTCATATGATTCAGGTAGTTCAATTAATATTCCTCTATTTCTTTTTTTATACAACCTGCCCCCATCTTCTGCAAGCCAAGAGTCAAATAAAATTTTTGAATTAGGAATATCTTTATTACCATCAAAATATTCAGAAAATAATGGCCTTCTTCCATTATGTTTCTGATTTAAATTCGAGAATGTAGCTTGTAATGTTGGACTTAATTGAACTACTCCATAATTTCCAGGCTCTATCTTTGCTTCACATAAATAATGAGGAACACCTAAAAATCTTTTTCTAATTATTCCTAATAAACCTCCATCATATCCTATTTGCTCAATAATTGGCTGATCCCATCCACCAATTGATTCACGCGTTTCAACCTCAATTCTAATACCACGGATCATAAAGAAATGATTTGAATCATGAGAAATATTACCAGTCTTAGTGTCAACACTCCAGTCTTTCATCTCTTTAATGTCTATCTCTTTAATGTCTACAATTGGGTTCAATTTTTTGTCAAGAAACCACTGCTTAATCTCATCTAATGATGAAAATAATGACCAATCATTAAATCCCTCAAATGAAGCTTCTACTATATGATTATAATTATCCGATAGAGAGAGTTTTCTCACAAAATTCTCATAATCATTTAACTCGATCGAATATTTAATACTTTTGTTCTTACTATTACTTTTCATTATACTTTCCAAAATATCTTTTTATAGTTGAAATTAACCCATAATAATACTAACTTTTAATGCAATTCTAGCTTGATAATAAATTTTAGAATAATCATTTTTTTAAAGATTGGGAAACTTAAACCAGTTTAAGTACTAAAATTTTTATTAGATTTATTACACTTTTATAGTTAAATAATAATTTAAATACGTCCTGTCATTGTACTCAGTTGAATTTTGATATTTTATATTAAAGAAAGGTTCAAATGAAGTCTCAAATATAATTTTATCACTAATCACATCCACCTGATTTGCGCCGTTATGTTTAATTAATTCTAATGGAGTTCTAATAAACAAAGTACCATCATCTTTAATTGTATCTAATATTTTATGATAAATTAATGATCTTTCGTCTTCTGAGAAATAAGCTAATGCTTCAGACCATATAACGACATCATAGTGTTTTTTCTTAAAATTGTATTGGAGAATATCGGCACTAATATAGTTAATATTATTTCGATTATACTTTTTTATTGAATTACTTATGTTTTCTTTGTTAATATCAATTGCATCAATTTCATTAGCCATATCACTTAAAAAAAGATAAGTATACAACCCATCTCCACTGCATAGGTCCAAAACATTATTCCCTTTTTTAACAAGCATTCTTGATAAGACTCCAGCCTCAGCAAATTGAACCAAGGAAGGATCATAAATCCAGTTGTATAAGTTTATTTCATGATTATAATGACTTGGAGTTTTTTTTGATAAAGACCATTCTAAATTTTTATCTATTTTAGTATGTATGCTGGCATATTTTTTTGACATCGCAAATAAAACATTACCAATCACACGCATATATATCTTAGCCAATATATACAAAAAAAAAGAAATAGTTTTATTGTGAATACAGTTTCGTAAGAATTTCTTTATACTTTTCTGAAACATAATCTAGCTCCTTGTCACTCATTAAAAAAAATGGCAATCTAACAACTCTTTTAGCTATAGAATCCGTGACAGGTAAATCATATTTTAAGCCTCCTAGTTCAATACCCATTTTAGAATTATGCAAAGGGATATAACCAATGTATGCAAATATTTCATTTTCTAAGGACATTCGTAAAAAATCTTCCCTCATTTTTTCACTATTAAATACTATCCAAAAAGCATGATAATTAGATTCAACATTGTCAGGAATACTTATAGATTGAAGACCATATTGTTCATAATGTTTAAATATATTTAAATACATATTAAATAAAAATTTTCTTTTTTCTTGCAATAAATCTTTATTATTAAGCTGGGAAAATAGAAGAGAGGCGAGAATATCAGATGGTAAATATGATGAACCATAATCAACCCATGTATATTTATTTTGGACACCTTGCACAACTAAAGATCTATCAGTACCCTTTTCAACAATATATTCAATCCGCTCAAAATACTTACTATTATTCAAAGTTATTGCCCCACCCTCTCCACACGAATATGATTTCGTTGCATGAAATGAATATGTACCAATATCAGACAATGCGCCTGCATATTTATTATTATATTTTGAATTTACTGCTTGTGCAGCATCCTCAATAACAGTAATATTATATTTTTTTGCTAATTTATTAATTACATCCATCTCTGCAGGAATACCAGCATAATGAACTACTACAATAGCTTTTGTTCTACTTGTAATTGCCTTTTCTATTAACTCCTCATCAATATTAAGAGTATCTTTTCTTATATCTACATAAACAGGTGTCATGCCTCTTGATACAAATGCATTGACAGTGCTTGAAAAGGTATAAGATGGAACTATTATTTCGTCTTTAGATTGGCCATTTATTAAGTATGATGCTGCTTCCAAAGCAGAAGTACAGGATGTTGTTAGAACAACTTTTTTAATTTTAAATTCATCTTCCATTAGCTGCTGGCACTTTTCTGTATATAAGCCAGCACCCCCATGAATATTGGATTCAAGAGATTTTTGAAGAAAAGACAACTCTCCTCCTATTAATGGAGGCTTAACAAATGGAATTTTCATATAATCTCTCTATAAAGTTTTTCATATCTTTTAATAACAGCATAATGACTGAATGTTCTAATAACTTTTTCTCTTGCATTTTCAGATAATAAAGGACGCTCATTATCTAAAGACCAAGCGATGCCATTTGCAAAATCATTTTTATCTTTAAGCTTTGCTAAATAGCCATTTTCCTTATGATCAATCATGTCACTATTACCGCCAATATTAAACGCAACCACCGGAACTCCACATGCCATTGACTCTATAACAGTATTTGACAAATTATCTTGTATTGATGGAACAACTACAACATTTGCAACGTTATACATCAGTGATAGTGAAACATCATCGTGAACAGGAGGGATATAGTACACTGGAAATCTAGTCTCAATTGGCTCTATAGGTCTGCTTTGACCAGCAACAACCAAAATTATGTTTGGATAATTAAGTACTGATAATGCCACTAATAATTCTTTATACCCCTTTCTTGGATCGTTAACGCTTGATGCACCAAACAAAACAACTTTTTTTTCCTGAGGTATATTAAATGATTGTCGTGCCAATTTTTTATCAATTGGTCTAAATAAATCTGAGTTAATAGTATTTGGTAAATTAACTACTTCTCTTCCTCTAAATAGGGAGCTTTTTTTAGCACAACTAGCTATCCACTGACTTACTCCATTAATTACTAATTTATTAATTTTTTTATAATTTCTTTTTTTTCTGGCATGAATTGAGCTACTAATATCATTCTGATAGGTTGATGCAAGAACCTTACATGAGCCACATTTATCTTGATAATAATCACATTGATCATTAAAGTGACACCCTCCAGTAAGTGGCCACATATCTTGAAGATTCCAGAGAATTGGTGAATTTATTTTCTTTAAATCTTCAATCTTGATCATTCCCCCATTAATCCAATGAAGATGTACAAGATCAGGATTCAAGGAATTTATCTTATCTATTATTTTTCTAGATGGAATTAAGCCAGTTGAAAACATACTTTTTTTAGACCTATAGCGTAAGTCAGTTATTAATTTTTCTAAAACTGGAGATAATAAAGCAATAATCTTATCAAGATTTGACTTTGGTCCAAAAACTGTAACATTATCAGTTTCTTTTCTCATAACAACCATTTGTGAACTTATACCATGCTCTAATAATCCACAATGGAGCCTATATGCAGCTTTAGCAGCACCTCCAGAAATATCAGAAAAACTGACAATTAATATTTTCATATAAAAAAACCTTTACACATGAAGTACACTCGTAATATATTTTGAATGCTTTGAAATTCTAAATGGAAATCGATTTAATAGCTGAATAGCTCTTTTTTTATCCTCAATCGAAAATTTAAACTCAACAATAATTATGCTTGGCAGTGTTATTCTTTTTATCCTGTTAATATCAATACTCCACCTTTGATCAAATGCAACTATGGAGGAATCTACTGTTACCCTTATTTTTTTATCGTCAGTTGAATAGTATTTTCTACTATAACTATTTAAAATAAATGGTAAATTATAAGATGAAAATTCTATCTTGCGTTTTAAAGGAAGGTTATTGCTGATATTTCTAATTATTTGCTTATAACTAGAAGAATCTTCTTCTTGCAATAATACTGGATACTGTTCTTTCCATCCTTCATTATTTCGCTTTCTTTTAAATTCTAAAGAACCATTTGATATAACTGGCAATCCATACCATCTATATCTAACCTTTGTCCTCTTTGAAACTCCATCAATATTATCAATTGCGGATGTGTATCTATCTGTTTCAAAATAAATATTATTTATTTCTCTATCTGGAAACAATGAAGATAAAGTCGTTTCTCTTAAGATCCATTCTTCAAGTTTATAGATATCTGTAGACCTAAGTGTGGCCTTTAACTCAATTCTTTTACTATCTTCCATATTTTTTTATTTGTAAAAGTATTTTAATTTTAAAAAAGTTGTGAGATAAACAAAAATAATTCCCACAATAAAACCAAATATTAAGTTCTGATACATTTTGAAATAGATAATAATTCTATTAAGAATTGTTAGTTTATCTTCGACTTTATCCCTAACTGTTGCAGAATAATAATTCATATCCACTAAGCCCATTTTATCAAGCCCATCATTAGATAACTTAATAGTTGTGCTATAAGGGAAAAGTAATTTGTTCTCAAGTTTAAATGACACGAATGACGAGTAAGGAAGCCCATTTCCCATACCAATATTGTAAGCTTTTATTCCCTGAAAATCCTCTTCCCAGTATGTAAGTGTGTAATTTGGAGGTTGATTATTTTTCAATGAGGCTGGGAGGTCTTGAAAATACTGCCTTTTAGAATTACCTGCAATCATAAAGTCAACAAAACCTGATATTAATGGGAATATATCTCTAAAATAAAAAACTTTATCATGCTGATAGGGCCTGGCACTAATTATGGAATCATCCCAAATTCTATGATGTGTTAATAATATTACACTTTTATTTTTTATAAGATGTTTTTCTCTCCATTTTATTAGGAGGCTTTGAATATCAACTAGTGGTTGGCTACTGTCTAATAATAGAAAAATAAAATCTTCAGTTTCAATATCCTTATTAAGATAACCAACTCTATTTTTATAAGATTTAATTCCACTTCTATATTCTCCATTACCTGGGACAGAATAAATTTTTTGTATGATTTTATCGTCTAAACCATTAAAAACTGACAACTCACCAAGACCTGAATCACCAAGGAAAAAAATATAATCACTATCGTTTTTATTAAACGCCTTAATAAAGGAGTTATATTTCTTGGAATCTAGCATAAGATACTGCGTATGTCCAACAACCGTAAAACTTTCAGCTAAAGCTTGATTTGAGCTAAAGAAAAAAATTAAAGAAATAAAGAAATTTTTAAAAAAAATCATATTATTTATTGCAGAATTAAGGCCATAAAGTTTATATTTAAAATACTAATTAATAGTTTTTTTACCATTATTTTCGTTATTTGTACAACAACTCCTTTATATTATCTGTAACTTCTTCAATTAAATTTCCATTTATACGTATTTTTGATTTTTCACCCAAAAGATAGCTAAATTTCTGCGCACCTTCAATAATATTAAGAACTGGAGTACCATATTCTGGCTTTTTAATAAAACTTACATAATCAAATTTATTATTATTTAAGTAAGCTAGTTTTGCCTCAAAAAATGACCCATCCTTGACAGCTACTCCAATAAATGATTCATTAACTGTAATTGAATTCGCATTGACTCTAGAGTTTTCTCCAACACTAATAGCCTTATCTTGGGAGTTCTCAATATAAATATTATTAAGACTAATTTTACTACCTGAAAAATCCAATCCATCATTTCCAGAATTATATATTTTAAGATTATCTATGACACCCTGACTAAAATCGATATCAATGGAATCTGCATTTGAATTTTTTATAACTGTATTATTTATATTAAAGTCACTATTTACAATATTAATAAAGTCATCTTTATTAATATTATTGTCAAATGTGGATTCTTTAATATTAATCTTAGATTTATAAAAATTAACGCATCCAGTAATTATTTTATTATCTAAGAAAACACCTTTTAAATTAAGAAAATCCGTATATTTTATTGTACTAATATTACTTGACTCAGATACAAGAATTCCTCCATTTGAAGCTTCATCAGTAGAATTGACGCTTATTCTAGAATCCTTAGTTCCATTAAAATCAATGCCCCCTGCAGATATCAATTGTCCAGTTGATTGAAATGTGAGTGACGATCCAGGTGAAAAAATCACTTTCATACCTTGAGGCGTAATAATTGTTGAATCAATAACTGTAGCCATTAACCTATTATGTAAGGTATTATTTTTTTCATAAAAAAACTTTTTATAGGCTTCTGGGTTTTTTATCAAATTACTCTTGATAGAGTGCATTCTTAACTTAGTGCTTTTTTCAGAATTATCTCCATATAATGAATAAATAATCTCTATAACAGCAGAGTCTTCAAGATTATCTAAAGACACATCAAGAAGATTATCATAATACTTCTCGTTATTGATCCTTCCATGTGCCAATAATTTAATATCATTCCCATATAAGGCAATATTATTTATAATAATATTTTTTACAACGATAGGAAAAGGTTGATAATTCCTAACATTTAAATATTTTCCTCCAACCAAACTCACGCTAATTGGATCAGGATGTGCAAAGGCTGCTTTAATCTTTTCTTTTCTAATACTAATAGTTTCTAACCATTTTCCACCATTGTTACTCAGTGCCATAGCAGATATCATTCGATCATATTCACTATCATTATTTTTCTTAGCTAAATCAACAATATTAATATTAATATATTTTCTTAAATACTCAATATATTTATCATAAATTAATGGATCAGAGAAAATAATGTCCTCAAATGT
>Ga0209482_1002960_pt1 | contig 10143 bp, 7 predicted proteins | sample CoawatmetaG10DNA_FD_187512 | JGI IMG/M metagenome (GOLD analysis project Ga0209482, IMG submission 187512) | Marine microbial communities from the West Antarctic Peninsula - Coastal water metaG104-DNA (SPAdes) (version 2) | ecosystem: Environmental > Aquatic > Marine > Coastal ... | reverse complement strand
ATTCTAATCTTGATTTTAGTGAGAAAGGTAGAACTGAAAATATTCGTAGAATAAGCGAAGTTAGTAAGTTAATGATGGAAGCTGGCTTAATTGTAATGACAGCCTTTATAAGTCCATTTAATAAAGACCGTAATGAAGCAAAAAAATTAATTTCTAGTGATGATTTTATCGAAATTTACTGTAAAGCTAGTTTAGAAACTTGTGAGAAAAGAGATGTCAAAGGACTTTATAAGAGAGCAAGAGCAGGAGAAATCAAAAACTATACAGGCATCGACTCTCCTTATGAGGTGCCGGAAAATCCAGAGTTAATAGTTGATACGGATAATCAAAGTCTAGAAGATTCAGTTTCTGCTATTCTTAACTTTTTAGAATTAAATGAAATAATTAAATAGCTTAATTATTGGTCTAAATATGGTTTAAGGCCATCAATAAGTGGTTGAATATGTGCTTCATATTTTTTCCAAGCCTCAGAACTTCCTTGATACATCTTATCTCTTACTTGTAATGAACTGGCTGTTTTAACAGCACGTTTGTTTTTATGAAAGTTTAGGCAGTTTTTATCCCAATCTAATTCACAGTACTCTAATAATTTTTTAGTCTCTTGTTCTTGATTAGTAGTTAAGTCCTCATAACAAATGTCATAAATTTGTCCTGGAAATTTCTTGTGCCAAAAATCCATTAAATTTGAGTATAGGCTGTAAAATTTAACTAAATCGCTAATATTGTAAGAAAATCCATAGCCTGTTTCGCTCCAATTTGACTTATAAATCGACCAGCAGATTGCCCTAGGATCTCTTTTTAGATGAATAATTTTTGCATCAGGAAATATTGAAAAAATAAAACCTATGTTTTGGAAGTTTGCTGGCGTCTTATCTGTAATAACATTAGCAGAGGTGTCTATGTGAGCAAGAGAATCTAAGTATTTTTCACGAATTAATGTTAGGTTTTTTTCAGAAGATATATTTTTGTCACTTCCGTTAGAGAGTTTATTCTTAAGTATTGGGTATAAAAGTTCTGTTAAAGTGCTTAGTTCTCCTGCGCCATAAACTGATGCATGACTAGAAATAATTTGCTCAACTAGACTTGTTCCAGATCTGGGCATACCAAGAATAAATATTGGGCGTTTAGAAGATTTTATAGTTTGTAGGGGTTTTTTAATGAAGTTAGGTACTTCATTAAAGATTTCATAAATAGTTGAAAATAACTTTTGAGACGTATCAAGCGAATAATTAAGTTCTTTTTTACGTAAACGATTGCCTTCATGAAGATATTTAAAAAAATCACCTTGGTTTTCAAAGTTTTCATTAGCACTTGCTAATGCAAAATTTATATAGATTAGATCAGATTGATTGATGTCATCTGTACCGAGAAGTAATTGCATTTTTGCAATTTGTTCTTTGCTAAGAGTGTAATGCTTAAATCGACTTAAGTTATAGTACGCACTTGCAAAATTAGGATTGATTGATAGAGCTTTTTCAAAAGCTTTTATTGCATTATCAGTTTTATTTAGTTCTTTTTCAGCAAGGCCAATATTGTTATAAGCATCTACTAGGTTTGGGTTAATTTCTAATGATTTATGATAATACTTTATTGCATTATTAAGGTCACCGGCATTCTGAAAAATAACACCACGAAAGTTGGCGGCTTCCGCATAATCAGGTTTAATAATTAATGCTTCATCAAATTTTTTACCTGCCTCTTTATCTTTCCCAAGTTGCTTATATAAAAGGCCTAAATTATTGTATGCTTGAGCAAATTTAGGGTTGAAAGCTATTGCTGATTCAAAATGATTAATAGCATCATCATATTGCTTAAGGCTGAAAAGTGCATTACCGAGATTATAATGCGCATTTGGATATACATTATTAATGTAAATGGCATTCTTATAACTTTTAATAGCTTCTTCAATTTGATCTAGCTCTCGAAGCGTAACTCCAAGATTATAATGAACTTCTGCATAGTTTGGGTTTAGGACTAATGCTTGCTCATATTTTGCGATTGCTAAATCTAGCTGGCCATTTGATTTGTAAAAAGTGCCACTAACGTTAAATAATAATGATGCTTTAGGATAATCCTTGATTAATAACTCTATTTCAATAATAGCCTCTTCCTTTTTTCCATTTGAAAAGGTGTCAATAATTAATTGAATAAGCTCTCTAGGGGGATCTTCTGATGAGGCTATTTTTCCCATTATGATTGATAATTAAGAGTATTAATAAGTGGATTTAATTGAACTTCATATTTCTTCCATACATCAGAGCTCCCTTGGTACATCTTATCTCTGACTTGTGATGAGCTTGCTGTTTTAACAGCGCGTTTGTTTTTATGAAAATTTAGGCAGTTTTCATCCCACTCTAATTCACAATATTCCAATAATTTTCTGGTCTCTTCTTCTTGGTTAGTCGTTAAGTTCTCATAGCTAATATCATATATCTGATTAGGAAATAATTCATGCCAAAAAGCCATCATTTCAGTATAGGAGTTATAGTATAGGCCTAAATCCTCCATATCATATGGAAAACCCATGCCTTTATCAGGAAAATAAAGCTGATAAATTGACCAACAAATAGCCATGGCATCTCTTTTAAGGTGAATAATCTTTGCTTCTGGAAAGGCCTTTAGAATAAACCCTATGTTTTTAAAATTTGTAGGCATTTTGTCAGTAATAATGCTTTCAGAAGCATTAAGGCTTGATAAATTGTCTGAATATCCTTGGCGTATTAACAAAAAGTTTTTTTCAGAAAGAGGATTATTATGAGTCATATAATCATTCATTATTGGTCCAATAAGATTATCCAATGCATTTAATTCTCCAGCTCCATAAACTTTATGATGATTGGAGATAATTTGTTCTACCAGAGTGGTTCCAGAGCGAGGCATTCCAACAATAAAAATTGGACTAATTGTTAGTGGACCATAGGATGATGAATTTTCTATATTTGATATAAATATTTTTCTAAATAGTGAGTGATTATTTAGGTCCTTTTCAATGGAATAATTTAATTCTTCTTTACGTAGTTGGTTTCCTTCATTTAAGACTTTAAATAATTTATCCTTCTCTCCTAAGTCTTTATATGCTTTCGCTAAAGCAAAGCATAAGTGTATTCGCTCTGATTGGCTGAGATTATTATCCAAAAGGAGGGATTGCATCTGGATAAACTGTGTATCACCTTGTTTATAATTCTTCATTGAGGCTAAATTTCGGTGAATCTCAGTATTTCCAGGGTCAATAGCTAGCGCATGAATATAGCTACTAAATGCATCATCCATTTGACCTAATTCTTCGAGAATAATACCTATATTGTTATATGCGTCAGCATAGTCTGGGTTAATTATTAGTGCCTGTTTATAAGAATTAAGTGCTTCATCACTTTGGCCAAGTTCATAAAGAGTAATTCCAAGATTGAAGTAAGCTTCATCATAGTTTGGATTAATTGCTATAGCCTTCCCATAATTCTTTACAGCAGCATTAAATTGCCCTAAACCAGCATGGCAGGAACCAAGATTGTTATTAGCCTCAGAATGCTCAGGATTAATAGCTATTACTTTTTTATAATATTTAATCGCCTCTTCCACTTGACCCATTTCTTGGTAAATAATTCCTATATTATTATTTGCGTCAGCATAGTCGGGATTAATGGAGAGTGCTTGTTTATAAGAATTAAGTGCTTCATCAGTTTGATCAAGTAAATTGAGGGTATTACCAAGATTATTGTGAACCTCAGCATAATTTGGTTGAACCTCTAATGCTTTCTCATAACACTTGACTGCCTCATCCAATTGACCCATTTCTTGTAGAGTAGTACCTAAATTGTTATGCGCCTCTGCATAGTCAGGCCGAAGAGCTATTGCTTGATTATAAGACTTAACTGCATCCTCCATTTGTCCAAGCTCTTTGTAAATAATACCGAGGTTATTGTATGCCTTAATATAGTTTTTTTGAAGGGATAAAGTCACTTGATAGCTCTTAACTGCAGCATCAAGTTGATTAAGCTCTTGTAGTGTTAGCCCAAGGTTGTAATGTGCATCAGTAAAGTCAGGTTTAATTGCTACAGCCTTTTCAAAACATCCGACTGCCAAATCTATCTGACCATTCGCTTTGTAACAAACACCGCTTATATTATGAAGTAATGATTCGCTAGGATGTTGACTTATTAAAGTTTGAACAGTATCGAGTGCTTCACTTATATGTCCAGAAGAATATAGTTCAATAATAGAATTAATTTTAGTATTTAGAGGCATAGGCGCGTTCGTATTGAAACTCGAACTAAGAGTTAAGTTCTTTTAATTTATCATGCGCAAGTGAGTTATTAGGGTCTATAGATATGACCTGCTCAAAACACTTTACAGCCTCATCTTTTTGTCCAAGGTCTATAAGAGTAGCCCCAAGATTTAAATGAGCCAAAGTATAGCTTGGGTTAATTTTTATAGCTTTTTCAAAATTTTTAGCTGCAATATTGATTTGACCAAGTTTTTTATTGGCAACACCTAGGTTATTATGAGCCTCAGCAAAATCATATTTGTAAGCCACTGCCCATTCTAAATGTTCAATCGCATCCTCATATTGGTTTAAATCTATAAACGTAACTCCAAGTTTATTATGAGCTTCAGAGTAACTTGGTAGAATTTCTACTGCTCTTTTAAAACTTTTGGCTGCATGACTAAGCTTACCAACCTCTCTCATAACGATACCATGATTCAAAAATGCTTCAGCATAGTCTGGCTTTATTGAAATTGCGGTCTCAAAGAACTGTGCAGCAGGGTCAAACTGACCTAGTTTGTTATAGCAAGCACCTAGTAGGTTGAATAGTAACGGTACATTAGGGTAATTTTCATTTAAGGCTTTAATCATATCAATTGCATTATTTATCTTGCCGCTAGAATATAGGTCAATAACTAAATCAACTTGTTCCTTAGGTAGAGAAATTTGTTCTTTGTTATCAGTATTATTCTTCATTTTGGTTTTTTGTTGTTAAAATAGTTAGCTTAATAGCTTTTGCTTTTATTCCCTGCTATTTATTTTACATATTATCATAATTTTCTGTAATGATATACTATCAAAATGACCATATTAGATTCGAAAGAAAATCAAATTAACTCTGTAATTGAGCTATTTTCAAAAGGTGAAATAAACCAGGCACTTGATGCTGTTCAAGACTTATTTAAAGACTATCCAAATGAGCCATTGCTCTTCAATATTAGTGGTGCCTGCCATGCAGGTCTAGGACAATTAGATGCCGCTATAAAGGATTATGGGATCGCTATAGCTATTAAGCCAGACTATGCTAAAGCACATTTTAACCTCGCTGGAGCCCTTCATGACCTTGGTCAATTAGAGGGTGCAGTTAATAGTTATGAGAAAACTCTAGAAATTGAGCCACACTTTGCTGAAGCGCATAATAACCTTGGAACTGTCTTTAAAGAGCTTAAGCAAAATGATGCCGCAGTTCAGAGTTATAAAGAGGCTTTAGTAATTAAGCCAGACTATATTGAAGCTCAATACAGTCTTGGGATTATACTTCAAGATCTTGGTCAGCTTGAGGCTGCTATTAAATGCTATGAAGCAGTATTGGCTATTAAGCCAAATTTTGCTGATGCATTAAATAATCTTGGCACCTCATTCCTAGATCTTGGTCAATTTGATGAGGCAGCTAATAGTTATAAGTCGGTACTAAAAATTAAGCCAGATTCTGTTGAGACGATTAATAACCTTGGTATTGTATTCTATAAACTCCATCAATTTGATGACGCTATTGAGTGTTATGAGAAAGCAATATCCTTAAAATCTGACTTTGCCGATACATATAATAATATTGGAATAGTTCTCTTAGATCTTGGTCAATTTGATGAGGCAGCTAATAGTTATAAGTCGGCACTAAAAATTAAGCCAGACTTTGTTGAGGCGATTAATAACCTTGGTATTGCATTCTATAAACTCCATCAATTTGATGACGCTATTGAGTGTTATGAGAAAGCATTATCCTTAAAACCTGACTTTGTTGATGTATATGCTAATTTTGCATCCGTACTGAAAGATCTTAAACGATTTGATGAAGCTCTCGCAATTTATGAAAGTGAGATTATACGCAATTCTAATTTAGATTTTATTTTAGGAGAATTATTCTATATCAAAATGCATCTTTGTATTTGGGATGATTTTCCAATTCACCTCAATGAATTAACTACTAAAATTAATAATAGTGAAAAGGTTATAAGTCCATTCATACTTTTGGCGTTGATTGATGATCCTGAAGTTCAGAGGAAAACTGCTGAAATCTATGCTAATGATAAATTTCAAAACAATGATGTTTTGCCTTCATTAGGTATTTATCCTAAACATTCAAAGATTCGTATAGGTTATTTTTCAGCAGATTTCAGAGAACACCCGGTTTCATCTCTAACTGCAGAGCTCTACGAAACTCATGATAGAAATGAATTTGAAATCTATGCATTTTCTTTTGGCCCAAATACAAATGATGAAATGAATCTTCGAATCAAAGCAGGAGTAGATCATTTTTACGATGTTCACTCAATGTCTCATAAAGAGATTGTAATGCTTGCAAGATCTTTTGAAATAGATATTGCTATTGACTTGGCAGGATACACCCAAAATTCCAGAACAGAAATATTTGCTATGTCAGCAGCTCCGATTCAAGCTAGTTATATTGGCGTGCTATCGACAATGGGCGTCGAATATTATGATTATTTATTATCAGGTCAAGGGATGATTCCTGAAAGTAATCAAAAATACTATACAGAAAAAATCGTATATCTTCCAAGTTATCAGGTTAATGATTCCAAAGAGATCCTTCCAGAAATAACCTTTACTCGAAAAGAGCTTGGGCTTCCAGAAAAAGGATTTGTATTTTGTTGCTTCAACCATGCTTATAAAATAACGCCTACTGTTTTTGATAGCTGGGCACGAATACTCTCAGATGTTAAAGAAAGTGTAATATTTATCTATGTGGAAAATGAGTTAGCAAAAACAAATTTAATAAGAGAAATAGCTGACAGAGGCATTGATTCTTGCAGGCTTATTTTTGGAGGAAGATTACCAAGAGCAGAATATTTAGCAAGATATCGAGTTGCTGATCTTTTTTTAGATACTCGTCCATATAATGCAGGTACTACTGCAAGTGATGCGTTACGAATGGGCCTTCCAGTTCTGACCCTGGAGGGTAGCTCTTTTAATAGTAGAGAGGCGGCAAGCATAGTAAGGTCTCTAAATTTACCAGAGCTAATTACAAGTTCAGAAAAGCAATATGAAGCTCTAGCTGTTGAATTGGGTAACGATCCAGAGAAACTTAAATTCATTAAAGAGAAGCTAGCGAGAAATTTGTCGATAGCCCCTTTATATGACACACCTTTATTTACAAAAAATCTTGAATCTGCTTTTGCACAGATGTATTACAGTTATCAGAAAGGATTAGAGCCAAATCATATTTATTTAAATCAAGATAACTCTAAAGTATTAAAATGATTGTATGAAATTATTAAATATTATCATTCCAGAGAGGATGACAGGAAATAGGTTGGATGCTTCATTATCAGAAATGCTTCCTGATTATTCTCGTTCAAAAATAACTTCATGGATTAGATCTGGAGATGCCTTAATTGACCAAAAGACTTTTAAGCCAAAGGATAAGGCGAGTGGTAATGAAATTGTTTCTTTAACTTTAAAACAGAAGCAAAATAATGACTGGGTCGCTGAGAAAATTCCCTTAAATGTCGTTTATGAAGATGAGGATATTATTGTAATAAATAAGCAATTCGGACTTGTTACTCATCCTGGCGCAGGAAATTGGAGTGGGACTTTGGCAAATGCTCTTCTTTATTATGATCCAACTTTATTAAGCCTGGATAGGGTTGGTATTGTTCATCGATTAGATAAAAATACTTCAGGCTTAATGGTTATTGCTAAAAATGAAAAGTCCCAAAAATATTTGGTTGAACAGCTCCAAAATCACTCTGTTGATAGGGAATATTCTGCCATAGTGTATGGGCATATGATTGCTGGAGGAACCGTTGATGAGCCAATAGGCCGCGATCCTAAAGATAGAGTTAAGCAGGCTGTTTCAATGAGTGGAAAAGACGCGACAACTCACTACAGGGCAATAGACCGGTTTAAAAGTCACACTCATGTGAAAGCAATTTTAGAAACTGGCCGCACTCATCAAATACGAGTCCACCTCTCTCATGTTGGACATTCTTTGATAGGGGATCCAATGTATGGGGGTCGTGCACGTTTTCCAAAAAAAGCAAGTGAGGAGCTAAAGGATGCTCTACTTAATTTTAAAAGGCAGGCGCTTCATTCAAAAAAGTTAACTCTAACTCATCCTATTTCAGGAGAAATAATGTCATGGAAGGTGCCCCTTCCAGATGACATGATAGGGTTATTGGAAGTCCTAAAAAAATTCGATTCCTAATAATTTTGACATATTTACATTAATGAATTTTTTCCCAAATAATGTTAAATTACTTTCAACACCAAGATTTTTAGAGGGTGGGAGTTGTAAAGGTAGCTTTGATAACTTTAATTTGGCGCTACATGTCGATGATTCGCAGAGCGCAGTATTGGCAAATCGTGACTTATTATTAAGGCACTATAATTTACCATCCTCTCCAGTATGGATAAATCAAACGCACTCTAAAATAACCGTTGATGCTGATGCTGATGCACTATCATCAATAGTGGATGCTGATGCAAGTTATAGCAAAAAATTTGGAACTGTTTGTGGAGTTCTTACAGCTGACTGCTTGCCGATTTTTGTGTGCAATAAAGAAGGTACTGCTGTTGGAATTGCTCATGCTGGCTGGAGGGGTTTAGTTGATGGAATAATTGAATCTTTAATGGAATCTTTTGAATGTAACGGAGAAGACTTAATAGTTCACCTAGGGCCAGCGATCTCCCAATTATCTTTTGAAGTAGGTGGTGAGGTAAAATCTCAGTATCTTTCTAAAAATAAAAATTTTGAAAGTTGTTTTACTTATTTAAATAATAAATATTATCTTGACTTGTATGATGCAGCAAAAGTGGTTCTCAAAAGTTTTGGAGTTATTTCTATTAGTGGTGGCGATAGGTGCACCTATAAAGAGAAAGATCAATATTTTTCATATCGAAGAGATGGAAAGTGTTCGGGCAGGATGGCTCATCTAATATGGATGGAGAAGGCCTAAGAAGCTATTTCCTTCTCCTTACCTTTACTACTAAATTTCATTTCCCCACCCTCTTTATCGAGTAAGTAGTAGTGAAGTGATTTCTGTTTACGCTGCTTTTGTTGTGTAATACACCCACGAACTTCAAAATCATCAGTCAGGTTTATATCCTCATAGGAAGAGTTAAGACATCTCATTAGTTGGTTATTGTTTTCAGTAACATATTGACGAAAATAAAGTTCATCATTAAAATCAATAATGACATAAGCTTCATTATGAATTGGCATTCCAGGATCGACAATGATAATGCAATTTTCGCTAAATTCAGGCGACATCATGTCACCAATATTTTGGAGTGCGTAAGGCTCTGAATTAGTAGAGCATGTGCTTTGAAATAAAGCCTTGGGGTTATCTAATGCTGACATTTAGGGCAGTAATAAGTGGCTCGTTGATTTTGTACAATCTTTTTAATTGTACCACTGCATCTCTTACATGGCATGTCTTTACGGTCATAGACAGATAAGATTTGATAAAAATAACCAGCCTCACCATCCACATTAGAAAAGTCATTTAAGGTAGTACCGCCATTATTAATTGATTCTGTTAGCACCTTTTTAATACACTTAACAAGCATCTTGAAACGCTTCTTTGATGTTTTCCCTGCTTCTCTTTTGGGTGATATACCTGCTAGAAACAAACTTTCTGATGCATAAATATTTCCGACTCCTACAACTACGTGACTATCCATAATAAATGTTTTTATGTTTTTTGTCTTACCAGTGGATGAATTAAAGAGTGAGTTTTCATCAAACTCATAACTCAAAGGTTCTGGGCCTAGTTTTTTAAGAAGAGAGAGTTGTTCATCGTATTTTTGCCAAAGAATTGAGCCAAACCGACGTGGATCATGAAAACGCATACTCGTTTTATTATCTAATTTGAGCTCAAAATGATGATGTTTTTTTAGAGGCTCAACATCAGGGACAACAC
>Ga0209482_1002958_pt1 | contig 10146 bp, 10 predicted proteins | sample CoawatmetaG10DNA_FD_187512 | JGI IMG/M metagenome (GOLD analysis project Ga0209482, IMG submission 187512) | Marine microbial communities from the West Antarctic Peninsula - Coastal water metaG104-DNA (SPAdes) (version 2) | ecosystem: Environmental > Aquatic > Marine > Coastal ... | reverse complement strand
TGAGTGGGTTTTTCTATTTTATCAATTCATTTAATTGATTACTCACCCCTCCATAATCTGCCCATTCCCAAATTCCAGAAATCTTGCCTTCTTCAAAATTTATTGTTTGGTATCCAGAGAATTCAACACTGTTTGTATCCAAAGAAATAGTAGCTCCATAATACAAGCGAACACTACCATCTAACTCATTTGATTCTTCATTAATTCCAGGTAAATAAATGGAATGACCAATGTTAATTGACATATTCATTTTTTTAATACAAGCGAACACTACCATCTAACTCATGTGATTCTTCATTAATTCCAGGTAAATAAATGGAATGACCAATGTTAATTGACATATTCATTTTTTTCATCTGATTAAGATTATTAATATAATCAATTTTAGCTGATTGCACTCCTTTTTTATGACCTGCTAGATAGGAATAAAAAACAAAATCATCAGTATAGTAATTAGATATCTCAAGATTATTTATTGTTGAGTCAATAAAATAAACATTGATATCTTCAATTAGATTTTTAAAGTGGTTTAAGTTCTTTTCATATACCTTTTCATCATTATTACATGAAAAAAAAATAGAAGCAGAAAGGAAAATAAATAATATTTTTTTCATAAATTACTGAGTATTTACAGCCCTTTCTGTATTCTCGGGAGGGAATATTTTTGAAACAATATAACCTACAATCATTGCTAAAGCGAAAGAAGGTGCTAAAACATCTAACTCTTTCAAATAGGCACCTATTCCTTCAATATTAGAAAATACAAACTTGAATAATATCACAGAAACAAAGCCTGTAATCATAGAAGCAATGGCTCCTTTTTCAGAATATCCCTTCCAGAAAAGAGATAGAATAATCACCGGGCAGAAAGTGGCGGCAATTCCAGACCAACCGAAAATCATAATCCAAAAAACCTGCCTATCAGGATACAAATAGTATAATAAACTGGCAATCCCCAGTGCAGCCAAAGCCATCCCAACAGTAACTACTCTAGAGAAATTAGTTAAATCCTCATCTTTTAAATCAGGCCTGAATATTTTCTGATAGAAGTCGCGAGTAATAGCACTAGAAGCAAGAATAAGAAGAGAATCAATTGTCGACATAATTGCGGAAAGTACAATCGCAATAAATATGGCTACTAATATTGTGGGTAAAAAATCATGGGTTATCATACTTAAAACATTTTCACCACCTGTCCCTAGTATTGCTTCAGGGTCCTGACCTTGTTTTGTGTATAAAATACGAGCAAGAATACCAATTGTTACTGCTGCAGCATCAGTTAAGAGAGTAAAAAGAAGTGCAACCCACTTTCCTTTATCAATCTCATTTTCGCTTTTAATGGACATAAAACGAACATAAACTTGAGGAGAACCTAAGAAGCCAAGTCCAATCATTGAGAAACCAAGAATTGTAAATAAATTCATCCATCCGTCATCACTTCTTCCCATTATTTGAGTTAGCGTGGGATCAATAGCATTCAATCCCTCAGTAATTCCAGCACCATGATCCATAGAAAACCAAACAACAATGGGTAGTAAAACCAAGCCAAAGAACATTAAAATACCTTGAAACATATCTGACCAAACCGCAGCTACGAATCCCCCAACAAAAATATAGAGTAGAACAATGCAGAAACCAACTAGAGCACCTATTCGATAGTCAATATTAAGCATTGACTCAAAGGCAATTCCAGTTACATCCATTTGAGACGCGACATAAATGACAACAAAAACTACAAGTGTAGAGGCTGAGATAATTCTAAGCGTGTTTGTAGATGATTTAAAATGACTTTGAAGGTAGTCGGGTATGGTAATGGCCTTGTATTCGTCAGACCACCTTTTAAATCGCTTGGCCATAAATTGCCAGGAAATATAAACCCCAAGCAATTCACCAACAACAACCCAATATCCTGAATAGCCAGCCATTGCTCCCATTCCTGTTAGGCCAATTAATAACCATCCTGATTCACCAGTTGCTCTAGCAGAAAAGGCAACAGCCCAGAAACCCATTTTTTTACCCCCTAAATAATAATCACTCATGCTTTTGACTCTGCGAGAAGCGAGTATTCCAATTAAGAATAGAATAGCAACATAAATTCCTAGAACGATAATTTTCGTAACCATAGTATTTTATAATTATTTAGATTTAAATAGTATCAGATGACAAACTTACTTAATATTTTTAAAAAAGTTCAAAATAAGGACAGTAAGACCCAACAAAAAGAAACCCGCTCATTCATTGGGTTATATTTTTAATATTTGTAACTTTGACAAACTAAAGACAAATATTTAAAAAAAATACCATGGGAAAAGGACAAGACTCAAAGAAAAGCGTTAAAAAAGCACCTGCTAAAACTGCAAAAGAAAAAAAAGCAGAAAAGAGAGCAAAAAAAGCTAAATAAGGTTTGTTTTATTTTATAAAATAAATTGAAATTAGGACCGAAAGATCACAGTATATAAAAATACCACTTGAAAAAGTGGTGTTTTTTTACTAATATAATTAAGCTGTTTTATATCCTACTCTGATAAGTAAACAAATCAAAGTATCTACCTTTACTTTCTATTAACTCATTATGATTGCCTTGTTCCGCAATTTTACCATGCTCAATAACTAATATTTGATTGGCTTGCCTAATGGTACTTAAACGGTGAGCAATAACAAAAGTAGTCCTTCCCTTCATAAGATCAGCTAAACTTTTTTGTATTAAAGATTCGCTCTCTGTATCCAGATTAGATGTTGCTTCGTCTAAAATTAAAATCCTAGGATTAGCTAATACAGCTCTAGCAATTGCAATTCTCTGCCTTTGACCTCCAGAAAGCTTCACCCCTCTTTCTCCTATCAATGTATCTAAACCATCATCAAAACGGTCTGTAAACTCATCAACATATGCGGATTTAACAGCATCTAAGACTTGACTTTCACTTGCGTTAGGTCGCGGGAAAAGTATATTATCCCTTATGGTTCCCTCAAACAGGAAATCATCTTGTAAGACAACCCCAAGCTGGCTCCTAAATGAATTTAAGCTTACTTTGGAAATATCATTCCCATCAATTAAGATAATTCCTGAATCTGGGCTAATAAAACTAGCCACCAAACTTGCAAGAGTTGATTTACCCGATCCAGAAGAACCCACTAATGCAGTAACAGAACCTTTATTAGCTTTAAAACTAATGTTACGCACAACTTCTTTTCCTTTTTCATAAGAAAAAGAAACATCCTTAAACTCTATGTCTCCAACAATCTTATCGATCTCAATAGTTCTCATTTCATCATCTGATTCGGATTGTATGCTCATTATTTCTTCTGTTCTATCCAAGCCTGCAAATGCTTCTGTAAGTTGACTGCCAATATTACTCATCTGAATAATAGGAGCAATCATAAAACCGAGCAATAAAGTAAAGGCTAAAAAATCACCAGTAGATAATGTCCCTTCAATAATCATAGCGCCTCCCATACCCATAATTCCAACTGATGATAATCCTAACAAAAAGGCAGATGAACTCGTCATAATTGCTGTTGCTGTCAAACTTTTTTTTACGTTCTGAAATAAACGATCTACACCTTTTTCAAAACTAAGATTCTCTTGCTCTTCGGCATTAAAACCCTTAATTACTCTAACCCCATTTAAGGTTTCAGTTAATCTACCTTTAACCTCCGCATTTATCATTCCTCTCTTTCTAAAGATAGGACGGATATACCCAAATGCTTTTAAAGCAATAATAGCAAATAAGAATACTGGAGCAAGAACAAATAAGGTCATTTTCCCACTAATATTAATTAATAATACTAGAGAAATAATTGCAGTAACTGTCCCTCCGAACAATTGAACTAAGCCTGTACCAATGAGGTTACGCACACCCTCTACATCGCTCATTATTCTAGAGACTAAAGCTCCTGATTTATTATTGTCAAAATAGGAGATAGGTAAGGACAATACTTGTTTCTGTACTTTCGCTCTTAACTTAGAAATTAATAATTGTGCTTCAACACTTAACAACCTTGTTAAAGCAAAAGAGGTAATAGCTTGAATTAAAATAGCTCCAGAAACAATTAATACCATACTCATTAAAGCATCCAAATCTTTATTAGGGATTATTTCATCTAATAATTCTTTGCTTTTTAAGGGCAGAACTAAACTTGCTAAACGGCTAATTACAATAAGAACCAAACCTACAGATACTATTCCTTTCCTAGGCCAAATAAATTCCTTAAAAGCCTGCATAACATTTACCTTCTTCTTTTCCATATATAATTTGTGACTCTTAGAGATACCTTTACAAAGGATTTTAAATTTGTAATTATTTTACAATAAAACGTTTTTTAACATTTCCATCACTATAAATATAGAACAAAGGTATGTTATGAGTTGGCGTGATGGTCCTACCTAAAATATCAGTAATTTTAAGAAGAATTGGAACTTCAGTAAAAGTAGCCTCCAAGATACTTGTTGTTGGCGAATAAGTATAAAATTCATACTCTGCTCGTTCAGGGTTAAGTTTTATAGCATCATTATTTTCTGATCGAATGTAAAATTTTACTTCTAACCCACTAGAAAGAAATGGCAGAGCTGCTGAATAAGTGCCATCATTAGCAACTATATCACCATTCGTTCCGTCATCTAGCATTATAAAAGATTGAAACTTAGAATTATGCTCACTTGTTGTAGCCAATAATTCGACAGTATTGGCATTAAACACCTCAGCCGATATCACATTATTATTGAGTATTATATTATTAATTGTTGGAGAGACTAAAGAAATCTCAGGATGATTAAGTAAGAATTGTTTTCTCTCATTAATAGTACTCAATATTCCCCCGAAACCCCAACCTGTCCATAATGGATCATCTACATTACTATAATAATCACTCATTGAAAATGCTTTATTATAATCTTGAGATGCAGCATTATATGCCAATGCTTGTAAATTATCGATATTAGTTCTTATTGCACTTGTATCTAATGACTCTTCAATTATAGTATTGATATGTGCCGTATATATTTTTCTGTAGTGATTGTTGTTTAATAATTTATACAGCAAAGGTCTTTCATCCCATGGCTGAGTTGACCCTCCTAATGAAGGTCCAGCAAAATAAGGGTCGTACTCATATATATTAGATTGACTCCAATAATCAAATCCCATAATTGCTCCTGAAAAACTATTATCAAGATCCCAAGGAATCATTTGAAACAATCCATCTTTGGCTTGATATAAATAATAATTATGAATGTAATAAGTATTATAACAATCTAAGTTTTGAATTACCTGATTTACAGCAAAGGCCCAAAGCGTTCTATCTACATTTAAAACGCTATCTATATTTTGAAAATCTAAATCAATAACTTTAACAAGGTTAACTAGTTCCTCCCATCCCTGCTCAGACTTCATATCATAACTGTCATAGTACAAAGTTGTATCATCACCCATATAATACAAATTAGCAGGCATTGAAGAAGGAGCATTAGCGGTATCACAAAACCTGTTAATATCATCACATTTGAATAATGGGCCTGATTTTTCATCAAAATGTTTTTTTAGAAATTGTTTGTTAATAGATTCGTCATTAACATAAAGCCCAACATAATTACCTTGCACATTTAGCTTTACTAAATTAGACTCTCCTGTTGGTAAATATTTTCTGTAAATATTACTACTTACAATTTGTTTCACAAATGTAGGATCCATCCAAGCATTTGCTAATTTTATCTTATTATAATCAAACAACTGTTGATCATCAATGAAATAATTCATATCAATATTATAAGGAACTTTAGTATTGAAATTATCATTTGGCAGACAAAATGTAGAATTACCTTTATACCTTACCCCCACACTATCATAGACAGTTCCATTTACTGTTAATGTTGCAGGAATCCTCTCATCTGGATTATAATACCATGAATTCACTAAATAACTATGATAATTTGAATCATAAAAATCTAAATTAATAACTCTAAGAGAATCTTCATCAAAAAGACCTCCAGGTTGATCATATAAATTTTGTGGATTATACGAGCTTTGGGCTGCTAGAGCTAAAGGGGAGCCTAAAAAAAGAAATATGTATTTTTTCATAATGCAAATTTAGTTAAATAAAATATTTTCGAACGAATGACCTGATTTTTTAAAAAGTAACTCCACTGCTCTTCTTCCTTTTTCTCCTAAAGAAATAGAATAATCATTAACATATAAAGCAATGTGTGCATCCACAACTCCCTTCTCCATTTCTTGTGAATGATACTTTACAAAATCAGCCGAACTATTAGGGTTTGCGAAACCATATACTACTGATTTCCTCAGCACTCTTGCTATTTTATTTTGCTCAGATAAAGGCAATTCTCTTTTCATTACAATACCACCTAAAGGAATAGGCAATGCTGTTTCTATTTCCCAAAACTCACCCAAATCACTTACTTTATACAGACCTTTTTCTTTGTAGGTGAATCGACTCTCGTGAATAATAAGTCCTGCGTCCACTATACCTTCAAGCACGTGATTTTCAATTTCAGAAAAAAGAATTTCTACTTTATTCTGATTTTCGGGAAAAGCAATATTCAATAACATATTGGCTGTCGTGTATTTTCCAGGAATAGCAATTTTACTCTCCTTAGTTAAGACTGTATTTGGTTTCTTAATAAGTAACGGACCACAATTACTACCAAGTGCCGAGCCACTATCCAAAAGGACATAATCGTTTACACAATGAGTAAAAGCGTTATAACTGAGTTTTGTAATATCCAATTTCCCTTGAAAAGCCCACTTATTTAGCTGTTCTACATCAGCAAAAACCACCTCAAACTTCAACCCTTCCGTATCAATTTTATGATGAACGAGTGCATCAAAAATAAAAGTATCATTTGGGCAAGGCGAAAAACCTAAAGTTAATTTCATAGTTCCATAATTATTTTTGCTACTTGATTATTTAAATTATGAATTGCTAAAGGCATATTCCAATTTGTCTTATTGCGCTTTTCTACATTATTAGAAATCGCTCTTATTTGAATGCAGGGAACCGCAAATTCGTTACAGACTTTAAAAACAGTTGCTCCCTCCATGCTTTCCACATCAGGATTTAATCTGTTTACAATTTCAGCTATTGACTTCTCATTTCCATGAACAGTATTTACCGTAATTCCATTCACTTTTTGAAGATTAGTTTTAGCTGCAACATTATATTTGGTCACAAAATCAGAAAACTGCCCAAAATCATTTCCGTCTTCAAAACCTAATTCTGAAAAATTATCTTCTACTACCTCAACAACATCTCCTATTAAATAATCTTTAGAAAAAGAACCGGCGACACCCATATTAATTACTAAATCGTATTTATCTTGCAATAATTCTTTAGTTATTTGAATAGATGTGTTCACCATTCCCATTCCTGTAATAAGTACGTTACAACCCTTGAATTTATCTTTAATAACTTCCAGCTCAGTTGCCACAACCAATAGTATCTTCATTTGGCAAATATACCAAAAGAAAAGGTAGTATATTTGCGTCCTATTTATAAAAAGATGAGTGATACTTATAATAAAAAAATAGCCGAGAGTATTCAATCGGTTTTATCAGAAATTGGCGAAAATCCTGAAAGAGAAGGCCTTTTAAAGACACCCGAGCGAGTTGCAAAATCAATGGATTTTTTAACTAACGGCTACAAACAGAACCCGATTGAAATATTGAAATCGGCTATGTTCGCTGAAGATTACAGTCAAATGGTATTGGTGAAAGATATTGAACTTTATTCCATGTGTGAACACCATATGTTACCTTTTTTTGGAAAAGCACATATTGCTTATGTCCCTAATGGACACATAGTAGGGCTAAGCAAAATACCAAGGATTGTAGATATATTCTCTAGAAGACTGCAAGTGCAAGAACGGTTAACTGACCAAATAAAGGATTGCTTACAAGATACTTTAAATCCTAAAGGGGTTGCAATAGTTATTGAAGCGCAACACCTTTGCATGCAAATGAGGGGTGTACAGAAACAACATTCTTCTACAACAACATCTGCTTTTTCGGGCATCTTCATGTCTGATGAAAAAACAAGAGCAGAGTTTATGAATTTGATAAAATAGATCTTAGTCCTGAAATATTAAATTTCAGACTAAAGCTAAAAACTAAAAAACTAAACTATGAAAGCATATGTGTTTCCTGGGCAAGGTGCCCAATTTCCTGGAATGGGAAAAGAGCTTTATCAAGCATCAGCTGATGCAAAGCAACTATTTGAAAAAGCTAATGAAATTTTAGGATTCTCCATTACCGATATTATGTTTGGAGAAGATACTGAAGCGCTAAAACAAACAAAAGTAACCCAACCTGCAATTTTCTTACATTCTGTAATTTTAGCAAAAGTATTAGGCAACACCTTTCAGGCTGAAATGATTGCAGGGCATTCTTTAGGTGAATTCTCTGCTTTAGTGTCTGCTGGCTATTTATCCTTTGAAGATGGATTAAAATTAGTATCCAAAAGAGCAATAGCTATGCAAAAAGCTTGTGAGCAAAACCCATCAACTATGGCAGCTGTTTTAGGATTAGAAAATGAAGTAGTAGAAAATATCTGTAAAGAAATTAAAGAAGTTGTTGTTCCTGCAAACTATAACTGCCCGGGGCAATTGGTAATCTCAGGCAGTAATGAAGGAATAGATATTGCTTGTGAAAAATTAACAGAAGCTGGAGCAAGAAGAGCAATTAAATTACCTGTTGGTGGCGCGTTTCACTCTCCACTTATGGAACCTGCAAGAGCAGAATTAGAACAAGCAATTGACGAAACTAATTTTACTGAAGGAATTTGTCCTATCTACCAGAATGTAACAGCAACAGCTATTACTAATCCTGAAGAAATTAAAGAAAATTTAAAAAAACAACTTACCGCATCTGTACTTTGGACACAAACTATGCAACAAATGATTGCTGATGGATTATCCTCAGTAACTGAAGTAGGTCCTGGAAAAGTATTACAAGGTTTATTTAAAAAAGTGGATAGAAAACTAGAAACACAAAGCGCTACTTTATAAAGTAGCGTTTAATAGTTTTCCACTATTTACTAAATCATGCCAGGCTTTTCGAGTTTGGCATTTTTTGTAAAGTTCAGCATGATTCATATTATGACAATCAGTACCTACCAGCCTTACCATATCTGCATTAATTAAAGATTCGGTTTTTTTCTTTACCTGAGGAGAATAATAACCAATTAACGAAAGAAAATTAATCTGCAAAATAACCCCTCTGCTTAAAAATTCTTCATAATCTTTCATTGTATAATAATTATACCTTTCAGGATGAGCCAATACCACTCTGTATCCTTCTAATTGTAGTTTAAAAATAATCTCAAAAAGATTTCTTGGCGCTTGCATAAATGAAAGCTCCACCAAAATATAATTATCACCAAAAGTTAGAAATTTTTCCTTACCTATTTTCTGTTCAAACTCATAATCAATATAGTACTCAGCTACCGCTTCAATCTCCATATTAATGTTTCTCGCTCTCAATTCTTTACGGACATCAGCGAGTCCATTCAAGATTATTTCTGAAGAATTTTGATAAAAATCACTCATCACATGAGGACTAGTAATTATCTTTTCAAAACCCAAAGCCTGCATTTTTTCGATTAGTGCTATTGTCGTTTCCATGTCAGGAGAACCATCATCAATTCCTGGAATAAAATGGGAATGAATATCTGTTTTTAAAACAGAGAAATTAAGTGGCTCACACTCCTTTTCTTTCTTTTTAGAAAACCAATTTAACATCATTTAATTGTATTGTTGTTCGTAATATTTTTGATAATCTCCAGAAGTAATATTGTCCATCCATTTTTCATTAGCTAAATACCAAGAAATAGTTTTTACCAATCCTTCTTCAAATTGTAAGGAAGGTGACCAATCCAATTCATTTTTCAACTTATTAGCATCTATCGCATAACGTTTATCATGTCCAGGTCTATCCTTCACATAAGTAATTAATTTTTCCGCAGATCCCGCTTCATTTCCTAAAGCAATATCCATTTGTTTACACAGTATTTTAATCAAATCAATATTTTTCCATTCATTAAAGCCACCAATATTATAGGTTTCTCCATTTCTACCTTCATGATATATTTTATCAATTGCAATTGCATGATCAACTACATACAACCAATCCCTTGTGAATT
>Ga0209482_1002957_pt1 | contig 10146 bp, 8 predicted proteins | sample CoawatmetaG10DNA_FD_187512 | JGI IMG/M metagenome (GOLD analysis project Ga0209482, IMG submission 187512) | Marine microbial communities from the West Antarctic Peninsula - Coastal water metaG104-DNA (SPAdes) (version 2) | ecosystem: Environmental > Aquatic > Marine > Coastal ... | reverse complement strand
GGCAGTGTTAGTTCAGAAACACAAAAAGCACTAAAAGTAGTTAACAACAATGTTCTAGCAAGAGAAGAAAAGCTAGAAGAACTTGAAACACTTCTTAAAGAAGAGAAAGCTATTAGATATGGCATTGAAGACAATATGAATAAATTTATTGAGAAAATTAATGAACTTAACCGTTTAATAATTCCAGGATACGACCCAGAACAAGACATTGAGAAAATAGTGATATCAGAGCTTGCTAAATTAAAGATCACTACATCAAAACTCACAGATACAGTAATTGTTCCGGCAAATGCAGTAGCAGAATCACTCTCAACTAGCGAATCTATAAAAACTGCACAAATTGACTTGACAACTGACGAAAATAATGCTATAATATTAGAAAACATAAAAATACAAAGTAATGCTATGATTGCATATTTAAAAGATAAAACTACAGGCACTAAATCGCTTGCGGCTCTACAATTACAGGAAAACATACTATTGCAAAATAGTAATTGGAGTAATGTGCATAATCATAAAGCTAATCGTCTAGCATAGAAAGATTTTATGATAAATATAAATATAACGTTAAAAGGCAAAAAAATATGAGTTGGAAAAAACACTTTACAAGATATAACCCAAGTGATGGTACTGGTGGAAAAGCTAGTGCAAGCAAATGGCAGAGTTGGTTACCGGAAGTATATTCGGGCCAGCCTAATCGTGTTGAGCGATATACACAATATGATCAAATGGACCAGGATAGTGAAGTTAATGCGGCATTGGATACAATTGCAGAATTTAGCACACAGCTAGATCCGGAATCAGGGTTACCATTTAAAATTGAGTATAATCAAACTCCAACTGATTCAGAAATTAGTGCATTAGAAACTACATTAAAGCAATGGGTTAGAATTAATAAATTTGAACGTAGAATATTTGCTATGTTTAGATCATGTATTAAATACGGTGATTTCTTTTTTATTAGAGACCCAGAAACATACAAACTAATACAAGTGCATTCAGGCGATGTAGCTAAAACAATTATTAATGAAAGCGAAGGCCGAGAAATTGATCAATACATCATTAAGAATATTGCGTTAAACTTACAAGACCTAGTAGCAACAGACACAAGAAAACATCAAGACTCAACAGCAGTTAATCCAACAACTGGTTATTCAGTTGGTAAAGGAAACGCAGGCATTGTGTCAGCAAACAACTCATCAGGACAAAATGCAGAATTTGCAGTATCTGCAAAGCATGTTGTTCATGTTAGTTTATCAGATGGAATAAACACTAACTGGCCATTTGGCGACAGTATTTTAGAACCCATCTTTAAAGTATATAAGCAAAAAGAATTATTAGAAGATAGTATTATTATCTATCGTGTACAACGAGCACCTGAAAGACGTGTGTTCTATATTGACGTAGGTAACATGCCAGCACACAAAGCAATGGGCTTTGTTGAAAGAGTTAAAAACGAAGTACACCAAACACGTATTCCAAATATGAGTGGCGGTGGTACTAAAGTTGTTGATGCGGCTTATAACCCGTTATCAATAATGGAAGATTACTTCTTTGCTCAAACAGCTGAAGGACGTGGATCTAAAGTTGAAGTATTACCGGGCGGTGAAAACCTAGGTGAGATTGATGATTTAAAGTACTTTAACAACAAACTTATGCGTGGACTACGTGTACCAACATCGTACCTTCCTACTGGAAGTGAAGACGGTATAGCGGCATTTAACGATGGACGTATTGGTACTGCAATGATACAAGAATTTAGATTTGCAAAATATTGTGAAAGACTACAGCTAACACTAAAAGATTCATTAGACCACGAATTTAAACTATTCTGTAAACACAGAGGTGTCGACATTAGTGCTAGTTTGTTTGACTTAGCATTTAGCGAACCACAGAGCTTCTCACAATACAGAACAATTGAAATTGATGCACAACGAGCTAACTTGTTTAGTTCATTAGAAGGCGTTCCTTACTTGTCAAGAAGATTTATCCTTGATAGATACTTAGGACTTAATGAAGAAGAAATGCTAGAAAATGAAAGATTGTGGAAAGAAGAAAATGAAAAAGGAAACTTACCAGAAGGCTCAGCTACCGGCGATCTAGGATCAATGGGTATTAGGGGCAGTGATGTAGATAGTTTCGAACCAACTGATGTCGATGCAGAAAATGCAGATCCTGCTATGGACGATGGTGCAGATGCACCAGCACCAGTGGATGACATAGGAGCACCAGACGATGCGATTTAATGAATTAGCACAAAATTCTGAAGAAGATAACTTCAACAAATGGGATATCGACGATACCCGTAGACCGAGATTAACGCTTAAACATCTAAATAAGATGCGAAACAGGCGTGAAATGACTCGTAGTGAGCACAGTTCTAAAATAGAAAGTGTACAACTACAGTACGGCGCAAGCCAAGATCCAGCTTAGATAAATACATATACAACGGAAAAACGTAACCGTGGAATCAAAACCACGGTTTTTTTTGTATTAAGTCTTGGTTTCGACCAATATGTCTTAAATACAAGCGTAATAACATCGATAAAGGAGAATGTCAAATGAGTACTCGCGAACGTTATATTAGAGTAATTGAAAGCCTTGTTAATGGTGAGGAAGCAAAAGCTTCTGATTTGTTGCATGAAGCTTTCGTAGAGAAAGCACGTGAAATTTGGAACGACCTAGTTGAAGCAGACGAAGTTGCAGAAGATGAAGTAGCGGAAGAAGAAATAGATGAGGCTATCGGCGGCGAAGCGGCAGATGACTTTATCGACGACATCGAAGAAGATGATGACGAAATTGAAGCAGAAGAGATGTATGGTGAAGATGAAGGTAGCGAAGACGCTCCTGAAGACGAACTAACTGACCCAGAAGCTGAAATGGAACTATCAACTGGCGATGACGGTGACTACGACATGGACGGTGAAACAGACGAACATGAAGGTGATCACGAAGAATTAGAAGATAAGTTAGTAAACGTCGAAGACGCACTAGCAGATCTTAAAGCAGAATTTGCTAAAATAATGGGCGACGAAGCTCCAGCAGAAGATGAAATGGACATGGAAATGGAACCAGAAATGGAACCAGAAATGGATATGGACATGGAACCAGAAATGGAAGAAGCATTTACAGAAGAAAAAGATGCTGAAACAGATGCTGAAGAATTAGAAGAAGCTGCAGAATTAAGTTCTGTCGGTAACGTAGCTATGCCAGCAGGCGATGATGGTAAATCATCTCCAACAGCAGGCAAGAACGATATGGGCGGTAAAGCAGTAGACATGTCTGCAAAATCAGCAGATGGTAAATCTAAAGGCTTAACAGGCGATGCAAAAGATATGAAAGTAACTCACCCAGGTGATGGTGCTAAATTATCTGCAGAAACTAAAGGTCACGGCGCAGAGAAAAAAGGCAAGGCTGAATAATTATGCTTACACTTAAAGAGAACTTATCATATTCACAAGCAAAAATCATTACTGAGGCATCCTCAGATGGTAAAAGCATGTATATGCAAGGAATCTTTGTACAAGGAGATAAGCGTAATCAAAACTCAAGAGTTTATCCAGTTACTGAAATTTCAAAAGCCGTTAAGGCAATACAAGAAAAGATAGAAACTGGTTACTCAGTATTAGGCGAAGCAGATCATCCAGATGATTTGCAAGTCAATTTAGACCGTGTGTCTCACATGATTGAAAAAATGTGGATGGACGGACAAGATGGCTATGGTCGTTTAAAATTGTTACCTACACCGATGGGAAATATTTGTAAAACCCTATTAGAGAACGGTGTTAAACTTGGCGTTTCGTCAAGAGGAAGCGGTAATGTAACAGAAAGCGGTAGTGTTAGCGAGTTTGAAATTCAAACTGTTGATATTGTTGCTAATCCAAGTGCACCAGATGCTTACCCAGATCCACTTTTTGAGCAAATCATGAATGGACATCGTGGTAACATCTTACTAGATGTTGCAAGAGCAGTAAATAACGATTCAGTAGCTGAAAAGTACCTCCAGAAGGAAGTACTACAGTTCATTGAAAAACTAGATATTAGGAGAAGCTAAATGGCTAACAATGCAATAGAACAACTCCTAAGTTCAGAAGTCCTAAGCGAGGAAGTGCGTTCAACACTTTCAGAAGCATGGGAAGTAAAATTAAGTGAAGCTCGTGAAGAGATCACTGCCGAATTACGTGAAGAATTCGCTAACAGATACGAAACTGACAAAACGTCAATGGTGGAAGCACTAGACGCAATGGTATCAGATACGATTAATACAGAGTTAGCAGAATTTGCAGCGGACAAGAAATTGGCAGTTGAAGCTCAGGTAGAGTATAAACGTAAGATTGCAGAACATGCAACATTACTTGATAAGTTTGTTATGGAAACACTTAACAAGGAAATTACGGAATTACGCAAAGATAGAAAGCTACAAGAAGGCAACTTCGAAACGCTTGAAGACTTTGTGATGGAACAACTTACTTCAGAACTTAACGAATTCCATAATGACAAGAAAGACCTTATTGAACAAAAGGTAAAACTTGTAGCAGAAGGCAAGAAAATGATCAGTCAAGCTAAAACAGACTTCATAGACAAAGCTTCTACTAAATTAGCTAGCATTGTTGAAGGAACACTTTCAACAGAGTTAGGTAGTTTAAAAGAAGATATTAAGCAAGCAAAAGAAAACATGTTCGGACGTAAATTGTTCGAAACATTTGCTGCAGAGTTTATGGGTTCTCACTTAGCTGAAGGAACACATATTTCTAAACTTTCAAAAGAACTTTCTAGTGTGAAGAATCAACTTGATGAATCACATAAAGAGATTAAAGATAAAGAGGCAATGGTTAATGTAGCAAACACTAAAGTAGCTAAAATTAACGAAAGCCGCGAGCGTGAGTCAGTTATGGCTGAACTTATGTCTCCATTATCAAAAGAAAAGAAAGAGTTAATGAATAATTTACTTGAAAGCGTAAGCACAAGTAAGTTAAAAGCTTCATTTAACAAGTACCTACCAACGGTACTTAATGAATCAAGCACAACTAGCTCTCAAACCCTTAAAGAATCGCAGAAGACTGTGATTACAGGTAACAAGGCTAGCACTACGCAGGAAACTGAAAGTGAAGCCGAAATTATTAACCTTAAAAAGTTAGCAGGAATCAACTAATAGGAGAATTCCAAATGACACAGAATCTATTTGAAAACTGGGCAGTTACAAAAGACGCCCTTACAGATGGCTTAACGGGTAACAAGAAGGTTGTAATGGAGTCAGTTCTTGAGAATACTAAGAACTATCTTTCAGAATCAGCAGCAGCAGGCAGCACAATGGCCGGTAACGTAGCATCACTAAATAAAGTGATTTTACCAGTTATCAGACGTGTAATGCCAACAGTTATCGCGAACGAACTAGTAGGCGTACAGCCTATGACTGGTCCAGTAGGACAAATTCACACTCTACGTGTAAGATATGGCCAAACTGCAGCAGGCGCTGTAGCTGGTGACGAAGCATTGAGCCCATTTGCAATTGCAAAAGGTTACTCAGGTGACGCTACTAACGGTACTGCAACATCTACTTCTTCTTTAGAAGCAGAAGCAGGACGTAAACTTTCTATTCAAGTGTTGAAACAAACAGTTGAAGCGAAAACACGTAAGTTATCAGCACGTTGGACTTTTGAAGCAGCACAAGATGCTAATTCAATGCACGGTCTAGACGTGGAAGCAGAAATTATGCAAGCACTTGCACAAGAAATTACTGCTGAAATCGATCAAGAAGTACTTACTTCTTTACGTACATTATCAGGTGCAGCGACTGACACATACGACCAAGCAACTGTATCAGGTACAGCTACTTTCGTAGGTGACCAACACGCAGCATTAGCAGTTCTTATTAACAGATCAGCTAACTTAATTGCTACACGTACAAGACGTGGCGCAGGTAACTATGTTGTTGTTTCACCAACAATGTTAACAGTACTACAATCAGCGACAACTTCAGCGTTTGCAAGAACAACTGAAGGTCCATTTGAAGCTCCAACTAACACTAAATTTGTTGGTACTTTAAATAACACTATGCGTGTATTTGTAGACCAGTACGCAACTGATTCAACACCAATTGTTGTAGGTTATAAAGGCGACGGCGAAATTGATGCTGCTGCTTTCTATTGCCCATACATCCCATTGATGTCATCAGGCACAGTACTTGATCCAGCAACATTCGAACCTACAGTGTCATTCATGACACGTTATGGTTATGTTGAGCTAAACAACCAGGCTTCATCTCTTGGTAACGCAGCTGACTATCTTTCGAAGATTGCTGTTACAGCAGGTAACTTGTCATTCCAGTAAGCAATTACTAGAATATACAAAACTTAAAATAGGTCCTTCGGGGCCTATTTTTTTGACTAAATTAAATTAAAAGGTTGACAAGCATAAATAGTTTTGTTATAATTAATATAAGAAATAAGGAATTACAATGCACATTACAAGTCTACAATTATTTTATTGGTGCCCGCTGAACGGTAGGGGTTTGTCTTGATGTGATTTTTTAACAAAAGTAATATTATATAAGCCCTTAGCATTAATAGTGTTAGGGGCTTTTTTTTTGAAGTTTAGGGGTGTGGTGATAATGGTAACACGTTGGATTCCAAATCCAAAATTAGCGGTTCGAATCCGTTCACCTTTGCCAACTTTAAATTAAGGTATGCAAACAATCTATTATTGATAAATACATATATAACAAATAGGAAGTAATAGGAATCGTAAATTATGGCCACACATATTAACCCAGACTCTGGTAGACTAGTAATAGAAAGTACAAATGCATTTGCAAACATAGCAGCACCAACTTCTGTTGAAGCAGCACTTCATAATAAAGGAAGTCAATATGTAGAATTGGATATGTACATTGGAGGAACACTTATCGTCAATGGCGATGTGATCACGTTTGGTAATACCGGTGGCGCAATAACGTTTAATGCTAACATTAGCAGTGATGTTATCCCAGATGTATCAGGTGGAATACAATATGACTTAGGGAGTGGAATCAAACCATGGGACTTAGCATATATAGAAAAATTAATATTAAGCACAAATCCAGCGACAGCTACTACAACAATATCTGCAACAAAGGGCACAGTATATCTAGACGGTTCAACAAATACTACTCCTTCACTAGCAAATGGTGTTGCAGGAGAAAGAAAAACAATATTAGTAACAGCTACTCCAGCAGGACCAATAACAATAACACCTACAACAGCATTGGGATACACAAATTTGCAATTTACAGCAGTTGGTGATAGCGCCGAATTAATGTATACTGCATTGGGTTGGTCTATTCTTTCTGTTTTCCGTACTAGCGTAACTTAAAAATTCGCAGGGTTAGAAAGCGGTAAATACAAAGACGCAAGAGCGACGAAACAGTTTGTGAGGATACAATAAGTTGGCTATTAATATTAATCATAGTTTAGATAAAATTAAATCAGAATCTGATTTAATACTTGATGCAGGCGCAGCAAGCAACATTGATGTCTCAGCAAAAATTGTTAAAAATGCAGCTGATCCAGTTGAAAATCAAGACCTTGTTACAAAAATATTTTTAGAAACTAGACTTGCAACAGTCGACGGCGGTAACGATGCTGATACAACAGCTCTAGCAGAAATTGTTGAAAACATAAGAATTAGTGCGTATGTTAAGTCTGTAGACTTTGTCTCTGATATAGTAACAGGCGGAGCAGGTTTAACAGCTACATTAACTATTAGTCCAATTGGCGATGCAAATAGATATACTGTTAATTGGGGTGATGGAAACACAACCACAGCAACCACAGACTCAACTCCTACTCACACTTATGCTGATAATGTCGGCTCACCATTTGACGTTACAGTTACAGCATTTAATAACGCAGGCAGCGGCGCCAGTAGCTCAGCACAAAAATTAAGAGAAGATTATATAACAGTCTTTACAGGAGATCCAAATGCAACTATGCAGTTGTATAGAAATTTAGCAGGCGGATCAGCATTAACAGGCAATAATTTATATGTAGTAGAAGGCGACAGCTTATATTTAGAAAACGATACAACTAACACAAGTGGTGCAGATGTAACATACTCAATGAATTGGGGTGACGCCTCGAGTGTTGATAGTATTGCAAGCGATTCAGCAGCAGGCGGCGTAAGTGGTACTAGACTACAACATACTTGGGCTCCGGGTACTACATCGAGTACATCTAAAGACACAGCAACATTAACATTGCTATCACACACTACAGCATTGCCAGCCTCTATACCAGATTCAACAACAGCACAAATAAAAGTTTATGCAAGTGCGCCTACTCCACCAGATGGATTAAGCACAAAAGCATTGGTATTTAATAGTACAACAGGATCTTCTCCATACTTAGCGGCAAACTTTACAGATAACACACTAGGTACTACATTATCTGCTGGTAGTACTGTTAAGCGAGTAACAGCAACAGTAGGAAATATTGATAGTGATACAATTACTTCATATTCATATGATGCAGACGCAGGAACATTAACAGCAAAAGTTAATAATGTAATAGACGGTAGCATTACCCTTTCCACTAATAATGAAACGGGATCAAATGCTAGTTTAACAATTACTGATGAAGAAGATTATAATTTATTAAATGCAGGTGGAACAGGCACAAGTTTCTCAAATAGCATATATCATCCAGGATTATATTCTGGATTTAAAGCAAAAGTATCAACACCAGCAACAGGCGTAAGCAATGGTGTAAACAGTATGCAACTAAGTCACAGTACAACAGGTGATACTAATACTGTTGAATTTGTTAAAGACACAATGACAGCAACACCTACTAGTTCTATTGGAACTATTACAGAAAACGTTGCAGGAACTTATAGATATATCTCAGGTGTACCATATTATAATACAGGGTCGCCTAGTTTAACTCTTACAGGAAGCACAGTAGAAAATTTTGTAGGACAAACATATCAAAACACAACAAGCCCAGTTGAAATTGAAGGTGCAACTAATAGCGAATCAACAAGTGGCGATGTTATTAATAATTTAGATTTTACATACAGTAATATAGATGGTGCATCAACAATGCTAAGTGGTGGAATTCCATCAGCTAACACAGGTGTTGGATCACCATATGCAATATCATCACTAACTCTACCAATTACAACAAGCTCAAGAAGTTCAATTCAATCAATTAAAATGAGAGCTAAAAACTCAAATGGATCAGGTTCATTTGATACAGACAATACAAAATTAATCCAAGTACACACTGCAAGCCCATCTGGTATAAACGAAGAAAGCATAGCAGTAGCGAACAGTTTAGGAAATGGTACTTATACAGATGACGGTAAACGAATTTCAGACTTCCTATCAGAAACAACAGACACCCCGGCATTTACTAGCAGTACTAATTTTTACACAAACAGTTTATTTACTGGAGCAGTTGCAGTTGCAGGAACGCAAGAAGCAACTACTAGATGGGGAGATATAAAACATTTTACAACAGATTTATCAACTGGTTACTTGCCAGCAGGACCAAATAGAAGTGCAGATACTGGAACACAGTATTTTACTTTTGCATTCCGCAGACAAGTTGTTGCTAACTTTGATATAGATATTAATTCAACTGGCATAGCAGGCTTATGGATTGCAGCACCAGGTACTGCTATTGATAGTGCTAGTGGGTTAAACGGTTGGATTGAATGTACAAGTCAATATGCAGGTGCAGGTATACCAGGCAGTGACACAGGCAACGGCGGTAACGGAAGCAATGGTTGTGCATTAACAGGTGCAGATGTTGTTCCAACAGGTTCAAATATTAACTCAGCATACACAATGACACTAGGTAGTGAAAATATGAGTAATGCAACTAATAACGTTGTATTAGTTAGAGTAGCACTAGCAAGCGGTAAACAAATTACAAGTTTATCAATCGGAGAAGCTAGTTAATGGCTATTTCAGACAACCAAAAAATTGACTATCTATTTAAAAAATTAGGTTACGGTGCAACTAAAACCGACACAGTACTTAATAAATTAGCAGCCAACGAAAGTATAGCAAGTCCATTATTAATGCGTGGCGACACCATTTGGGCAGCGTCAGGCACTATACCAGCAGTCAAACCAGCTAGTTCTTCTGGAGTAGTAACATTACAA
>Ga0209482_1002952_pt1 | contig 10152 bp, 9 predicted proteins | sample CoawatmetaG10DNA_FD_187512 | JGI IMG/M metagenome (GOLD analysis project Ga0209482, IMG submission 187512) | Marine microbial communities from the West Antarctic Peninsula - Coastal water metaG104-DNA (SPAdes) (version 2) | ecosystem: Environmental > Aquatic > Marine > Coastal ... | reverse complement strand
CATATTAAAATAGGAAATATTTATGAAAATTCACTGAAAGAAATTTCAGAAGAAGGCTTTAGATATAAGCCATTTCATGATAATAGCCAATTATGTTTAGCTGGAGAAGATAGAGATTTTGTTAAAAAATATTTAACTAATTATGGAACATCTATTTTTAAACCTGAATTAGCATCTGATATATTTAGTCAAGAAGATATGGTTAATCCAAAAGATCTAATCTTTAAAAGTCATAATCCAAACTTCCCTAAAGTAAGCACGCTTTAAAAAGAGTGACAAAAGAGAGTTGGTTGTTGTTGAGTCTTCGTTAGCAAATTTTGGTTATGGCTCAACGACAAGAAATTCTTAGTCTAATTTTTAGGCTAATATAAAATACTAAAATTCTATCTTAATTTATTAACCTTCATAAAAACAACTATCTATTTTAGTTTTACCTTTACTTATATTTATACGATAAACTGAAGTATTAGCATAGTGATCATTTGCTGCAACTCCAATAGAGTGAATTTTGCTAAGTTCTATATTATCTATATCAAATACATAGCTCCAAGTAAGATCTCCTTGAAAATCAAGATTTTCATGTATATATCTATCATCCTTTGTATGAAAACAAAAATAAGGCTGCGCACCCCATACCAACTTATTCGCTCGAATAGTGAGAAGATTGTCAACTAAGGTAATATCAAATTTAGTTGGTTCCTCATATGGCATCGATTCCACAGAACGAACTGCACTTACTGCATTGGTATGACAAATTTTCACGTTACTGAAATCTTTCTGCACATCCCTAACATCTTGCATAAAATCATTAATATCATTACGCATCTCTCTAGAATCATGATTAGTTATAGAAAGAATTGTTTTTTTTCCTGAATCAGCTCTTGAGAAAGCACTATAAATCTCTTCACGTGTTATTGGCCTCAAACGACAGCCTAAATTAAGGCATCGAGCTATATATCTCTTCATAGAGCCTTTTTTCTGATAGTCTAAATAATCTGGATGGTACACCTCCCACTCTTTTGTTGCTCTTCTCCAATCTCCATAACGACCACCACCAATATCATTTTGTAGGGCGTCTTTTGCACTCTCCAGCATTCCTTGGTTACCATAATCAATAGGTATCCATTGCTCTAAAAAAAGATTAATATCGGCTCTTTCAGTATGCTGACCTGGCCGATATGCTGGAGGAAAATAAAGTAGATCAATAACTCTACGACTCAATATTTGAAGATGCTCGTTGCTAAAATGAAAATTGTTAGATGCTTTATTTGCCTCATAAAAGAAAGGGGTTGGGTGATAATGAAAATATAGCTTATCCTTAAGATTAAATAACTTAATTTTTTCAGCATAATGATTATAAATAACATTATAGCCAAGAGCACGGCGACGCGGATTAATTGTGAAACCAACAAAATCAAGAATAAACCAATTAAATTTATAAGCGTTACCAAAATCGTCAGAATATTTCATTCGCCATGATTTACTCATAATCGAATCAAGCATTTCATCTATTTCTGACCATGTAGAATTATATTTGAGACGCTCAGGATTTAAGAAGTCCATCATGGATTCTTTAAGCTCATCTGGAACGTCTATACCTTGCTGTAACATTTTCAATTTTTCTGGTGTCATTTCATAAGACAAGCCGAATGCGTTGAAGATACGATCCCCTGTTGATTTCAGGGATTCGAACATAGGCCCCTCTGTATCGACACAATGAACTATATAAACAATTTTTTCTTCCATTCTGTAACCTCAAAATTAATTAATTAAGACATTAAAAAATGCCAAATTAACAAGAATTTTACACTTAAATGAATTATAAAAATTTAATTGCTTTTAAGGATTGAAATAGTCAGCGGCAATGAGAAAATTATTTATCTTTTACGAATAAAAATACTTTGTTAATTAGACTTATTATTCTATTTTTGATATGGTTTAATAACTGGCTCGGTCGTTAAACACCCATACAAATCTCCAGTAAACAATTGAACCATCGACGAATAAAATTCGTTCATAGAAAATAAATATATTTTTCCTCTACCTAAAGACTTATCTTGAATCTTATATCCAAATTTATAAAAATTTGGAAATACCTTGGTATTCAAGCATTTTACGGCCTGACCATTGTCTATTAGCTCATGATATCTTAAATGCATATAGAAGGGCTCATAAGTAACTTTATCCTCACGAAGCACTGGATGAATAAATTCTTTAACATAACGATATGGAACACCCATTATCATTTCAACATGGTGACTAATTGAGGTCGTTTCAATCGGATGTAAACCAATACTTAATTGTGTTGCATCTAACTCAAGAAGTCTTGCTGTTGGTGTATTATTTCCATAACAATGTCTAGAATTATTAGTACAAATATAATCTGCATATTTTCCAATTGCAGTATAAGAATTAAAAGGATGAAAACTTCTTACAGCACCTAATTGATTTCTTATATGCTCAGTTAAAGATCCCATCTCACTAGGAGTATTTTTTATATCAAATATATTATTTGTATTACATAGCGAAGTACATGCTGTAGTTACAACAATAGTCCCTACACTCAAATCAACTAGATCTGCTAATATATTAAAGTGAGCTTCAAGCATATCATTTTGGGAATTAGTACTATAAGGCCCAAGAAACCTTAAGTCTGCTTTTAAAGAGATGACCATACCTTTGGATATACCAATTTTTTCATATGCTTCTTTAATATCGTTGTAGGTATATTTCATGTAACTAATTATTATGTAAAAAATTTATGAATAGAAAAAACTGTTTTAGCCTATTATTTTAATGAGCTTACTTATCTAAAGAAGACAAGAAATTTAATTTTCTTGCACTAAAAGAGGCGACCAATTAGGTTTCTTTCTTGCAACCAAAACCCAGCTATCTTTCCATTTTGGAAAAAGTCGAGTAATAAATTTATAAAATGGTAATAACCAAGGCTGAACATTTTCAAGCATGTGGTCACACCCCTCTATTAATTCAATCTCAAGATCTAAAAAACTAGCCATTTGAATTATATCATTATGGACATATTCGCGGATATGGCCCCGCCAAAGTCCTGGATACCAATAATAACTTTCATATGATGGTAAATTACTTTTACCAATAAGTAAATTTAGCCTTTTTTTTATGTTTCCAGCATTTGGTACAGTTATAAAAAGTATGCCATCATCTTTCAATAAACCTAGTAATGACAATAAAATGTCTTTAGGACTTTCATGTAAATGCTCAATAATATCATTGAGCATAATCATATCAAAAGCAACATTTTGAGAACTTACATCATTCTCCAAAGTATTGATATATTGAATTTCAAACTTTTTGGAGAATTCCAGTATTTTTCTCCTATTATCAGAATTTTTATGCCATTTATCCTGTAAATCATCGTATGCAATACAATTATGGCCTAACAGAGCAACAATAGCAGTTTTATCACAAGGCCCACTTCCAAAATCTAGTACGTTACTTTTTTTGGATAGGTATTTAGTGGTAACTGAAAAAACTGTTTTGTAAGGGTCTCCAGCTGAATTTTCTTTTATATAATTTTCAAAAGGAAAAGCCTCTTTAATTTCCTGCATTACTCTATGATAATTCATAATTTATATACTCTTTTCTTTGTTTTATCGGATGAGAATAGACTGGTTTGATTGGTCTATTTGCGTGTCTTGACATTGTTTGATATATAGTGGTAATAGGGGAAAAATTATTATCCCACAAATCCGAATAAATTTATATTTTTTAATTACCAACTTGTCCATCCACCATCAACGAGTAGATTTTGACCAGTTACATATGCAGATAGTTCTGAAGATAAATATGCAATTGGCCCTTTAAAATCTTCTTCAGTAGCCATTCTTTTTAATGGAGTAAGGTTTTCATATCTCTCAACAAAGCTTTTAGGCTGGTCACGAAAAACACCTCCAGGCGATATTGAATTTACTCTTATTTCAGGAGCCAAAGTAGTTGATAACCACCTTGTAAGTTGAATCAATCCGCCTTTTGATGCCGCATATGCTGCAGGATTTCCCATTTCAGTTCCTTCGTATAAAGAATAATTGGGACCCACAACTCCATGTGTTGAACCAATATTAATAATGGATCCAAATCTACTATTTTTAATCTTTTTAGCTAAACCTTTTGATAAATGAAATGAAGAAGTAAGATTTACTTCTAATGCTCGCCTCCAAGTATCTAATGATTGGTCTTTAAAGTCGGATGTCCAGCCATCTAAATCTGAAGTACCAACAAAAGCAGCATTATTTATAAGGATATTGAGAGGTTTGGCGTCCTTTGCCACATTTATTATTAATTCTTCTCTTGAAGTTTCATCTTCTAGGTCACAATCAATACAACTAATATTGACATTAAAAGATTTTTTTAATAGCTTGAGTAATTCATCATAAGAAGTGCCAGGCATATCTACAAGAACTAAATCACCACCAAGTTCAGCTATAGTAGTTGCAATTTGTCTGCCAATATATCCATTTGCACCAGTTATTAGGGCTCTCTTGCCCTCTAAATTCATCATTTTTTGAATTGATTTCATAAATCTCCAGTATTTTGTTCTGCAATAAGATATTCAGCAAACTTAAAGTCAAGATTGGTATCTATATCTACTGCTCTTTCAGGTGGAATATGCACGCTGCGAACTTTACCATTCCACATTATGTTTGATTTGTAGACAAATTCAGGTTTAACGACATATGCTACAGTGGTAATATCAAAGACAACAGGAGAATCCTGTCTCCTAAAAATCGCTTTTTTTGGGGGAATAACTAAAGAAGAGTAGTTTTCATCATCTATAGTAACCATATTGAAGTATGGGCTTCGATGTGAATCAGTCGTTGTAATAACTAAATCACAATTCCCTTCCTCAAAAGTAGAAGTACATTTGACAATATCTTTAATATTTCTAAGTGGTGAGGTTGGAGGTAGAACTATTAAGCCAGATAAATCATATTCTATTTTTTTTAGGTAATCAAGTGTATGACGCCAAACTAACCATTCTGGGCTATTATCTTGTGACAGCTCTTTAGGGCGAATGAAAGGTACATCTGCACCTTCATTTAAGGCAATTTTCGCAATCTCACTTGAATCAGTCGAAACAATAACTTTGGAAATTTGCTTTACATTTTTAGCCATTCTAATAGACCAGCTAATAAGAGGAATCCCACCTAATAATTTAATATTTTTACCTGGAAGGCCTTTTGAACCGCCTCTTGCACATATTAGAGCTACATATTTCACAGTACTATTTTTTAGAATTAGATATATACAATAGTATCAATTTTACTTGACCTTTTTATAGCATCTACAATAAATAATGTTTCCAATCCATCGCTAACTGAGTTATTTGGTTCTTCTAAATTTTCAATTGCTGCAAAAAAATGATTAATCTCTTCTAAGTAAGTAAAGTCTCTTTGAGGGTTATCTTTATAGATAACAGTCCAATTATCACTATTTTGAGAAAAAAGTTTGACTTCTCCAGAGATTCCATTCCAAAGTAAACTGCCTTTTTCTCCAATTGCAAGACAAAAGCGAGAAGTATCATGACGAATAAAGTCCATACATAAAGAGCCAGTTAATTCATATTTTTTTGATTTCTTGCATCCAAAAATGATATTAACTGTATCCTCAACATCAATTTCAAGATTACTTTGTTTAGAGGCGTGAGACTTTACCCATGTTATTGGACCAAAAATCCATGATAAATAATCTATTTCATGGCTTAATTCCAATATAACTCCCCCACCTAGTTTTTTTTGTGCTGAAACATTTTTCCTATAGTCAGAATCAGGTCTCCAGTTAGGAAGATATTGACCTACTTCAGCTCTTACTGATAGTGTATTCCCTATTTCCTGATTTCTAATTAGTTTTCTAAACTCAATTAAACTTGGTAAAAATCGAAAATTATATCCAGTCATTAAAATTATACTGTTCAACTTACAATAGTTAATAAGTGACTGAACACCATTTGTTTCAGCTGCAATAGGTTTTTCAATTAATAAGTGTATTCCATGCTTACACAGAGACTTTGAAATTTTTAGGTGTTTAGTTGAAGGATTTGCAATTATTGCAGCATCTGGCTTTAAATCTATAGCTACTTTTAAAGAAGTGGTAAAGCATAAATTATTATCCTCAAAGTTTTTCTTACCTTCTAAACTTCGAGTTAATATTGTAATCTCAATATTTGGATGGTATTTACGTAATATGCTTAAATGTCTTTTACCAATACTACCAAAACCAACAATTAATACCTTTCTTATAAACTTAGCCATGATTATTTATTAAATAGTGTTTTAATTTCATTATCAATATTACTCCACCGTGATGGTGTGAATTTGTATTGTACCCTAGAAGAAAAGGTTATTCTATATCTAGAATTCTTAATGAAATTTCAATCCAATCAACTCATTAATTAAAAAGATTACACCAAATGAAAACAGATAATTTTTAATTTTATTAAACATTTTTAGGGCAGAGAAGATTGAGCTACAGTAAGATATTAAAATGGATGAATAAGGGGGAATAAAGACCCATATAAAAAGAAACTGACTCCCTTCATCAAATTATTTCAGTCTTAAAAAGAAAAAACATGAGAGGTGTGATGAATGAACAGATGTGACATCAGCATTTCTCAATTAAGATTTTATGATTTGACGAAAATTATTTTATTTTTTGAATAGTAGGATAAAAATGATAACGAAGTCATGAGATAGTAAGTAGAATGTTAAACTCTAATCTGTATAGCTATTTCAGTTTTTAAAAATGAATAAACTTCTTAATAATAATCATCTCGTAATTGTAGATGTTGGTGCAAGTGGTGGAATAGATCCTCGATGGAGCAAAACAACTGAATTTTATAAAGGTATTCTATTTGAACCAGATCCCAGGGAGTTCGATGCATTAAAGAAAAATAGTGGCAATAACTTAATTGTCATAAATTCTGCATTATCAGATTCAAATAAAGAAATCGAGTTTCATTTATGTAAAAAGCAAGAAGTATCCTCGGTTTATCCCCCTAACTTTAATTTTTTGAATAAATTTGCAGATTCTGAAAGATTTAATGTAGAAAAGATTATTCATTTAAATGCAGATACCCTTGATAACCAATTAAAGAAAGAAGGGATAGATGAAGTAGATTTTATAAAAATTGATACACAGGGATATGAACTTTCAATACTGAAAGGATGCTCAAGTTATATAGAAAATGTTGTAGGATTAGAAATTGAGGTGGAGTTTGAGCCAATGTATATTGGACAGCCATTATTTAGTGAAGTTGATAATTATGCCAAAGAAAATGGTTTTACACTTGTAGATCTTAAAAGATATTATTGGAAAAGAAAAAATAATAAAAATACAGGCAATAGAAAAGGACAAATTATATTTGGAGATGCCTTATATTTTAAAAGTCCAGAACAAATACTTTTAAGTTCCAATATTAGTCAAGAAAAAATTATCAGAACTATATATGCGTATTTATCCTATGGTTATGTTGATTTATCGCAAGTCTTATTAAATAATTCTAAAAATGAACTTGAAGAGAGAGTTTATATTTTGCTATTAAGTCTACTAAAAAAATATGAAAAAGAAAAAGTCATAAGTGGTAATAGAATAACAAGAAAGTTTTGGTTTATATTACATAAGTTGTCTATGCTTCTGGAGCCAGGAAATGACTATTCTGGCACAGACAGAGAACTTGGTAATTTATAATATTAACTAATTTCTTTTAAATTTATAGGTCTGAAAATATCTATATTAGATCACGAAGAGATTTAATAGAAGGTATTTTATTTTCACTACAATAATTTTTCCAGTCCTTAAAATCTGACCACCCACTTACAAATAAAAAATCTATATTAGCTCTATTTGCCGCTTCATGATCATATATGCCATCACCTAGAAAGAGGGCAGGAAATTCTAGTTTGTTCTCTTTGATTAGAGAATTTAGAATTTCATCCTTTGTCATTGGACCTCCAAAAACTCCAGCATCAAATAAATCTAAAAGTGATCTTTTAATAAATATATCTCTTAATTCAGACTCAACACCACCTGAGACTACTAGCCATTTTAAATCAGGAGTATTTTCACGAAGCTCAAAAAGAGATTGAGAAATTTCACACTCCATTAGTCCTTTATGTATTTCTTTACCAACTTCTAGAACTAGCTCTTCAACGCTGGGGCCTAAACTTTGAGGAGGAGCTATATTGTTTAAAAAATGTGTAAAAAAATGCTCTCGTGGCTTACCCGTATTTTTTGAAAGATATTCAACTAATAAATTTGCAAGCCTATCACCATAATAAGAGAATATAACTTTGTAATATGCTGCCTTTTTAACTTTATTTGAATTTAATATGACCCCATCACAATCAAATATTAATGACTTTATATGATTAATCATTTATTTTTAATATTGCTTCTTCAACTTTTTTAACATCTTCAGGCACATCTACTGCTAGACTAGAACCCAAAGTCTCAACAACTCTAATTTTTGTTCCAATATCTAAAAACCTAAGTATTTCTATATCTTCATAATTTTCAATTGTGCTTTTTCTTCCAAAGTTTACAAAATCCAATAATTCATTCTTATTAAATGCATAAATACAGACTTGTTTATAGTAGTTTGGTGCTTTAATTTGATTCGATTTCATGCCTGGTATCAAATTTCTTGACATATAAAGCATTTGATTACTTTCATTAAAGACAACCTTAGGAATGTTTAAACTTTCAGGATTTTCATTATCACTAATCCTACAATAACCATTGATAACCTCATTTGGATATTTCTTTTTTATGTTAATAATTGATAAAATATCATTTGGATTAAGAAGAGGCTCATCTCCTTGAACATTAATATAAATATCTGCATCTATTTGGTTTGCTGCATCAGCTATACGATCCGTTCCAGTAAGGGCTTTTTCGCTAGTCATTAACACATTAAAACCAGCATTCTCCACTATATCTTTAATTCTTGAGTCATCAGTTGCAATGTAAACTAATTCAACAGGGAGCACTTTTGCACATATTTCTGCAACCCAAAGTATCATTGGCTTTCCTAAAATTGGAGTTAGTGGTTTTCCTGGGAAGCGAGAAGATTTATAACGCGCAGGGATAATAATAACAGTTTTCATTTACAGAGCGTATATAGATGTTGATTCAATATTATAAAGTGTTGGGGTAACAGCCAATAAATCAACAGCAAAGTCAGTATTTTTATGAGCTTGAAAAATTAGATCATTTTCCATACGACGTGGATCGTCAGCACTGAATCCATCAAAGCCTGCTAAGAGAATTCTTTTTGCTTTTCCACTGCTTGCAACTGCAAGAGCATAGCCTAGGACAAGTTGACTAGTTAGAATACAGAAATTCTCATCATATATATTCTCACTGTTTTGAACTCCTAGTCCATAATCAAGTATTTTTAACATCTTATTAGTTTCTAAAATATTATCTGGAATTGAAGATAAAGGAGTGATTAAAGGTTTAGATAAATTAATTAACTTTTCAAAATCAGTTAACAAACGCAAAGGATGACAGGCAATTCTTAAGTCAATTAAGGCATTAGAAATTAGTGACTGAGCGTTAAGAGCTAACACAAGTGGTTTTTTGTTTTTTATGTATGCCTCAATTGCTCTGCTATGAGCTGAAACACCAGGACCTGAACCAATTAACATTACTTCCCTATTATGAAATAATTCAACAGGAGACCAGCTTCCTTTGGGGGGTTGAGAATAAAAGTTGCGAGACTCAGCTAAGATTTTTTTAGAATATTTTTTTCCTCCTTTTGATCCTAAATGCCCAATGACAGAAATAATATCTTCGTCTTTGTATCTAGTATCCGTCATCATTTCCTGAACATATGTGGGGTGAACACTATTTTTACCTGAAAGATAATAAAAAGGATTAGTTCCCCATAGGTATTTGTCCTGTAAGGGCTTAAATATCTTAGTAGCAAGAGAAATAAGAGGTTTAATATTAAGCTTTGTATTTCGTAAATTAGAAATTTCAATTGCTAAAAGTTCAGTTTTTACATTGCCAGCACCTCTTCCCATACCTGTAACAGTTGAATCAACCCAAGTAACTCCGTTTTTTAATGCATACAAAGTGTTTGAGAGAGCCATTGCCATATTATCATGAGCATGA
>Ga0209482_1002941_pt1 | contig 10168 bp, 8 predicted proteins | sample CoawatmetaG10DNA_FD_187512 | JGI IMG/M metagenome (GOLD analysis project Ga0209482, IMG submission 187512) | Marine microbial communities from the West Antarctic Peninsula - Coastal water metaG104-DNA (SPAdes) (version 2) | ecosystem: Environmental > Aquatic > Marine > Coastal ... | reverse complement strand
GTTTATATTTTTGTCAAAATATATATATATAAACTCTTGTTGATAAATGTGGTACTTCCTGTTGATAGTATTTAATCCTTGCTTTTCATAGGCTCTACTAACAACTACAATACTTATATATTTATTTAGTATAAGTAGTAAAACCCGTGGATAACTATTTTGAAAAATGTAAACGCAAGTAGTGAAAAACTTCTAATAAGAACGCTTAAAGGCGAAGTCGCTGAAAGAGTGCCATTCTGGTTTATGAGGCAGGCAGGTCGTTACTTACCAGAATATATGAAGTTGAGAGCAGAAGCAGGATCGTTTTTAGATTTGGCCTATAATCCAGAGTTTGCAACAGAGGTAACATTACAACCTTTGAGAAGATTTAATATGGATGCTGCTATATTATTTTCAGATATTCTCGTAATTCCTCACGCATTAGGACAAGAGTTGGCATTCAAAGCAGGAGAGGGTCCCGTTTTAACGCCTGTAAACGATGTTAGGACATTAGAAGCTCTTTCCATGGAAGGTATGCATGATCATTTAAGTCCTGTGTACCAAACCATTACTAATTTATCAAAAAAGATGCCAAGTGGTGTTGCCTTAATTGGATTTGCCGGTGCTCCTTGGACTGTTGCTACTTATATGGTGGGTGGTCGCGGTTCAAAAGATCAAGCTAGCACTAGGCTTATGGCTTATCAAGATAGAGAGACATTTTCAAAACTTATTAACCTTTTGATTAATTCTACTTCTGAGTATTTAATTAAACAAGTAGATCATGGCGCCGAAGCGCTACAAATATTTGATAGTTGGTCAGGGTCTCTTCCCGCCGGAGAGTTTATTACTTGGTGTGTAGAGCCAGTTCAAAAAATTATTGAAAATATTAGGAAAGTTTACCCTGATGTACCAATCATTGGCTTTCCTAAAGGCGCCGGTGCCAAACTGAAGAATTATATTAAAAAAACAAAGGTTACGGCAGTTAGTATTGATACATCGATGTCAACATCTTGGGTTCGTAGCACTATTCAACCACTTTGTACTGTTCAGGGGAACCTAGACCCTCTTTTGCTGGCAAGTGGTGGTATTGCCCTGGAGAACGCGGTTTATCACATTCTTGACCACTTAAAAGACGGAGGGCACGTATTTAACCTTGGTCATGGTATCATTCCTCAAACACCTACAGAGAATGTGAAATTAGTTTCTGATATTATTTTAAACTATAGAAGATAGAGTTTTTAGTGATGTACGTTATATTTACAACCTTTACTCCTCTTGCAGGTAAATTTTAAAAATAGGCCTATAAATGATTGATAGTTTAATTAGTTTTTTTCAAGAATACTATTTGTGGTTATTATCGTTCCATATCATATTCGTGATTAGTTGGATGGCCGGTATGTTTTATCTGCCGCGTTTATTTGTTTATCATACGCGGCTTAAAAAGGGCAGCATTGGATCCGAAATGTTTAAGGAGATGGAACGTAAACTAATGCGGATAATTATTAACCCGGCTATGATCGCGGCTTGGGTTTTCGGTATTGCCCTGTCTTTTGGTCAAGAGAGTTGGTCTGATGGCGGTTGGTTTTATATTAAATTAGCAGCCGTTATTTTGATGTCGGGGTTTTATGGCTGTTTATCTAAATGGCGGAAGGCATTTGAAAAGGATAACAATCAGCATACTGAAAAATACTTTCGTTTAATGAATGAGGTGCCCACGGTATTGATGATTATAATTGTTTTTGTTGTTTTTCTTAAACCGTTTCAATAAAATAAAAATCCTCTTTGAATATGATTAGAAATATAGTAGGATCAAGATACTCAATGTATCGCCTGATATATAAAACTCCCTTTATTCATTAACTTCTTGAACTTCTCTCAAAATTAACTCCCCATAAATCACCATGTTTGGATACTCACCATGAACCTATTGGATCTAAAAAAGAAGGCACCGGCCGATCTTTTGATATTAGCCGAAGACAATGATGTTGAAAACGCCAGCACAATGCGAAAGCAAGAGCTAATGTTTGCCATTCTGAAGGCTTTTGCAGGGCGAAATGAAGAAATTTCGGGCGGCGGAGTTGTAGAAGTATTGCAAGACGGCTTTGGTTTTTTAAGATCTCCAGAATCGAACTATCTTCCTGGACCAGATGATATTTATGTGAGTCCAAGCCAAATTAGACGTTTCGGCCTGAGAACCGGAGACACTGTTGAGGGGCTTATACGTGCGCCCAAGGAAGGAGAGCGCTATTTTGCATTGCTTAAAGTTGCGCAGGTAAATTATAAAGATCCAGATGCAAGTAAACATAAGGTTCACTTTGACAGCCTTACGCCACTTCATCCTGATAGAAAATTTAGGCTCGACCGCACCGATGTTACATTAAAAGATAAATCTACCAGAGTAATTGATCTTGTTGCCCCAATAGGTTTTGGACAACGTGCAGTAATTGTTGCCCCGCCAAGAACGGGTAAGACAGTTCTCATGCAAAATGTCGCTCATGCCATAAAGGAAAACCACCCAGACGTATTTTTGATTGTTCTGCTAATTGATGAGCGACCAGAAGAAGTTACTGATATGCGTCGCTCAGTTATTGGTGAGGTTGTAAGTTCTACTTTTGATGAGCCTGCTAGTCGTCATGTTCAGGTTGCAGAAATGGTCATAGAAAAAGCAAAACGCTTAACAGAAAACAAACATGACGTTGTTATTCTTCTTGATAGTATCACCCGTCTAGCTCGTGCTTACAACACGGTCATTCCAAGCTCTGGAAAAGTGCTAACTGGTGGTGTTGACGCCAACGCTCTGCAGAGGCCAAAACGGTTCTTTGGAGCGGCACGTAACGTTGAGGAGGGCGGTTCTTTAACTATTATTGCAACAGCACTCATTGATACTGGTAGCCGCATGGATGAAGTTATTTTTGAAGAGTTTAAGGGTACAGGGAACTCTGAAATTGTTCTTGATCGCAAGGTAAGTGATAAACGGATCTTCCCAGCCATCGATATAACTAAATCTGGAACACGAAAAGAAGAGCTTTTGCTTGATGCAGGCACACTGGCAAAAATGTACGTGCTCCGTCGTATTCTTATGCCAATGGGATCCATAGATGCAATTGAGTTTCTTATTAATAAACTCAAAGAGACTAAAGATAATGAAGAGTTTTACAGCTCAATGAATAATTAATTAATATTATCAAAAGGTTTTATATTTGACGGTTCTTTTATAGGCTGTCTTTTGATATGTTCTCAGCTTTAATAAAAAGATAAAACTTAGGGATTATTTTTATGTCTACTTCGGAGCCCCGCGAACCAAGCTTCCTCGACGCTTTAATACCAGTCATTGCGTTAGTTAGCATGCTAAGTCTTTCAGTTTATTTGTATGGTGACGGATCGTCAAGCGGAGCGAACCAAATTGCCCTTATTATGGCGGGTAGTGTTGCTCTAATTATTGGTGTAAAAAACGGCCATAAATGGCGTGATATTGAAAAAGCTATAGCTCAAGGAATAGCTAATACATATGGTGCTATTCTTATCTTAATGGCTGTTGGTATGCTCATAGGCTCCTGGATAATCTCTGGAACAGTCCCGGCTATGATTTATTATGGCCTACAAATTCTTAACCCCATCTTTTTCTATTTTACTGCCTGTATTCTTAGCGCTATTACCGCTATCAGCATAGGAAGTAGTTGGACTGTTGCCAGCACAATTGGTATTGGCCTAATGGGTATTGCTTCAGGCCTTGGTTTAGAGCCTGAAATAACAGCAGGGGCGATTATTTCAGGGGCTTATTTTGGTGATAAAATGTCGCCACTTTCAGACACGACTAACCTTGCGCCAGCTGTTGCTGGAACAGACCTCTTTACACATATTCGTCACATGACATGGACTACTATACCCTCAATTAGTGTAGCTATAGTTCTGTATCTTATTCTTGGTTTATCTAGCGATATTAGTTCCGCTGACGTAGATCTTAGCGACCAACTTACCCTTATTGAAAACAACTTCACTATTGGAGTCTATTTATTTTTACCCCTGGTTGTTGTTTTTGTTTTGGCCATCAAAAAGAATCCAGCCTTTCCTACTTTAGTTATTGGTACTATTGCGGGTATTGCAATGGCCGTTATTTTTCAGTCTGACGTGATTATAAAATTTGCTGAGGCTGGCGGTCGGAGCGATATCATAACTATACTTGACGGGATATGGAGAGCACTTTTCGCCGGATTTTCCTCAAATACCGGTGATTTACAAATGGATGAACTATTAAGTCAGGGCGGAATGGCTGGAATGATGGATACTATATGGCTCGTTATGTGTGCGATTACCTTTGGGTCTATCATGGAGAGGCTTGGCCTCTTGAAAAGGTTAGTAATTGGATTAATAGGGATGGCTCAAACGACGGGCTCGCTTATATTTGTTACTGCCCTCACATGTATAGGGGTTAATATCCTAGCTGCGGATCAATATATTGCCATCGTACTTCCGGGGCGGATGTATAGACTTGAGTTTAAGCGGCGGAATCTTGCCGCAAAAAACCTATCAAGGGCCCTTGAAGATACTGGTACCGTTACTTCAGTCCTAGTGCCGTGGAATACATGCGGAGCATTTTTTGCAAGTACTCTAGGTGTGGCTACATTTGCATACGCTCCTTATTGCTTTTTTAACTTAATTAGTCCGATTACATCCGTTTTGTATGGGGTTTATAACTTTAAAATTTCGCCAATCAATCCAGACGAAGTTCTTGCAGATTAAATTAGTATCCTTTTAATTGATTATATTGCAGTAGATATTTGGTCCTTCCAATTGAAGAAGATACTTCTTTGTTTCTATTCTCTCCCTAGCTGATAATTTTGCAATATGTTTCTTTTTCCCTATAACCCTGTGGCAGGGAATTAGAATTGGTATTGGGTTTTTCCCACAGGCCATACCTACGGTAGGCGGATGCGAATTTATCATTTGCGAAACCTTGCTATATGTTAAAAACTTTCCATAGGGGATCTTTGCGATAGCTTGCCAAACTTTTTTTTGATAAATGGTGCCGGGGGGATTTAGGGGCAAGTCAAATTTTAGGTCGTCCCCATCAAAATAATATTCTAATAATTTTTTTGTTTCCAATAATAACGGGGTCTTTTTTTGAAATGGTGACCAACCCCAATCTATGGATACAAGTTTCTCGTTCTCTTCACTTATTGTTAGATCTCCAATAGGGCTGTGAACCGATAGTTGTGTCATTTGGATATACTCAACCCTAAATTGAAAAAATGATTGTTAAATTAGTTTGTATATAACCCTGTGGATAACTCGAAAATAAGTTATAAAACAATGGCTTACCTAAAAAGGGGGCCTATTGATATGTTGATATTTGGATGCTACAGAAGCCAAGAGACAATTCAACAGGTAACACTGGCCAGCTCTCGCTTTTATAGAGCCCACTTTTTCATGGTTTTATCACCGTGACTGAGTTATAGCATAAGGATCAATTTATGACTATTTTTAAAACTAGGTGATAAACTTTATGACTATTTTTGCATTATCAAGCGGTAAGGGCAAAGCCGGCATAAGTGTTATTCGAGTTTCTGGCCCTCAAACAAAAGACGTTGTTTTGGCTCTCACAAAAAAAGGCTTCTCCCTTAGACCTCGCATGATGACACTTAATTGGTTTTTTGACCCTGACACGAATGAAAGACTCGATCGGGGGATGGTAATTTTTTTCCCAGGCCCTAATAGTTTCACGGGTGAAGATGTAGCTGAATTTCATATACATGGAGGCTATGCGGTTGTTGGGGGGTTTATGGAGGCACTGTCTAGGCTACCCAATCTGCGTAGCGCAGAAGCCGGTGAATTTACTCGTCGGGCTTTTGATAATAATAAGATGGACCTCACGGCCGTTGAGGGACTTGCTGATCTCATTAATTCTGAAACGGAAAGTCAAAAAAGGCAGGCGCTTCGCCAGATGGAGGGAGAGCTTGGGAATGTTTATAAAGGCTGGAGACTTCAACTAATCACAGCTATGGCTTACCTTGAAGTTAGTATTGATTTTTCCGAAGAGGAAGTTCCTGATGATGTAACTCATCGAGTAATACCAATTATCGAGAAATTACAAAGAGATATAACTAAGCATCTCGCCGACGGTCATTGCGGTGAAAGGCTGAGACATGGTCTTCAAGTTGTCATCCTTGGAGCACCAAATGCAGGAAAATCTACTTTACTTAATTATCTCTCACAAAGAGATGTCGCAATTGTTTCCGATATTGCAGGAACGACGCGGGATATCCTTGAGGTTCACCTCGACCTTTCGGGGTTCCCGGTCAGCATTATCGATACGGCCGGCCTCCGGGCAACCGAGGACGAAATTGAAATTGAGGGCATCCGGCGCGCGGAGCAGAGGGCCCGTGACGCAGACCTAAAGATAGTAATAATTGATGTGTTAGGGGGCTCTATCCCCGATAAACTATCAGTGGATCACTTTGGTAACAACACCCTGGTTTTATTAAATAAGTGCGACCTTTTAGATAACGTGAATCACTCTCTAGTAGACGATTCCTCTATTGGTTGTTGGGACGTTTCCCTAAAAGAGGGCCGTGGGATGGATGCTTTCATGGATGCCTTAAAGGGACAGGTAGAAAATAGAATGGAGTTCACGCAAACACCCTCACTTACACGTACCCGTCACAGAGCAAACTTAAGGGGGGCTAAAGATAACCTGGACAGGTTTTTGTCAGCAGAACATACTGAAATAGAACTTCTAAGCGAAGACCTTAGGATGGCGGCAAGGGATATTGGCAAAATAACCGGTGATGTTGATGTGGAGGATATTTTAGAAAAGATATTTACTGAGTTTTGTATCGGAAAATAATATCCGACATGTTTCACGTGGAACACTTCCCCATGATTTGCCAGCCTTTGGTCTATTTGCATAATCAAACTTTGACATTTTTGTCCTGACTTCGTAAAGTTCGTTTTATTTTTAGAACATTGATAGTAAATTTATGGTTGATTTTGATGTAATTGTAATTGGTGGCGGGCATGCTGGATGTGAGGCGGCAGCGGCATCGGCACGCTTGGGTGTTAATACGCTTCTCATAACTCATAAATTCAAAACAATTGGCGAAATGTCATGCAATCCAGCGATAGGTGGGTTGGGTAAGGGTCATTTGGTTCGCGAAATAGATGCCCTTGACGGAATTATGGGGCGGGTTGCTGATGCATCTGGCATCCAATTTAGAATGCTTAACCGGCGTAAGGGGCCCGCTGTGAGGGGGCCAAGGTGTCAGTCCGATCGGAGGCTATACCGTGAAAAAATGCAGCAAATACTTACAAGTTATCCAAATTTAACAATAAAAGAGGCTGCCGTAGATGATCTGTGGATCAAAAGTGAAGACGACGCACCTGTCTCTGGAGTTATTACGGGCAAAGGGGAAAAAATTTCATGTGCGAGGGTGATTCTTACTACAGGTACTTTCTTGCGCGGCATGATCCATATTGGCGATGAAAGAATACCAGCGGGGCGTAAATCTATTAAAAATGAAATAGAATTACCAGCAATTGGTCTTTCAAATACGCTTGAGAGGTTTGGGTTTACTTTACAGCGATTAAAAACAGGAACTCCCGCACGACTAAACGGAAAAACTATAGATTGGTCAGTTTGCGCGGTACAGCCGGGAGACCAACCCCCTGTCCCCTTCTCATTCATGACTGAAAATATAAAAGTAAGACAAATTAATTGCCACATAACCCACACAAATGAAAAGACGCATGATATAATTCGTGAAAACCTTCACAAATCATCTATGTATTCAGGTCATATAGAGGGTGCAGGCCCCCGATATTGCCCGTCTATTGAAGATAAGGTAGTACGCTTTTCTGATAAAACATCTCATCAAATATTTCTTGAACCTGAGGGGCTGGATACGGATACAATTTATCCAAACGGTATATCAACAAGCTTACCCGTCGATATACAGGAAAGTTACATAAGATCAATTGTAGGGCTTGAGAATGTCGAAATAATCCAACCGGGATACGCAATAGAGTATGACTTTGTAGACCCGCAGGAACTCCTGGCTACTTTGGAGACAAAAAAACTGCCGGGACTTTACTTGGCGGGCCAAATTAACGGAACAACGGGATATGAGGAGGCTGCTGCGCAGGGGTTAATGGCCGGGATTAACGCGGCACGTTCTTCATTGGGTGATACTCCATTTCTGCTCGACAGGGCCGATGCCTATATTGGTGTAATGATTGACGATCTGGTTACAAAAGGAACAGAAGAACCATATAGGATGTTTACTTCTCGAGCAGAATATAGGCTTAAACTAAGGGCAGATAATGCTGATCAACGGTTGACAGGTCTGGGAATAGATATTGGGGTCGTAGGAAAAGAAAGAGAACACCGCTTTAATGAAAAAATTGCTAAGCTCGTTTCATATGGTAAAATACTCGATGATCTCAAGATTAGTCCTAATGAGGGTTCAAGATATGGTCTTAAAATTAATCAAGATGGAGTTAGGCGCTCGGCTAAAATTTTGCTTTCTTATCCTAATATAGAATTTGAGCAAATTACTAATATTTGGCCAATCCTCAAAGAAATCCCAACTGAAATTATAGAGCAATTAGTCATCGACGCTACGTACAGCGGTTACCTAGATCGCCAAGAGGCAGATATTGTTGCCTTTAGAAAGGATGAAAACCTTATGTTGCCAACCTCTCTCGATTATAATGTAATTGGTGGTCTTTCTAATGAAGTTAAGGAAAAATTAAGTAAAGCAAAGCCCTCGACACTAGGCGCAGCAGCCAGGATATCGGGGGTTACCCCAGCAGCATTGACCACGCTACTCCGCTTTGTGAAACGAAAAGATAAAAAGGCAGTAGCCTAATGGGTCATAACATGACGGCAACAGAGTTTCATGAGTTGACGGGTGTTTCACGTGAAACTATGGATAAGCTTATTTTATATTCAGAGACGTTAACTAAGTGGCAGAAAGCTATAAACTTAGTTAGTAATAGTACCTTACCTAATATGTGGCTTAGACACTTTTATGATAGTGCACAACTCTCAGATTATATAATAAAGGCAGATAATCCCCTCAAAATACTTGACCTTGGCAGCGGTGCGGGGTTTCCAGGATTAGTGCTTTCCATCCTGGGCATAGGGGAGGTACACCTGGTTGAAGGTGTTGGAAAAAAATGCTCTTTTATGAAACAAATTATTCAACAAACTGACATTAATGCTATTGTTCATAATAAAAGAATCGAAGATTTAGGGGCATTTCCAGTTGACGTGGTTACTTCACGGGCTTGCGCCGACTTAAACAAGTTGCTGGACCTTTCAGATAAATTTATCAAACCAACGACTAAGTGCCTGTTTCTAAAGGGGAAAAATGTAGAAAATGAACTTTTAAGTGCAGAGAAACATAGACACTTTAGAGTTAAGAAATTTCCCAGCAAGAGTGACCGATCAGGAATGGTTCTTTTGCTAAGCGAAGTAAAGGCCAGGACAGAAAAAGAAAAATAAGAAAGATGGAGTATATCCACAATGTTATCTAGTGATTTATCTGTAGCAAGTCGTCAACCGGAGATCATCGCCGTTGCCAATCAGAAGGGCGGAGTTGGTAAAACAACTACAACAATAAACCTTGCTACAGCGCTTGCGGCGACTAAGAGGGATGTTCTGATTATCGATATGGACCCGCAGGGTAATGCTAGCACAGGACTTGGTTGTGATCGAAGTGATCGTAAAAAAAGTAGCTACGAAGTTATAATGGGGGAAGTATCTATAGCGGAGGCTATTGTGGATACGATCGTACCAGGCCTTCATCTAGTGCCGTCGACTATCGACCTGACAGGCGCAGAACTTGAGCTTGTGGATGCAGAGAAGCGCACTTTCAGGCTTCGGCGTGCATTTCGTAACCCAGTCCTTGAAAATTATGACTATGTCCTTATTGATTGCCCACCTTCACTTAATCTTATTACACTCAACACACTAGCTGCAGCCAATATAGTTATTGTTCCATTGCAGTGCGAGTTTTTTGCGCTTGAAGGATTAAGCTTACTTTTACAAACGATAGAAACTGTTAAGGCAAACTTCAATCCAGGCCTTGAGATCGGTGGGGTTGTGCTGACGATGTTTGATAGTAGAAATAATTTATCAGAGCAGGTGGCTCTTGATGTAAGGAACTACCTTGGTAACAAAGTCTTTAAG
>Ga0209482_1002934_pt1 | contig 10178 bp, 9 predicted proteins | sample CoawatmetaG10DNA_FD_187512 | JGI IMG/M metagenome (GOLD analysis project Ga0209482, IMG submission 187512) | Marine microbial communities from the West Antarctic Peninsula - Coastal water metaG104-DNA (SPAdes) (version 2) | ecosystem: Environmental > Aquatic > Marine > Coastal ... | reverse complement strand
GCATTCCGGGGGTTATTGATAATCGACCGGAATGCTCAATTTTACACCTCTGAAAGCCACGTATACCAGGGGTTTCCGGATTCCACCCTTTCCGCCCCTACGGGGACATATTCTATGGAATGCCCCCAGATAGTTTATTTTTTCTTTAACTCTAATGGTGAATAGTTCATTTGAACCAAGATATCCTGTGCCTTATTAAGCATAGACCTGTTCTGAAATGGGCCCACCATTACCTTGAACCAAACAGATCCAGACTCAGTAGTAGATTGGCTCACTTCCACGTTAGGTAGTTTTTTTATTGTTAATAGTTTTTGTAATTCTTTAGCATCGTACTCAGACTTAAATGAAGCTACTTGCAGATGGCTTTCTGTCTTCTTATTTGGATCCTTAGCAGTAGACTCATATTCTTTAACGTAAGCTGGCGTAACATCGGCCTGCTGTAGTATTTTTATATATGTAAACTCTGGTGAGATAGGTGGCTCAACGGGTATTGGCTTTGCCACTTCAATCTTCTCTGTAGCCACCGCAAGATCAACTTGATCCACAGAAGCCCTATCAATTTTATGATCAATACTCACGCTTAAAAGGATTACTATTAATACTACAATTAGTATTATTCCAGCAGCTATTAAAACTATTATAGGCCGAAGTAATCCTGGCGCAGTAACGTCAAGCTTTGGCTTATGAGCATAATCCTTTATCACCAACCCTACCTCTTTAGTTCAAATACTAATTTTTATAAAATCTTTATATCTTGTAGCCTTGGTTAAACACCAGCCATGGAAGCTATTAAATATTACCACTAATTTACCATTCAATAACTTTCTCAATTTCAAGAGCGACAGCACTTCCCTCGACTTCTAACAGAGTCAAACACCAACTCCTCTAAGTAAAGCACCCAGGTAGTGCGAGGAGTGAAGCGATAGCGCAGCGGTAGCGTAACTCCGAAGCACGCACTGAGTGCATTACTACAAAAACAACCCAACACACTCACCAACTATTTAATGACCATACACACTAATTGTAAGCCTTAGAGCCCGTGTACTTATGGACAAAATAGCGATGCCATTATTGACCACAGGGTACACTGGCCAAGCAATAAGCTAACGCTATAAATAGAATAAGAGAATTAAAAAGAATAAGAGAATTAAAAGGAATAAGAGAATTAAAAAAATAAGAGAGTTAAATACAAGTCATACAGAAGATGAAACTCTTTAGCCCTGGCTCAAGTCATGAGGCCTAACTAGACAGCATTATACGCCTACTATTGGGTAGCGTTATAGGAGCGGCTACAGAGAGTAATAGCGTGTTGGATCGGCTTACTGTAGGGTAAACTAACAAGCTACTTAAACGGCCTGAAACGATCTAATAGGTAGACCTAGTTCAGCTAGAAAGCCAATAGGGTATTAGGGTAAAAAATAAAACAAAAGACGGTCTATCTGACGGTTCCGTTATTTAGAATAACGAATAATGTCTTATAAAACAGCGCCTTATAAAATAAAATGGCGCGCCCGAGAGGATTCGAACCTCTGACCGCTCGGTTCGTAGCCGAGTACTCTATCCAGCTGAGCTACGGGCGCTAAAAAAATGGCGGAGAGGGAGGGATTCGAACCCTCGGTACCCGTTTAAAAGGTACGGTTCCTTAGCAGGGAACTGGTTTCAGCCACTCACCCACCTCTCCGCAGAGAGCGCGTATATTACCCTAACCTTTTAGTAAATAAAAGGCTTAAACTTCAATTCTCTTGAATGTTTTAGTTACTCACCTTATTTTTTCCCAAACGGAAAACCACCACCTAATCCGGGCAGACCTCCGGGCAGACTGGGGGGCAATCCAGGCGGCATTCCGCCTGCTCCACCACCCATGCCCGGTGGCATTTGTCCTTGCAAACCACGCATCATTTTTTGCATGCCACCCTTGCCTGACATCTTCTTCATCATCTTTGCCATTTGTTTGTGCTGTTTGATCAAACGGTTGATGTCTTGGATCTGGGTACCAGAACCCGCTGCAATGCGGCGCTTACGGGAACCATTAAGAGAATCTGGCAGAGCGCGCTCTTTGGGTGTCATGGAATTAATGATACATTCCATTTGATTAAAGTTCTTTTCTGCACCTGCGCTCGAAGCCGCTTGGGCCATACCGCCCATGCCTGGCATTTTATCTAGCAAACCGGCCATGCCACCCATATTTTTCATTTGCTGAAGCTGATCACGGAAATCTTCTAGGTCAAAGCCTTTGCCTTTTTTGATTTTTTTGGCGAGCTTTTCTGCCTTTTCCTTATCGACCTTTTGTTCTACTTCTTCGATCAGAGATAGTACATCACCCATGCCCAAAATGCGTGATGCAACTCGGTCTGGATGGAAAGGTTCAAGGGCTTCTACCTTTTCACCCACACCTAAGAATTTAATCGGTTTGCCCGTAATATGGCGCACGGAAAGCGCTGCTCCACCCCGAGCATCACCATCAGTTTTACTCAGCACCACACCCGTTAGGGGTAGTGCTTCATTAAACGCTTGTGCTGTATTGGCTGCGTCTTGGCCCGTCATGGCGTCAACAACAAACAGCGTTTCCACAGGAGCTAAAGTTGCATGAAGGGCTTTTACTTCTTCCATCATGGCCACATCAACTTGCATGCGACCCGCTGTATCAACAATCACCACATCATAGTGTTGCTGGCGAGCATGGTTAATGGCTTTTTCTGCGATAGCCACGGGTTTTTCCATGACCGTACTTGGAAAAAAGTGAGCACCCACTTCCTCAGACAGTGTTTGTAACTGCTTTATGGCGGCAGGACGATAAACGTCTACACTCACCAACATCACCGACTTCTTTTCCTTTTCCATGAGAAATTTAGCCAGTTTGGCCGCAGAAGTGGTTTTACCAGCGCCCTGAAGACCCGCCATCAGCACAACCGCTGGAGGCTGAACAGCTAAATTAAGGCTCTCATTAGCAGAACCCATAATCGATTCAAGTTCTTGCTGAACAATTTTTACAAACACTTGGCCTGGACTTAAGCTACGACTAACTTCTGCACCTACAGCCCGAACTTTAATCTGCTCAATAAAAACCTTTACCACTGGCAAGGCGACGTCAGCTTCTAACAACGCCATGCGCACTTCACGCAAAGTTCCCTTAATATTGTCTTCTGTTAAGCGCGCTTGGCCACGGATGTGTTGTAACGTTTTACCTAAGCGTTCAGTTAAATTATCAAACATGTCAGTCTCTGTGAAACACCAAATAATAGGTCCTAGTATACCCTCGCTAATTCACTTTGGCCCTTAGTTTTAGTCTTTTTTCATATCAAGCCTAGGCAGGACTGCTTTGCTTCATTATGATGGGGTTATTAGCCGTACAAAAACAAACATCATGATTGCTTTAATAATTGGCCTTAGCGCAGTACTTTTTTACTTAGCAAGCGCTTGGACTCAAAATAGGACCCCTGCTCAACAAGCGTCCAAAAGAGCCTATGCTCTTAGCCTTGCAGCTTGGCTGTTACAGGGCTTGCATTTATATTTGGGGCTGTTCACTGAAGTAGGCCTTTTATTGGATTTAGGTGCTACTCTATCCCTCACTACATGGGCAGTAATTGGTGTCATTCTTATCAGCAGTTTACGCAATCCTGTGGCCAACTTGCTGATCTTTGCGGCACCTGCCGCTGCAGCGGCCATTGTGATCGATATTCTTAGTGTGCCTGCGTTTGAAGGCCGCCAATTTTCCTTGGGCATCTTGGTGCATATCTTCACCTCTATTCTGGCTTATGCCCTATTTGCCGTAGCAGCCTGTCAAGCTGTGTTATTGATTTACCAAAATCGTCATTTGAAACACCACCAGTCTTCCCGCTTAGTTACAAGCTTGCCGCCTCTGCAAACGATGGAAAGCCTACTTTTTGAAGTATTGGCTACGGGGCAGATTTTGTTAAGTATGGCTTTACTGACAGGGTTTTTATTTTTAGATGATTTATGGGCACAACATGTGGCTCATAAAACCATCTTGAGTCTTGTAGCATGGTTCATTTTCACAATTCTTCTTTATGGGCATTACCGATTAGGCTGGCGTGGTCGCACTGCAATACGTTGGACCCTGTGGGGTTTTGGCAATTTAGCACTGGCTTTTTTTGGCACCAAAATGGTTTTGGAATTGCTTTTATAAAAACTCTGTACTTGACACGAAGCGCCTAAGGCATAAGAATTGACAGCCATAACTGATACGAGGTCACCCCCGCCTTGAGCGAAATCCCTTTAGGATACTTATTTTCTAGCCTAGCCTTCCTCATTTTATTGTCGGCATTTTTCTCCAGTTCAGAAACTGGCATGATGTCCCTCAATCGGTATCGCCTGCGCCACTTAGTTAAACAAAAACACCGAGGAGCCATGCGTGCGAGCCGGCTCTTAGATCGACCAGACCGCCTGATTGGCGTCATACTCATTGGCAATAATTTTGTAAACATTTTAGCCTCTGCTATTGCGACCATGATTGCTCTGCGCCTAATGGGTGATGCTGGAGTTGCCGTTGCTACGGCAATGCTCACTTTAGTAATCCTTATTTTTGCCGAGGTCACCCCCAAAACAGTGGCTGCAATTAAGCCTGAGCAGGTGGCTTTTCCTGCTTCTTTAATTCTGTCGCCCTTACTTAAACTGCTTTATCCCTTTGTATGGTTGGTTAATACCATTTGTAATGGCCTATTGCGCATGCTTGGTTTTAATGCTGCAGCCAAGGTCAGCGATCACCTAAGTTCAGAAGAGTTACGTACCATCGTGCATGAAGCGGGCGCGCTCATTCCAAGGCGCAATCAATCCATGTTGTTGAGCATATTGGATTTAGATACCGTGACAGTGGAAGATATTATGATTCCCCGCAACGAAATTGTGGGGATTGATATTAACGACGACATTAGTACGATTTTAAATACCATCAGCCAAAGCCCACATACACGCATACCCTTATACCAAGAAGAACTAAATAATGTGGTAGGTATGGTGCACGTAAGGCAAATACTGCCTTTAATGTACGCAGAAAAACCATCTAAGGAGGAGTTTTTGGCCTTGGCGCAAGAGCCTTATTTCGTGCCTGAAAGCACTCCTTTAAATACTCAATTGCTAAACTTTCAAAAGCGTAAATATTGGGTGGCTTTGGTGGTGGATGAATATGGTGACATTCAGGGACTAACCACACTGGAAGATATTTTAGAAGAAATTGTAGGTGACATGGCCGAAGAACAAGACCTTGAAAATGACGACATCCATGCTCAGGAAGATGGTTCGTTTTTCATTGATGGCACGACTACCGTGCGTGACATCAACAAGGCTCTTACTTGGAACTTGCCCATTGATGGGCCCAAAACACTCAACGGTTTAATCACTGAAAGACTTGAAGAGATACCACAGTTTAATGTGTGTTTAAAACTGGGAGAGTACCATCTTGAGACGGTTCAGATTAGAGGCAACTTTATTAAGACAGTGCGCTTACACCGCGTAGAGGTGACTGTAGAAGAGGTGCATTAAGGCTGCACAATGGTGACAAATGGACTGGCCAGTTCGCGTTCGCGCACATTGGCTAACACTTGTTTACGGCCATCTTCGTCTAAGCGCATCCAAGCGACAATTTCGTCCCCTGATCGATAACAGCCCTGGCAGATGTCGTCATCATCTAAATAACAAATGTTGACACAGGGGGAAGCAATGGTTTTTCCTGACACTGTTAAGCATCCTTTGGCTGGGTGTATAGATCAATACGCGCATCGTAAACTAAATTAACAAATTCAGCCAGAATAAAGGCGGTCATACCCCAAATACGATACTCATCATAATAGAAACTTGGCACCTGTTTAACTCCCTTTGCAAGCGGTAAAGCATCCATCTGCGGCTTCGTATCTACAAAAAATCTCAAAGGGACCGTGAATATGCGATCTAATTCTCCAAGATTAGGCATCAGTTGATTGACCACCGAAGTTGGCACAACACCAATCACAGGCGTCACCACAAACCCTTGTCTTGATAACACCTGCCCCATTTTTCCAACCACTGCCACTGCTTCTGGTTTGAGTGCCACTTCTTCATAGGCTTCTCTCAATGCAGTGGCGACTAGATCGGCATCGTCAGGGTCTGCCTTACCACCTGGAAAAGCAATCTGGCCTTTATGAGTGGGCAAATGTTGTGCCCTGCGCGTGAGGATCACCTCAGGATTATGCTTGTCGTCAGTGATCGCCACCAACACTGCTGCTGGGGTTTGTAAGTCTGCAATGAGTGTTCGAGGCTGATATTGTGATAATTTTTGGGTAATAAACTGATGCATTAGTTTGAATCTACAATTCCTTGTTTCTAGTGAAGAGTGTTTATCTTACAATAAACACATCAGTTAAGTGAGAGGTGCAAAACATATCATGAAATATTGTAGCCATTGTCGTGCTTTAGTAAGCTTTATTGTGCCCGAAGGTGACAATCGTCAGCGTTATGTCTGTGACGAATGTGAATTTATTTTTTATGAAAACCCTCGCATTATAGCGGGCACTATTCCCGTCTTCGAAGGCCAAGTATTATTGTGCAAGCGTGCCATAGAGCCCCGACTAGGTTACTGGACTTTGCCCGCAGGCTTCATGGAAAATGGCGAGACAACTCAGCAAGCAGCTCTTAGAGAGACCTACGAAGAAGCCTATGCAACCCCTCAACTTGGGGCTTTGTTCAGTGTGTGCAACCTGTCTAAAGGTAATCAAGTACACCTTTATTACTTAGCTGAAATGACCGTAGCTGAGTATGGCTCTGGTCCAGAAAGCTTAGAAGTTGAACTCTACAATGAGGCTGATATCCCTTGGCATGATCTGGCTTTTGGTACCGTAACTGAAACCTTAAAGCGTTATTTTGAAGACCGCAAGCAGGGGCTTATGCAACTTCACCATATGGATTTCTGATGCTAATGTGTCATTAATAATGACCACTAACTCAACGACTTAACCCTGTAGGAATGGATTCGTTAGACGCTCAGAACCGATGGTAGACATTGGTCCATGGCCTGGCACAAATTTGACGCTGTCTTGCAGTACGAGTAGTTTTGTTTTGATGGCTTCAATCAATGTGGCATGGTCTCCTTGAGGGAAGTCTGTGCGCCCTATTGAACCTTGGAACAACACATCACCCACAAACAATAAACCTTGATCTTGGTGATGAAACACCACGTGGCCTGGGGTGTGCCCCGGGCAGTGCAACACATCTAAGGTTTCATCACCCACACTAACTTGGTCTCCCTGATGCAGCCAGCGCGACGGTATGAAAGATTTGGCTTCTGGGAACTGGAACATGCGGCTTTGATCGGCTAGACCATCAATCCAAAATTGATCACCTTTATGGGGACCAATAATAGGCAGGCCTTTATCTTCAGACAATTGACCTGCAGCGCCTGCATGATCAATGTGAGCGTGGGTCAATAAAATCTGTGTCAGTTGCACCCCATGCGCTGACACTCGTTCTAACAAACGGGGTGATTCTCCACCAGGGTCAACTAAGGCCGCTTGCATGGTTTCATCACACCACACTAGACTGCAATTTTGCTGAAACGGTGTGACTGGGATGATTTCAAACTGTAATGCCATGATTATTTACTCAAAGTTAACTCGCACGCTTTAACCCACCCATACACGGGCATTGCGGAACATTCTCATCCATGGCCCGTCCTCACCCCAGGCTTTGTCTACCCATGAGTTAGTACAACTGCGGTACACTCTTTCAGGATGGGGCATCATGATGGTCACACGGCCATTAGCCGCCGTAAGCCCAGTAATGCCATTGACTGAGCCATTGGGATTAGCTGGATACTCTTCTGTGACTTGGCCATAACCATCAACGAACCGAAGAGCGACCTTTTGCTCACAGATTTGACGCTGTTTGTCACTGGAAAATTCTGTATGACCTTCACCATGGGCAATGGCAATGGGCATATGTGACCCTGCCATCCCTTGTAATAAAATTGAATCATTGTCTTGCACTTGCACCAGCGCCGTTCGGCCCTCAAATTGCTCTGATTGGTTGCGCACAAAGTGCGGCCAATGGTCACTCCCAGGAATTAATTCGTGCAAGTTAGACAACATTTGGCAACCATTACACACCCCCAAGGCAAAACTATCTTCACGCTGAAAGAAATCACTAAACGCTTGGCGCGCTAAGGGGTTAAATAAAATGGACTTGGCCCATCCCTCACCCGCACCCAATACGTCTCCATATGAGAAGCCGCCACAGGCAACCAACCCTTTAAATTCACTTAGAGCACGACGCCCCTCTACAATGTCACTCATGTGCACATCAACACAATCAAAACCAGCCTTCACAAAAGCAGCAGCCATTTCAAGCTGACCGTTAACGCCTTGTTCGCGCACTATGGCAACCCGTGGACGCTGGCCACTGGCAATTAACTCAGCAGCCACATCCTCATTACTGTCAAAAGTGAGGAGCGAGTTTAGGCCCGGGTTGTTCGCGTCTAATAAGGCATCGTATTCTTGTTGTGCACAATTGGCATTGTCTCGCATGGCTTGCAGGCGAAAGCTTGTATGCGCCCAAGTGCGATGAATCTGCGTTCTTGAGTCCGTTAAGACGGTTTCACCTTTAATCGTGAACCTAATTTGGTCATCTGTGTTGAGGGTGCCTATGACTCGACTTTGTTCTGCCAAACCGCAGGAGCTGAGTTGGCGCAACACCTCAGCACTGTCGGCACTTTTAACTTGCAACACCACACCCAATTCTTCATTAAACAGCCAAGCCAATAAATCATCAGCATCACTAATGAGATCAGCACATTCAATATCCACACCGACATGACCCGCTAGGCACATTTCCACTAAGGTGGTGTACACACCCCCATCAGAACGATCATGATAGGCGAGTAATAAACCATCTTCATTAAGGCCTTGTACGGCACTAAACAAGCCTAATAGGTCATCTGCATCGTCTAAATCTGGACAGTGATCACCTAACTGACTATATACCTGTGCTAAACAGGAGCCACCTAAGCGGTTTTTCCCATTGCCTAAGTCAACTAAAATAAGAGCAGTTTCACCTGTATTACTCACTAACTGAGGGGTTAGGGTCTTACGCACATCAGCCACGGGTGCAAAACCAGTAATGACCAAAGACACCGGTGAGGTCACGCTCTTATCAATATCACCATCACGCCATACAGTGCGCATAGACATAGAGTCTTTGCCCACAGGAATAGAAATGCCTAGGGCTGGACATAATTCCATGCCCACGGCTTTGACCGTATCGTATAAGTTTGCATCTTCACCGGCATAGCCTGCTGGAGACATCCAATTGGCAGACAGACGAATATCACTGATCTGCTCAATTTGCGCACAGGCCATATTGGTAATTGTTTCACCAATGGCCATGCGACCTGAAGCAGGCCCATCAATTAACGCCAATGGTGTGCGCTCACCCATGGCCATGGCTTCACCCGTAGTTGAGTCTAAGGCGGTGGTAGTGACCGCACAATTGGCCACAGGCACTTGCCATGGACCAACCATTTGCTCACGGGCCACCATGCCCGTGATCGATCGATCACCAATGGTGATCAAAAAACCTTTGCCTGCTACTGTAGGCAAATGCAGCACGCGCCTTGCTGCTTCAGGCACATCCACATGAGACAGATCTAAGGCAGGTAGCTCAACCTCTTGGCGCTTTACATCCCGATGCATTTTAGGTGGTTTACCAAATAATACAGACATAGGCAGATCCACAGGTTGATCAACAAAGTCTGTGTCACCTAAGGACAAATGGTGCTCTTGAGTGGCTTCTCCTACCACTGCATAAGGACAACGTTCGCGCGCACATAGGGCCGTGAAAACATCCATATTTTTTGGTGGCACCGCCAGCACATAACGTTCTTGAGCTTCGTTGCACCAGATTGCAAGCGGCGACATGCCAGGCTCATCATTATTGATATTGCGCAGCTGAAATGCTCCACCACGGCCGCCATCCTTAACTAATTCTGGGAAGGCATTGGATAAACCACCTGCACCTACATCGTGTATAAAACTGATGGGGTTATGATCACCCATTTGCCAACAGCGGTCGATCACTTCCTGACAGCGTCTTTCTAGTTCTGGGTTATCACGCTGCACCGAGGCAAAGTCTAAGTTTTCAGCACTCGCTCCTGAGTCCATGGAAGAAGCAGCACCACCACCAAGACCAATTTGCAT
>Ga0209482_1002933_pt1 | contig 10186 bp, 12 predicted proteins | sample CoawatmetaG10DNA_FD_187512 | JGI IMG/M metagenome (GOLD analysis project Ga0209482, IMG submission 187512) | Marine microbial communities from the West Antarctic Peninsula - Coastal water metaG104-DNA (SPAdes) (version 2) | ecosystem: Environmental > Aquatic > Marine > Coastal ... | reverse complement strand
GAATGACGTTGAGATTTATGACTGTGAGATATGTTGTAATCCAAATAAACTCGAATATGAAGTTTATGATGGTGAAATAATCATAAATAATGTTGGTGATGGAAATGAATAAATTTATCTAATCTTATATGAAAAAATAATTGACATTCATTTAGACGAAGATAATCACTGGGTAGTGGACTTATTTTGTGGCCACACTCAGCATGTCAGGCATAATCCACCTTGGCAACAATGAGAATGGGTTTTGCCAGATAACGGATGTAATGATTTGATAGGATTTGAACTTGAATGTAAGTCTTGCAAGGATGAGCATGACTTACAATAAGAAATAGACTGTATAGATTTTATAAATTAATAATCAATCATCCCCAGTCATACCCACAAAAATATCTAACGAAGTTTGGGCTTTAGTATGAATATTCTGATTCTGACGTTACTTTTATAACTAATGATGGGTCAGGGGAGGCAAAAATAGTTCCATTTTTACTGACATTAGAGCTTGAAGAATTAAGATCTGAAACTTCCAAGCCACCAGAGCATAATATCTCTCTTCTATCCACTTCATCTAAAATGTGTTTAGGAATTGAAGTTGATTGCATCCATCCACAAAGATCATCATTAGACCAATCATCAAGATAACCTGCATATGAAACGTTTATCAAGCTAGAAATAAATAAAATTGAAATTAGTTTTTGCATAAAAAGTCTTTAGAAATGTACCCAAATAAATTAGGGCACATTTAAAATTATAGTTTAGACATCAAGCAGTCTTAAAGCTCCATTAAGTAACTCTTCAGACATACCATGATCACCAGAGTCATGTGCTTTGACACCTTCTTTATGGAGCATAAGTGCAATACTAATTAAAGTAGCATGCTTTGATTGATCTAATGTTGCAATTTTAGTTTCAATTTCTGATTTGAGCATTGGACATGCTCCAGCAAAAGCCATAGAAGGTAAAAGTAAAACTATAAAAGTAAGAGAGAGTATTTTTTTCATGACATCATTCCTAGGTTAATATAAGAAAAGAAAGTTTACAATATAATTAATCAATATAAAGACTTTCATAATAGGGTTTATTATGAAATATTTTATTCAAAATTGTGTAATAACGAGAACTAGAATGCACTACCTAAGTTCAAGATGATATAAAATAATAGAATGAAAAAACTACTCTTAATCTTATTCATCTCTCTTGGATTAATAGGGTGTACTAGTGACCAAATATTTGTTGGCATTTCACCAGAGCCCATGCCAGTGGTAGACTATGTTGATCTTGATCGTTTCATGGGCGATTGGTACGTAATTGCCACTATCCCAACGTTTCTTGAAAGGGATGCATACAATCCCATCGAAACCTATCAGCGTGATAATGATGGAAGTATTGCTACGACCTTCACTTTCAATAAAGGTAGTTTGAACGGTCCAACTAAGATATATCGACCTCGTGGATTTGTTAAAGATAAGCGTACTAACGCGATTTGGGGTATGCAGTTTGTCTGGCCAATAAAGGCGGATTATAGAATTGTGTATTTAGATGATAACTACCAACAAACCATTATTGGGCGAACCAGTCAAGATTATGTGTGGATTATGGCGCGAACTTCAACGATTTCCCAACAAGACTACTTAAACTTGGTGGCTAGGGTAGATTCCCTTGGATACGACCTAGATGAGCTGCAAAAAGCAACTCATAAATGAAAAGTCAAGACCCTCCTATAGAGCTTTTGCAGCCTATCATTAATCTCTTTAATAAGGGTGAATTGCAACAAGCTTTGACTGATTCTAATACAATGCTGAAGGAATTTTCGAATTCAGTTATCCTCTGCAATATTGCTGGAGCTTCCAATGCTGGTTTAATGCAATTTGAAGCTGCTATTGAAAGCTATAAAAACGCTTTAAGGATTATGCCTAACTATGCAGATGCCTATTACAATATGGCTATTATCTTAAATGATAATAAGGATCCAGAGGCAGCGATTGAAAGCTATAAGCAAGCTATTAAGATTAAGCCTGACTTTGCTGAGCCTTATATTAATATGGGTATTATTCTAAAAGATAAGGGTGATCCAGAGGCAGCAATTAATTGCTTTAAGCAAGCTATTAAAATTAAGCCTGACTTTGCTGAAGCGCAATATAATTTAGGCACCATATATCACAATGTTGGTCAATTAAATAATGCAATAGAGTTTTATAGTAAAGCAATTGCAATAAAGAATGACTATCCTATTGCTCATAATAATCTAGGTCAAATTCTTTTAGAATTAGGTAAGTTAGATAATGCAATTAAACATTTTGAATGGGCCATATCTTTTAATTGTAATTTTGCTGAAGCCCATAATAACCTTGGAGTAGCTCATCAACAATTAAGAAAATTTGATGAGTCTATTAAATGTTACAAGAAGGCTTTAATGATAAATCCTAGCTATGCCCAAGCACTTAATAATCTTGGTATTGTTTATCAAACTCTTGGCGATAATAATTCTGCTATTAATTATTATAAAGAAGCTATATCAATTAAAGAAGATTTTGCATCTGCCCATCAGAGCTTAAGTGCTCTTAAAAAGTATACAAAAATTGATCATCAAGTAGAAAAAATGGAATTTCTTCTCTTTAATGAAAAATTAAATCAATCTGAAAAAGTTTATTTATGTTTTGCCTTGGCTAAAGCATATGATGACTTAGGAAAATACGAAGAACTATTTGAATTTTTACATGAAGGTAACCGATTACGTAATTTAGAGTTAAATTTTTCTCTTGATAAATATCATGAAAATTATTCATTTTTTAAAAATTTATTTAGCTCATCTATTGTCCTTAAATCACATCCTCTACTTCATAAAAAATCTTCAATACGCCCTATTTTTATTGTTGGTATGCCGCGCTCTGGAACTAGTTTAGTTGAACAAATAATAGCGAGTCATCCAAAAGTATATGGCGCAGGTGAATTGCATACTTTAACTGAGATTATTAATAATCTCTTAAAGGATAACTTGACCCTTAGTAAAGATAATTTGTCAGAGGTTTTTTTATCAATAAGGGAAAAGTATATAGAATCACTTTCAAAGTTGAATGTATCTGAAAAAATTATTACCGATAAATGGCCATTAAATTTTCAGTATATTGGCTTTATTTTAAAATCCTTTCCTAACGCAAAAATTATTCATCTTAAGAGAGATAGTATGGCTGTTTGTTGGTCAATTTATAAACATTACTTTAGTGATGAAGGAAATGGCTGGGCATACAATATAGATGATATAACGGATTTTTATGAGCTATATTTGGAGCTTATGGATTATTGGCATAAATTGTATCCAGATCAAATCTATGATATGTGTTATGAGAATTTAACAACTGACCAAGAAAAAGAAACAAGAAAATTATTAAAATATTGTGAACTAGACTGGGATAAAAACTGCCTGAACTTTCAAAAAAATAATCGAGTTGTTTTGACAGCTAGCGCTTCTCAAGTTAGAAAAAAAATGTATCAAGGAAGCTCTGAGGATTGGAGAAAATATGAAGCCCATCTCCAAGAATTATTAAAAAATGTTGAATCTTTGAAAAATAACTAATAATTACTTTACTATTGTGGTTCTTCACAAATATTAGCATTAAAAAAAGTAATTTCAAACCCTTTTAAGCACTAATTCTAAAAAGTTTCTTAGAGAGGGTGTGGTTTATTTAGTCATTAATTAACCCCTGTTTAGATCCTTGAGAAGATTTAAATTTAAACTAGGAGCCAATAACTCCCTCATCCCCACTTATAATTCTTTTGATATTTTCGCGATGAGTAAAATAAATAAAAAGATTAATGAGAAAAATTACTAGAGTGGCTTTTAAGTTATGAGTAGTAATAAAATAAAAATAAATGGGAGAAAGTAATGTGGCAGTTAACGCTGCAACAGATGAAATTTTTATTACTTTGGCAACGATGAGCCAGATGATTGAAAATGCTAATCCCACAAAGAAGTTTAAACCTATCAACCCTCCAAGGTATGTTGCAACACCTTTTCCTCCTTTAAACCCATAAAAAATTGGGAATACATGTCCTAGAAATGCACAAAGCAAGATGATTGTCAGCTCAAATAAACTAAACCCCAAAGAATGGGCTAGAATTACTGGTAAAGCTCCCTTTAAGCCGTCAAATAACAGAACGAATGCGGCTATTTTTTTACCCCCTATACGAAGAACATTGGTAGCACCAGGGTTTTTAGATCCTATAGTTCTTGGGTCTGGGAGGCCCATAATCTTGCAAATAATAATAGCACTCGAGATTGAGCCAAGTAAGTAGCTAGCAATAAGAAAGTAAAACAAGTATTTCTCCTAGTATTTATCCTAAATGAATTTTAGGACTGTTCACAAATTATATCAACGAAAACATTTTTTTGTAGCAATCAAAGGATTTCTGAAAGGTATCATAATAGTTTTTTTTAAGGTTGATTAAATATGGATATTGTTTTTGTTCAGGGACTTAAAGTAGATACAGTTATAGGTATTTATGATTGGGAAAGAAAGATTCGCCAAGACATAACACTTGATATAGAAATGTCTTCAGATATTGCTCTAGCGGCAGGTACTGATCATATTGATCAAGCTTTAAACTATAAGGATATTTGTAAGCGTATTATAGGTTTTGTGAAAGAATCTGAATTTCAACTTGTTGAAACCTTAGCAGAGAAAATTTGCCAGATTATCCTTAATGAGTTTGACGTTAGTTGGGTTAAATTAAAACTAAATAAAGGTGAGGCAATTACTGGCGCTGAAGGTGTTGGTGTAATTATTGAGAGGTCAGCTGGCTAATGAGCCAACTACACCTTAATATTGGTTCAAACCAAGATAGACGAAAAAATATTCGTTTAGCATTGGACAGTCTTGAATCTAACTTTACTGAAATTACTATTTCATCGCTCTTTGAGAGTCCTTCTGAGGGCTTCATTGGGAGTAACTTTTATAACATTGGTGTTAATGTTGAGACTGATAAAAATATTAATGATGTTGTAAATATTTTGCATAGTATTGAAAACTCTTTGGGTAGGGATCGTAATTTACCAAAGTTTTCTTCTAGAATAATAGACTTAGATCTTGTTCTATATGATGATGAGATCAATGATAAATTAAATATTCCTCGACGCGATATTTTAAAGTATGCTTTTGTTCTAGCTCCTCTTTCAGAGCTTAATCCAGATGACATTCATCCCCAGGAGAGAATTTCCTATTTGGATCTTTGGAAGGAGTTCCAATCAAGCAAGGAATTTGACTTAAACCAGTATAATATTGATAAACTTTTTGATTAATGAGCACAAATATGAAAAAAATAACAGTACTATCTTCTCTGATCATTCTTTCAGTTTTTGTGTTTTTTACAAACACTACTCAAGCAGAATTTGTTGCTGGTAAAAATTATATTGTCTTAGATAAGGCAATTGAAACTGAGACTGGCAGTCAGGTCGAAGTCAGAGAGCTTTTTTGGTATTTTTGTCCTCATTGTTTCTCTGTTCATCCTTTGCTAGATAATTGGTTAAAAACAATGGGTAGCTCTGCTCAATTTATTCTTCAGCCGGCAGTTTTTCCAGGTTGGGAGTATGGAGCTAGTTTTTACTATGTTCTTGAGGAGTTAGGCGAAGTGGATCGATTACACGCAGCCCTATTTAATGCAATCCATATTCAAAAATTACAATTTAAAACACAACAAGACTTTGTTGCATGGCTAGCTTTTAATGGAGTAGATGAAGAGAAGGCAAATAAAGTTTATAACTCATTCCCAGTAAAAATTGCTGTTAATAAGGCAAAGGCCAATACTTATAAATATCGTATTCCTGGAGTCCCAGCTTTTATTGTAAATGGTAAATATATGGTTAATGGAACTAGCGCGGGAAGTTCTGAGAAAATTTTTGAAGTAATTGACTATCTAATTCAAAAAGAATCTAAATAATAAATATGGTTAGGCTTGAAGCCGATTCAGTTTTATTATTTTCTGGGTTAGACCCATCTGGGGCTGCAGGGATTGCAGCAGATATTGAAACAATTAATCAATTTGGAGTTACTCCACTTCCAATAATCACTACGCTTACTGCTCAAAATACTCAGCGAGTTCTATCTCTTGAGCCAACAAAAAATAGCCTTTTAGAATTGCAGTTTAAGTTAATTGATGAAGATATTAGTTTTAATACAGTCAAAATAGGCTTACTAGGCACATCGTCACAAGTTAAAACTATTTCAAAATTACTATCTGACAGGCAGGGACTAAATATCGTTCTGGATCCAATAATAAGTTCGAGTACAGATGATATTCTAAGCAGTAAAGAGTTGATTGATGCCATGAAGAAAGAGCTCATCCCTTTGTGCTTAATAGTGACACCTAATTTAGCTGAATTAAGTGCTCTGGCTCCTGGACTCAATGAAAAGTCAGCAATATCTAGTTTAAATTGCCCTTGGGTACTTGTAACGACTTCTGATAGCTCTGAAATTCAAGTTGAACATCGCTTATATCATAATGCTAATTTGATAAGTAAATTTATCTATAAGAAACTGTCAGGCCAATACCATGGTTCTGGATGCACATTATCAAGTGCTATTGCAGCTTTACTGGCAAATAATGTACCTGTTGAAGATGCCTGTAAAAAGGCACTTGACTATACCTACCAATCTTTATTAAGCGCAAAAAAGGTTGGTAAAATGCAGTATCATCCAAATAGAACTTTTCCTAAACAATTATGACCTTTATTGATCAATGGCTAAGATCTGATATTAGAAATATCAATGCTTATCATGTTCCTTCTGCAAAGAATATGCTCAAGATGGATGCAATGGAAAGTCCGTTTGGTGTTCCTGAAGAATTAAAAGATGAATTCTTAGAGTATATATCAAGATCAGAAGTAAATCGCTATCCAGATGCAAGTGCTGAAGAGCTTCATGCAACTCTAAGAAAATTAATGGACATTCCGAAAGATTTTGGTGTGCTTCTTGGAAATGGCTCAGATGAGTTAATTCAACTATTGTCACTAGCCTGCAGAAGTGGTGACTTGATAATGAGCTTTGAACCAAGTTTCGTGATGTACGAACTGGTTTCAAAATTTGCACAATTAAATTATTATGGAATTCCATTGGATGAGAATTTTGATATTGATTTAAACGCAACGCTACTAGCTATTAAAAGTAAAAAACCAAAGTTAATTTTTATAGCTTATCCAAACAATCCAACCGGAAATGCTTTTGATTATGGTGTGATTAGAGAAATTATTCAGTCTACTGATGCCTTAGTGGTCCTTGATGAGGCTTACTATGCATATTCGGAGCGAAGTTTTTTGGCTGAAATTGACAATTTTTCAAACCTAGTGGTACTAAGAACCATTTCAAAAATTGGTTTTGCAGGCTTAAGACTTGGTTTATTAGTCGGAAGCGAAGAGACTATTGAGCAATTAAATAAATTGCGACTTCCATACAATATAAATATTTTGACTCAGGCGAGTGCAAATTTTTTACTTAAAGATAGCCAGCGTATTGTGAGTAATGCCGAAATAATTATGAATGAAAGGGGCCGACTTTATGATGAGCTTTCTTTAATTCCAGGACTTACTGTCTACCCGTCTCAAGCTAACTTTCTTTTAGTAAAGTCTGACAATGCAAAATCTTTATTGGAATCATTAAAAGACAGTGGAATTCTTGTAAAGGGTTTTGCAATTGGTACGCAATTAGAAAATTTCATACGCATCAGTGTTGCTGAAGCAAAAGAGAATAATGTTCTTTTAGAATGCATCAAGGATTACTATGGTTAATCGCGAAGAGTTAAAAAATTACTGTAATAGCTATCTTGATATTAATAAATTTAAGGATTATGGACCTAATGGACTGCAAATTGAAGGTTCATTAAATATCACTAAAATTGTAAGCGGGGTCAGCGCTAATCTAGAGCTTATCGAGAGAGCAATTAAAGAAAGAGCAGATGCTATTTTTGTTCATCATGGTGTTTTTTGGGATAACGAATCAAAAACAATAACTGGCGCAAAGAGAACTAAGATCAATTTATTGCTTAAGAATAATATTAATCTTTTTGGTTTCCACCTCCCTCTTGATGATCACCCCAAAGTGGGAAATAATGTTGAGCTTGGAAAGCGTTTGGGCATAACCAATATGAGACCTGTTGAAGATAGTTTACTTTGGCAAGGTGATTTGAGTACTAATTTAAGTGATTTTTCAAAATTGATTGAAGAAAAACTGGATAGGATTCCTCAAATATTTGGCAAACAGAGTGGGGAGATTAAAAAAATTGCCTGGTGTACTGGCGGCGCTCAAGGTTTTATTGAGGATGCAATTAATCTTAACGTTGATTTATATTTGAGTGGAGAAGTATCAGAAAAGACACCAGCTGTAGCTAAGGAAAATAACATTACATTTATTTCAGCTGGGCATCATGCGACTGAAAGATATGGAGTACAGGCCCTTTGCAATCATCTTTGTTCTGAGTTTAAATTGCAGCATCAATATATTGAAATCAACAATTCTGTTTAAGTTTATTATTATTTGGAGTTAGTATGGAGCGGTTAAATTTATCTAGTTCTACTAACTTTAGTAGAATCATTTATGGAATGTGGCGCTTAGCGGATGACGCTAATACATCAACCAAACATATTAATGAAAAAGTTAATTTATGCTTAGATCAAGGAATCACTACATTTGATCAGGCTGCTGTATATGGTTTATATACTGCTGAAGCATTATTTGGCGCTGTCTTGAAAGCAAACCCAGCCATAAGACATAAGATTGAGATTGTATCTAAATGCGGCATAGTAAATCCTTCTGATAGATATTCTAATGCAACTGTTAGTCATTATGACACATCAAGGGAGCACATTTTTAACTCTGTTGAAGTGTCCTTAAAGAATATGTCTACAGATTATTTAGACTTGTTATTAATACATCGTCAGGACCCATATATGGATCATTTAGAGACTGGAAGGGCGTTAGATGATCTTGTGTTGTCTGGAAAAGTAAAAGAAGTGGGTGTTTCAAATTTTAAGCCATGGGATTATAGTTTGTTGCAGTCAGGTATGAAAAGCCAATTAGTAACGAATCAAATTGAGATGTCTTTGGCTGCAACTGATGCATTTACAAATGGAGACCTTGCTTTCCATCAGGAGCAAAAAACTACTGTAATGGCTTGGTCACCGCTTGGGGGCGGAAAATTGATGAGTAATAATGGATTACTTGGTAAGGCGTTAGCAAAGATTGCAGCTAACCAAACTGTTGATATAGCAGCAGTTGCAGTTGCTTGGATATTAGCCCATCCTGCAAAGATTTGCCCTGTAATGGGCACAAATAATTTAGAAAGGATAGCAAAAATTTCCGATGCGATGGAAGTTAAGATGGATCATGAGACTTGGTTTGAGCTTTATACTGCGTCTTTTAATGATGGCGTTTTGCCATGGCGCCTTCCTTAATTGATTGAAAATAAAAATACTTTGTTTGACCGAATGAAATAAATATCCTAAGGCGTTGAATATATTTATCGGTATTTGCCTCAGTCCTTTGTATAATCTATGCTTATTTAGCATCTTCGAGCATTATGAGTAAAAAATATAACATTGCCATTGTTGGAGCAACAGGCGCAGTAGGGGAGACTCTGATTTCAATTTTAGATCAAAGAAGCTTTCCTATTGAAAATTTGTATCCATTAGCATCTAAACGTTCGGCTGGAAGTAAAGTTTCATGCCAAGGAAAGTCATGGACTGTTGAAGATCTAGATACTTTTGATTTTTCTAAAGTTCAAATAGGTATATTTTCTGCAGGCGGAGATATTTCTGAAAAATATGCACCTATAGCTGCAGCACAAGGGTGTATTGTAATTGATAACACTTCTCATTTCAGAAGGGATGAGGACATTCCGCTAGTTGTTCCAGAGGTCAATCCTCACGCGATAGCTAAGTATACTAATCGAAATATTATTGCTAATCCAAACTGTTCGACCATTCAGATGTTGGTTGCTTTAAAGCCGATATATGATGCTGTAGGAATCTCTAGAATCAATGTTGCAACTTACCAGGCTGTCTCTGGAAGCGGAAAAGAGGCTATTACTGAGCTTACTAATCAAACTGCTAATCTATTAAATGGTAATGATGTAGAAGTAGAGGTTTACACCAAACAAATTGCTTTTAATGCTATTCCGCATATTGATACATTTCAAGATAATG
>Ga0209482_1002932_pt1 | contig 10195 bp, 11 predicted proteins | sample CoawatmetaG10DNA_FD_187512 | JGI IMG/M metagenome (GOLD analysis project Ga0209482, IMG submission 187512) | Marine microbial communities from the West Antarctic Peninsula - Coastal water metaG104-DNA (SPAdes) (version 2) | ecosystem: Environmental > Aquatic > Marine > Coastal ... | reverse complement strand
CTAGTTCTTGTTCTTTAATAAGAATTTTTAAGTATTTATATATTAATTTAATTATTGGCCTTACTTTAGAATGAACTCTATCAGTTGATAAAAACCAAACCTCCGCAACACCAGGCCATAACTGCTTTATTCCAGCGCAAGCTATTAAATGTCCGTTATCTATGGCGCTAAATGATTGACCAGGTACACATAAGCTTTCAGCAAAATTCATATATTTGCCAATGTGATGTGGCGCACCTTTATTCATTCTGCCATCTAAAATTTCTTTGCCATGTTCTGGCTTATAATCAGCAATAATCATTGATCGAAAGTCTGCAACCTTGGAAAGATAGCAAGTATTGTCGCTGGCAATGGCTGATTTTGTTTAATAACAATGAATCCATCATTATCAAAGCCACCCCTAAACTCAACTTCCTTATCTCCAGTAAACATTGGTAAAGCAGATCCCATAACATCAGACGAACTTCTAAAAGGTATTCTGTCAATTTCAGTTTCAGAACTACCGACTGATATTCCAGCTGTGTTAAAAAGTCTTAATGTGATGTCATGTATTCTTTTAATCTTACCTTGAGCTGTACCTTCAGAGCCACCAGCATCAACTCGCATAGTCTGCAATATTGAATTATAAGCTAACCCAATATGAGCTTTTGTAACTGATCTATCTAAAGCTACAGCTCCAGATGTCACCACTTTGTCTGGGTGAGTTGCACCATTTGCTAATATTGAGACAGTCTGCCCTTCTAAATGACCTAATCCAGATATACTTGTCGCAGCTGAACCAGAATACGTTAATCCACTATCCACAAAAAAAGCATCTTCAATGTTTGACCCAAAATCAAACGCTCCAAAATACTCAATATATCTTACTGTTGAGCCATTAACTGTTCTTTTAACAACCATATATAATGAATCTTCATTAAGATCACCTGGCACAACTGCTATACTTTCTACAATCGCTTTACTCTCGTTTGCAGTTGTAAGTCTAGCTGTGTCAGAACTAACGCAACTTAAAAATCCAGTTGAGCTATGTAATGTTTCTTTTATTATAACTATTGCTGCACTAGGATTTGCTACAGTAAAATCAGCATGAGCGTTTATTGCTGCAAATATTTTGTCCGCAGTAGTATTATTATTCGTGTTAGGTCTAAATCCATTTGTAATAGTTGGATTAGCTGCACCAACAGCTTCGCTTGTGAATGTTACAGTAGTTCCATCAGACTTAGTAAATGTTAATGTTGTACCAGCTACAATGTTTGCATAGTCGCTAACTGTTACAGTACACTCACCAAATCGACCACCTACAATATGCTCATGCCAGCCAACAACTTCTTCTTCTCTCCTATAAGTCATTCCTACAAGGTTGCCATTTGTTAAAACGCACCAAACAATATTATCTGGCTCTTGTTGAAACGCTACATCTGTAATGCCAGTTTCAGTAATGTGTTCAGCTAAAACTGTTAAGTCTGGAGCTTGATAACTATCTGTATCAAAATTATAAACTAATTCTCTTATTTTTCGTGATGCTCTTTGCACAAACATAGTTACATTGCCAACTTGAATAGGCTGAATATTTGCCGATCCATAATTAGCTTGTCGTTTTATCTGAGCGTTAAGCGGTGACAAGGGAACTGATGAACCACTTGCACTAACTGCAAACTCTCCACCAGACGTTCCAACAATTAACACTCGGCCAGAAGCAAGGTATCTAATTACATTTACCTGGTTAGATCCTATTGTATAAGTTAAAGCATCATCTGCATCTATTCCATCTGCAAAATCTTCAAAGCTACCACCAACAGAAAAGAATAAAGTTTGTGGTTGTGAATTTGTGTTTCCAAAAACTAATCGTTGTTCATAAAACGTAACCGCTGCTGGATGACCAGTAGTTGTACTAAACGCTCCTAAACTAAAATTATCATCTGCTGTTAAATCTCCATTTAAGGTTACTGTGTTACTAGCCGCTTCATTAGCAAAATCAACACTTGGCGAAAACAAAATAGTATCCGCTGAAACTTGAACAATTAAACCAGAAGTTATATTGTTTCCACTAGTTCCAGCACCAGTTATTGTTACTTTTTGACCAACCTTAAAGCCTTGAGTGATAAAAGAACCAGTTGTGTCTGTAATTCTATCATTATGTTCTAAGCCAGTACCACCAGGATCACCCTCATAAAACGCTATTGTAGCAGCAGCATAAGATGGCATAAGCTCACTTCTACCTTCAGCATTTTCTTGAACTGTGGCAGTCACAGTTGTTGCATTTGTAAATGCAGTTATCTTAGCAAAACCATCATGTAGCTTTAGTAATCTTCCAACGTCTGTTGATACAAAAGTATCAGCACTAGCTGTAATAGTTTTTCCAGTACCAGATCTTCCATTAGCAGTTAATGTTGTTGTTGTTATGTTTGGATCTTGCATAGGACCTCGCAAGAAAGCGACTTCTGATATTGTCCATGCTGTGTGACTTGTTCTTGTTATTTTTTGAACTGGATGCAATGGATGCGTTAAATACATAACATCTGCACTTTGCGTAAATTTTATATCTGCAACTTGGGCTGTTAAATAAGGTGTTGTTACTTCAACTGGATTTCCTCCATTTATAACTGTGCCACCATCTTTATGTATTCTAAAATATGTGTTACCAAATTCTAATATATAGGCTTGCTCTACGTTAAATTCAAAAGGAATTAACCTAGTAAAGTTAGCACTAGTCTTAACTGAATTAACGTATTGTGTTCCAGGTCTTCTTGATGCTCCACCATGAGGATGAATTAAGAAGTTCTGTAACTTTTTACAACCATTAAAATACTTACTTACATCTGTTCTACCCTCTAACCTGGGTGATAATTCTCCAGCTGTAAAATTATTAAATGGTGGTGAAGCTTTCGCCATCTATAATCTCGCATTAATAAAGGTGTTGGCTGAGATAACTTCACTATCTGCAATGCTTGAGGTGTTAACAGTATTACCTTCAGTTGCATCAACAAACCTAGCTTCTTTAAGTTTGTCTCTATAAAGACTTGATAGTTGTGCGGCTAAAGTAATGCTTCCAGATAAAGGGTAAGCTATGTCTGCGGCTAACGCTGCAACGATTGTCTCAACTAATAACATATCGTATTGATTTACATCAAGAACCCTTGCAACAAACACAACATTAAGCGGTGTATCATCAGATAAAACTTTACGACCTTCAACTTCAAATTTAATATCTGCATTAGAAAGCTTGAGTATTCTCAAACAGTAAGGGTCAGTTGGTAATGTAAACTGATAAGTGTAAGTAAAGCTAGGAGCTGTAGCATCTGGCGCTAAAGCTTGCCTTGATATTAAACAATTCCAAGGGTGCGCTCTAAAGACACCATCTCTTACAAATTCATACCTTTGATTGCAAATTCTTGCAGCCTTACTATCTTCTGTTAAAGAGATAATATTAGATGCACCAATTTGATTTAAAGCTGAATTACATAGTCCAACAACTGAAGCCATAATAAATTCCTATAAAAAAGGACAGAGCATTTCTACTCTGTCCAAGTTTTTTGTTAGTTTACAACGTACTCGATAAGGAAAGCCATATCACCAGCACCACCACCAGCAGCATCAAAAGTTGCTGCAATGTAGTAGAAACCACCTGGATCAGCAGTATCACCAGCTATTGTATGTATCTTTTGACCAGTTGTTTCCAAACCAAGAGCTTCATAACGTAGCTCTGCAATAGCAGCTCCATCCGCAACAGAAGTGGCAAAGATGTCTATGTCCTTAATAGCGGCTTTTTCTGTGTAGATACCGATATCATAAGTGCAGCTTCCTCCTAGCCCATCTGATCCGACTTTAATTGAAGTCACAACAGCTTGGCTTGGGATTGGTGCAAGCATAACGATATCTGCGTTACCAGTATCAGTAGTAGCCAAAGCCACGTTACCTTGAGCAATACGAATAACACCGCTATATAATGCAGCGTCATTCATAACGACTGGGATAGCTTCATAGTTTGCTACGAGAGTTGAGTTTTTTGTAGTCATTTTCTAGCCCTCCTTATGCTGATTCATCACAAAGGACAGAAACCACTTTAGCTTCTTCCATTCGTGTTGCACCAAATGTTGAACAATAAAAGACTTGAGTTGAATAGCTTTTGTCAGCTCTCTCATCAATCTTTGCCATAACGTCTTTACCTACACCAAGCTTAATTCCATCTTCTGCCCAGGCAAAACAAGTTCTGATGTTTGAAGCAACAGCTAGTCTTGTAGACATGATGAATTTAAAGCCCATAAAAGTATCAACTTCACCTTGAACAAGCGCTTTTATTGAAGCAAAATCACTTGAGGTTACTTGAGTAACACCTAATAAAGCTTCAACTTGAGCTGGCGCTACTGCAATATATCTAGTGATAGAAGGATCAACAGACCCATTATCTAAGACTCTTTTTGCAGCAATCAATTTTGCTAAAGTTAAATCAGCAGATCCATGAGCAATAATATTGCCAGAAATCATATCTTGTGTTCCAGAACCAGAAGCGCCAGTTCTTGATGTGCCAGTTGCAGCTGCAATTATTGAATCATCCATAGCTCTACCCATAGAAGCTGCGGCTGCTTGCGCATAAGTTGATGTAGGATCAATCAACATTCTCACTTTGTCGGCATCATCAATAAGATCTGCCCACTCATAAGTATCAAGACTGAGTTGTCTTCTACTGTGAGGTGTATCAAGGATGGTTGTGTCTTGATGCCTACTAGTTCTTTTTATAGCGGCAACACTTCCCACTTGGTCGAAAAATGCTTTCTCACCAGTTACAGATTCTTCTGAAACAGCACCACGCAAAAGTGAACCTTTTTGCTGCGATAATAACTGAACATTAGAACTAAACTGATTTACAAAAGCGGTAGTTACTTGTGTACTCATTTGAGTCTCCATTGTTAAATTTTAAATTAAAACGCTACCTGGGGAATCCAGACGTAAGGTTACTTCTTTTTGCGAGGGCTTTTGCTTATCTCGACTACACTTGCAGATGTATTATTTGAAGCGCCTTTGTCTGGCTTGTCTTCTTTTTTACACCATTGCAAATACTTAGCAGCTCTTTCTAGTGGATCATCTATGATCCTATTAGAACCAGTTTCAAGAACTAATCTTAAAACCTCAAGCCTAAATTCTTGTTCGTCATCCATTTAACATCTCCCTATATTTCATAGCTTCTTCAACATAAAAACTATGTTGTGGGTGTTTAGCATCCCAGTATGGTGTACCAGGATCAGTATATTCTTTTATTTTTGCTTGAACTTCTTGAGGACCTATTGCACCACTAGTTTTAACGCCTTCCAAACTATCTTCACCAATCTTTTGTGTGATGTATTGCCCAACATTAACGATCATTTTAATAACTTCTGGATGATCGCCTAACCTTCTGCCATCTGCTAACTGTATTTCAGCTATGTCTGGTTGCCCAAACTGAGATAAAACACCATTACCAACTTTCATTCTATCTTCAAAAGCAGCCCCATATTCTTTTTGCAGCTCTAAAGATCCCTTTTCCACTTCAGCTAAGACCTTACTTTCATCCAAACCAAAGCGACTATTGTTCATTTCATTAAAATCACTCATTAAAACTTGAGCTTGGCGAGGAGTTAACCCAGCTTTGTGAGCTGTATTACCAAACCAATCCATCATATCTTGGTCAACTTGCTGACCTTCTTTAATTGATGATGCTAAATTATATTCTTCAGCTTTTGCTGGCCGACCAAGCTTGTCATACACAGCTGACCAATCATCATCAGTTGCATGTTTGCCTGGTATAGCAACTTTATCTGCACCAATCATTGACTGAGCGTTTACAAAGCTCTTAGCAAGACTAGGAATGTCTTGTATTGTCTCAAATGATTTGTGACCTCTTATTTCTTCTGGAATTTCTGAGCGCCAATCATACTGAACTGGCTCAACAGACGTTGCTTGTCCAACTTCTTCTACAGCTGGAGCATCCGCTACCTGCGTTTCTTCACTCATGTTTCTACCATATCCTCTCTTTTAATTTGATCTTTCAGCATTGATTTTAAAAATAACACTACAGTTCGCTGTCCTTCTCTGTAGGCTGTCTCGCATGGATCAACTGAAAAAGTAGATCCGTTAACATGATATCTGGCTTCTAAATCGGCTAAGATAGCTTGACCATCTTTTGTGTTTAAAAGTAATTTATAAGCGGCTCTTAATTCTTCTAAGGTCATTGGGTAGCCTTTAACATTGGAGCAGCAGCACCAGCTGATTCAGCCACTTGTTGAGCTTGATCTAATTGAGCTTGTTGTTCTTGTTGAGCTTGCCTTTGCTCTCTTATTTCTGAAACTTCTGACTGACTTCTAACAGCCTTTGCTGGAACGGATAGTGTGTTTATAAGATGCTTAACAAGATTATCTGTGTCTATGTAATCCATTACACCAGGGTCAATCTGTGCAAGCGGCTGAGTTAACTCTATAAACTGTAATGCCGACTGAACATCACCAGCTCTTTGAGCTTTAGCGAGTGGAGATACATACTCTATATCAAAATCTTGACCTTCTATAAGTTCTGGCGCTGGCTTAAATGCACCTTGCCTTGATAAAAGATTGTAACATCTTGTGATTAATGGCTGTAACAATTCAGCTTGTAGCCTTCCTAATACTGGGCCAAGCAACCTCATTTTTTCTTCAGTTCTTTGAACAACCTCTGTTGCTGTCATTTGTGGGCCTTGACCAAGAATTAATTGGTCAACGTAAAAAGACGATTGGATAGCCTTTCTACGTTGTTCTTCCATAGCAAGACCTATGGGATTATTCGCACCAATATTTAATGGCTCTAATCGATCTCTAGTACCAGATCTATAAAAGTTAAGGCCACCTGGAACAGTTCTGATGGGGAGAATAAAGCCATCATCTGGTACAAGTAAGGGAGGATCTACTTGTTTCTGGGCAGCCCTAATTGTTACCTCAGACATTTTATTAAGCATTTTAATGTCTGCAAGAGCTGTCATAGCTGGGGATCTGCCATAACCTATCTCAAAACTTGCCTTTAAAAACCTCGGTGAACAATAAGGAAACTCATCAAAACCACCTTCTGACAAAACAGTTTTTTCATCTGGGTCTAAATAAACAGAAGCTATTGGTTTATTTTCTGCATCAACTCTAGTTACATCCCTTTCATCTCTGGAATAAACAGCATGTAACAAGGTCATCATCTCGTATGGGTTTTCTTTTTCCTTTTTTAGTATCTTAGCTGTCATGTTTTCAGCGCCAAAGCGATTAACTGCGGCTCTTAATGGCATTTTAAACTTACGAAAAACTGTATCAACCCTACCTTTATCGTTTTCAGTTATGTAACATTCGGATATATGCCTAGTTGAAAAGCTTAAATCAAACTCATCATCAGCTTCAACGAACATAACCGCTGTACCAAACGTAATTAAATCGTGATAAAGCTCATGGATTTGCTCATTAAAGTTTGATCTGGAAAAAGCGCCATACATTACACGCTCAACATCACCTATCCACTCTCTGGCTTCATCTATTGTGTTATATTCATCATTCTGAAACTGCAACGAGAACCATTTGGTACTCATATTCGTTAACATTCCATGCAAACTAGCGGCTAATAACTCCGCTGCAAGACCAGCAGTACCATCAAAAATGTTTTCAGTTCGCTTTTCACCAGCGGATCTAACCTTATTTATATCGGCTTTTCTTGGAACAACGTAATCACCGATCTCTTGCCAATGGGATTCCCAAGTTGCCCTTTGGTTTTCAAGCGAACCAAATCGTTTCATTAATTCACTAGCTAATACATCAGCCATATTAATTTCCTAATAAAGTTTTTCTTTGAGTTGGAGCTGAACCTAATAAGCCTTGTGAAGATGTTTTAATCCCACTACTTTTACCTCGACTCCTTGCGTATAACTTTGGTGCAAGTGATGGAGCGCCACCACGAACCGCACTATTTGGCGTTACTCTTGTGCTATTTGAAACTGTGTTTGACACACCTCTTGCCTTTACTGCCGAGCCTGGTCTTCCACTAGATCTATCATTACTTTCATTACTACTAGCTGTGGGATCACCAAAAGGGTTGAAACGATTGTCACCAGAATAATGTGTTGAACCTTCAAACAAACCTTTTCCAAGAGTGCCAGCAACAGCGCCATTCCCATAAACTGGGCTTTCACCTCTTTGTAATCTCTCTTGTAGTTTTGAAGCGCTATATCTATTAACTAACGATAATGCTCCAACACCAGGAATTAAGGCGTCTACCAATTCATTACCAGTAATCGTAGAGTTCATACGTTGAGTTAAATTTGAACTACCAGCAAAGTCTCCATAAAGAGATGGATTTGCTACTCTACTATCAACATCCCTAGTTTCATCTGGCCCAGTTGTGGCACGATACTCATCTTCGTAACTTGTTGGTGTGCCTGGGTCACTTGTTTCGGCTGCCATTATCTATTTGATCCCAATAAAGATTTATATTCTACTGGCGCTTCTGTAAGCAAACCTTGAGAACCAGTTAAAATAGTTTTGTTTCGACTAACTCGTTTACGATCTTTTCTTTTATTTTCCACTTCATCAACAGACGTAACCACACTATCTGGCACAACATCCATAGGCGGTGGCGGAGGTGGTGGCTCAACTGGTGGTGGCGCAGGAACACTTGGGGATAAAAAACTCATTATATAGCCACTCCTAATGGATCATAATTACTATCTGCTAAAACTTGAGGTGGTCTTTCAAACCCTCTATTTTCTTTAATTCCTACTGCAAAATAACGAAAAGCATCCGCTGCATGACTGGCCCAATCATGAACTGGACTATTTCTAAAAGTCCTTAATCGTTCATTATAAGCTCTATGATACTGCCTTAACGCTTCTAATCCTGCCTTGGTGTTCGCCTGGTCAAACCAGCAACGAGATATAATAAGCTGAGCAGCATGGATGCCATCTTCAACTGGCAACTTTGGAACAACCCTAAAGCCAATACCCAAATCGTAGGCGATCTCTCTGCGGCTCTTACCAGAGCCAAGCTCTCTAACCTCAATATCGTGTGGCGCATTGTGTGTACCATAAAAATAACCTTTACTTGAAAGTACCTTTGCATAATGCGGCAACCCTTCATTTCTATTTTCATAATAATCTATAACGTGAATGGCTCTACCAACAGTCTGAGTAAACCAAATAGCTGTGCTATCGCCAATCCCAAGATCCCAAAACGTATCCACCTTATGCGATTCATCATAGGGAACATTTCCTATGCGCCCACTTTCTTGAGCCGCTTGCAGCTCTTTTCCAAAAATAGCTCCTGGCACATTAGCCACCCAAGAACATTCAAACTCCTGGTCAAACTGATCGGTACTCATCATAGACTGAGAAGCCGCTAGTTCTTCAGCATCAACAATGCCAGTTTCACTTGCCTTATAAACCGCAGTAAACCAATCATCACTCGCTTGAGCCGCTTCATACAAATCAAAAAAAGCGTTATGACCTCTGGGCGTTCCAATAAAAAAAGCAAACGTAGGTATTTCTTTTGTGTTCCTATCCGATAAAGCTGGTCTTAAAACTGTAGGAAATAAACTTTCTGGCACATCTGCCATCTCATCAATACAACAACCATCAAGGTAAATCCCTCGCAAGCTGTCAAAATTCTCAGAACCCAGAAGCTGTATCCTAGCGCCATTAGGCAGATCACATCTAAGCTCAGTCTCATGGAACGACACCATAGGCACTTTAGATGCAAACTCTTTCAAATAACTCCAGGCAACCATCTTAGCTTGCCTATAGGTCGGTGCTATATAAGCGTACCTCGGATTGTTCCTAGTGTTTAATATAGCTGCTCTCAGCAAGTGATTTATAGCCATAACAGTCTTGCCAAACCTTCTATGGCATACAACCACTCCCCAGCGCTTCTTAGTAAGCTCGTTGTGGAGCTTTGCTTGAAGTGGTCTAGGTGAATAAGGGATCTCAATGTTCATGTGTAAGACACTCTCCTAAGAGTATATAATAGATATAGTAAGGTGCGCCCGATCTGGGGGGGTGTAGGGGGTGCAAAATCCCTAAAATTGCCAACCATACTAGTTATATACTCGTAACCATTCCTATACGTCGCAACGATCACACATGATCGAGAGACTTTAATACTGCTGTTGTTGGTTCGTGTGCGAGATTACTGCCATACAATACTTATAGGCGAACTAACTTCTCACA
>Ga0209482_1002930_pt1 | contig 10196 bp, 5 predicted proteins | sample CoawatmetaG10DNA_FD_187512 | JGI IMG/M metagenome (GOLD analysis project Ga0209482, IMG submission 187512) | Marine microbial communities from the West Antarctic Peninsula - Coastal water metaG104-DNA (SPAdes) (version 2) | ecosystem: Environmental > Aquatic > Marine > Coastal ... | reverse complement strand
CATCTTGACCCCTTAGTCCATTTAGGATACTTCAGCATTGCGAAGTTCCTGTAAAAGTCGCATTTTTTACAGACATCCATTCTATCTTTCTTTACTTTTTTACTAACAAACATTTGTTTATTTTTTTAATTATTAAAAACTTGCATTAGCTTGAATTACACTAACTGTTGATTGACTATCCGTTATATCAGCTTCCACCACTACTACTTTACTTTGACCCTGCATAGCACCTAATAATTGAGATTGATTAGATGCAGCAAAACTAGACTCAGTAAATGAAGGAGAACTAAGTAGCCCTCCATCAGCAAACTTAACACCTCCACCTGCCTCATTCATAGATGATAATTGACCTCTGAACATTGCTGTACTTCTTTTATTTATAACAGCTTCTCCACCCTCTAATTCATTTACTCTACCACCTACTGCAAACTTAACTCCTCCATTCGCATGACTTGCTCCATGAACCATTCCTCCATTAGCAAATTTCTTACCATCATCAATTATACCTCCATCTTCAAACATCTTCATAACCTTCATAACCATAGCAGCCATAGCTATCATAGCAATTATACCGAAAGGCCCGAGTCCTTTAGCAGATCCTAAAATAACACTTGTAGCTTTTGGAGCTAGACCGATAGTTTCAACTGCAGTTTCAGTTGTTGTTGCTACAATATTTGCTGTTGTAGCTTTTACTCCAAGTAATTTAGCTACTGTAGACTTACCTTCAATAATAACTCCTATTGATTTCTCAAAATTAAATAAAGCTTCTGCTAATGCTGCTGCTTTAGTGATAGCTTCTCCTGCTTTTTTAACGCTATTTAAAGCTTTATTTTCTCCTGCAACATCCTGCAATGCACTTCCTAAATCCCCTAAATCTTTTAAATGTTCCTCTCTACTTTTAGCTTCTTTTTTATTACTCTTATCTTCTTCTTTTCTGCCTTTCATCTTAAGGTTTTGAATCTTAGTTTCAAGGTCTAAACGAATATGTAAATTAGTTTCTAGAATAGGCAATAAAGCTAATTCGGCTTCAGCTCTACTTATAGCTGCATTTCTTAATTCAACCTCTGCATCTTTTAGTGTTTTAGTTCCTGCTAAATAATCTTTCATTACATCTATTCTCTCCTGAGATATAGTATTTTGTAGGTCTTGGTTTTTTTTATCTTCTGCTTCTGAATTTAATTTAGCTTGTCCTTTAAGTCTTAAAGACATAATCTTATTATCTATAGCACTAATATCTTCTGAATACTTAACCATTATTTTTCTCATTTTTCTAAGATGAGTTATTTCTCCATTCAAAAGATTATTATCAAATTCTTCTTTTGTTGTTGTACTGTTAAGGTATTTTTTTTGTTCTGCTTCTATTGATTCTCTAAATCTAATATCTTCAGATTCTTTCTCACCTTTAAAAGCTTTCTCTAGGGCTTCCTTTCTCATTTGCCCCTCCTTTGCTATAATCCTTAGCTTTTTGTTTTCAAAACTTACTAAAAGCTCTAATGCTGCTGCATTATCAGCCTCAAGCTTTGTTGCTTCTTCCTTAAAAACCTGTTGAACATCCTCGCTTTCTTTAGCTAATAACTCTATTACATTTCCTACTCCCAATAGATTTCTCCAACGACTATTAAACTTATCATTTGCTGATTGCTTTGTACTTTCAATATCTTTAATATATTTATCTTGTTGTGCTAAAGCTGCATCAACCTCATCTAATGATGAAGGCAGTCCTTCTCCAAGAGCTTTATTAAGTTTATCTTGTGCTTTTGTAGTTTTTTCTAACTCTCCTCTATAATCGCCCATTCCACCTGACAGATCATCCATTGCATCACTAGCAAAAAAGAATTTTTCTGCTAGAATACCCAATCCCACTACTAAAGCACCAACACCTGTTTTTATCATACTAGCTCTAGTAATTATAAGCTGTCTATTGAAAAGTTTAGTAGCATTAGTGGCTATAATTGCAACTCCTGTATAAGCCATTGTACCTAACTTATAAAGACCTATCCATTTAACAGCATCTACTAGAAGTTTAATCATTTTAACAATACTGTCTGAATTTTTTGTCATTGCATTAATAGCTAGAGCTATATTATTGACAAAATCTTGCAAACCACTACCTAGTTTATCAACAAGCTCTATAGACAGACCTTGCGTTGCTGATGTTAATCTTAAGAAAGCCCCCTGAAGTGTATCTCCAATAATACTTGCTGCTTCTTTAGCTGCACCTTCAGCTTCTTTTAAATCTTTTGTTAATTGAATGACTCTTGCACTACCTTTAACCATTACATTAAATGCAGCAACTTGTCTTATATTAACAAGCCCATCTAGAGTATCACTACTAGCAGTATTTAATTTAAGTAAAGCTCTCTCTAAATCATCAGAACTCCTTACTGTAAATCCTAAAAACTTAGATAAGTCAGATGATGAATCTTTCATCTTTAAGAATATATTCCTCATAGATGTACCTGCAATAGAGGCTTCAATACCTGCATCCGTAAGAGTACCCATAATAGCTGCAGTATCTTCTATCTCTATATTCATTCCTGCTGCAATAGGAGCAACTTTAGTCATAGATGTTTGCCATTTCTCAATATCTAGTGCAGATGAGTTAAATGCAAGTGTCATTACATCAACCACTCTGTTAGTTTCACTAGCATGTAATCCAAAACCCCTAACTGCTGCTCCTGCTACGATTGCTGCCCTTGCTAAATCACTACCTGTTGCAGTAGCTAATAGTAATGTTGCTTCTTGTGCATTTAATATTTCACTTGTTGTAAATCCTAATTTAGCAAAATTAGTTTGAAGTTCAGCAACTTGCTGTGCAGTAAAAAATGTTGTACGACCTAAATCTTGAGCTGTTTGAGATAATTTTTTAAATTCCTGTTCACTAGCTCCTGTTATTGCTTTAACTTTAGCCATCTGAAACTCAAACTCTGTAAATGTATTCACTACTCCACTTAAAGCTCTACTTACCATTCTAAATGCACCCACTACAATTCCAATAGCTGCAGCACCTTTAATGAACTGCTTTGCCATTCCATTAGATGACTTAGTGGCTGCTTTTGTTGCTTTAGTAGAACCACTTAAATCTTTCTTTAGATTTCTTAAATCCTTAGATTGATTTTTAATTGCTTTAGAAGAATCTATATATCCTTTTGTAGATTCTTTGGTAGCTTTCTTCCCGTTAGCGATTTCTTTTTCATAATCGCTAGTTTCTTTTCTTAATTCTTTTAATGATTTCTTTAAATCAGCAACCTGCTTAATGTTTTTGATTTCTACCTCTATTGCTACCTTACTTGCCATATATATATATTTTAACCTATTGTTAATTTAATTTCTTTCTTTACTAATCCTTTATTTACAATACCTTGAACATCTTTCACTATTGCATCATTTAACCTTTTAGCTAAGGGCGACATTAATGAAATATCTCCTCTTACAAAATCTATAAAGAAATACCTTCTTTTTGCAACTACTTTACCTCCTTCAGTATAATACCCATCTTCTAGTTTCTCCTTGACACTACTTACAAAGTTAGCTCTTTCGTGTTGACTTCCAAATGTTAGCTCTCCATTTTTTTCTTTATCATAAGTCCAATTGTCTATAGCATTATAACTAGCATTAACACCTGTAGACTTCCCATCATTAACTAACCACATATAAGGAGTGTCATTAAGAATTTGAAGTGAAATTGAATCAGTCCTATTTACTATGTTATAATAAAATCCATCTCTCAATGTACCTTTTCCTATATGCTTTTGAAGGGTAAGTTCTTTTTTTAAAGCATCAATAATTGTCTTATTTTCTGTAGCTAAGGCTTGTTTTATTTTTAATAAATCCATTAATCAGTATAAGTAGGTTCTCCTTCATCTGAGGGTATATCAAAATTATACTTCCTCCTTAATATTTTTGAAATTCCAATTAAAGGTATATCTGTAACTACAGGCATTTTATATTCTTTTTTTTCTTTAACGCTAATTGAAAGTATATCAACTAAACTTCCATCAACAGTAGATCCAAAAGTAATACAAATAATATCTGCAGTACCGTAAGCTTTAAAATTAAAAGTTAATTCACTTGAAGGTATGTTATAAGATTTTATTTCTGACTCAAGTAAAGGATAAGGAAAGGTTGAAGATTTATAAACTGTTGAAACCTTTACAGTACCTATATTTGTGTTTTGGTGTAATTTTATAGTGGCAGAATATTCAGAACCTGCATATAATTGTTTTAATTCTTGAAATACACCCGAAACACTAGAAACTCCTTCCCTAGTTACTGCTGAACTAATCTTTATGCTATTATCAAATGATATTGGAGGGGTAACAGAAGTTTGTGAAGTTCCATTTGAAGCAAATCTAAACCAACCCGATCCACTATAAGTAGGAAGATTAGCTAAACCCACAGCTTCTGTAGCATAAGCAACAGTTGAGGTTGCTATATTTGCAACTGATAGTGTTGAAGTTATGAATGAAGAACCATAAGATGAATACTCTCCTGATAAGAATGGTACAGACATGAATATATCCAAACCATCTTCTAAGGCTTGTCCTCTACTATTTATTTGTTCCATTTTTAATTATTATTAAATGATGTATCAATAGGAAGAAAACCTAAGTCCTCCCAAAGAACTAATTCTACTTTAGTAACCTCATTATTATTAGGCATGTAATCTACAACTCTGTTTATCCTGTAATAATATCCATCAATATAAACTAACTTTCTTAAATCTAAATTATTTATATCAGATAATTTAAGATTAACATATACTGTTTTAATTCTAGGGTTTGATTTAACCTGCTCTATCATTTTTTGATAGTAAGTTTGATATAACCCTCTAAAAGGAATAGGAGATGTAACTGTATTATTAGATCTCACAAAAGTACCCTGATTAAGACTATTATATGTTAATGGTTGTCTAGGATTAACAGAATCCGTAAACTTATCATAACTAGAAGCTACACAAAGAAATTTATACTGATAAGTACCTGTATAGCCAGGAATTAAATAAAATTCATCAGCCAATGCCCAATACTGAGTCCTTGTTTGAAATCTTGAAGGATTAGGAGGAGTAACAAATTCACTCATTTTGACATAATTAAGAAGTCTAGGCATAAAATTATAAGCATAAGGAGGTCTACAGGAACTTCCTGGAGTTGGAATGGCTCCTGTATCACAAAGACCCCAAAGATTTGCTCTATATGGTGTTAATGATGCCATATCTCCAAAAGCACTACCATAATAACTTTCTCCATCAGGAGAACTGTAGCTTCCTGCGAAGAATGGGTTTTCAAATGTAGTAGAACCTGCCTTAAACTCTGTGCTAAGAAATTCTCTATAAGGGTATTCATCATCTATTCCATCCCAATAAGTATCTCCTCTGTATTCTACAACCTTATCATTAGAGTCTGTTTTATATTTAAAAATAATCTCCCTACTTAATTCAGACTGAACCCATTTATCATCTTGAATCCTAGATAAATCAACTTTATTAGTCCAATCTATAGCTTGATTTTGATTTTTATAGAAATCATCAAATGGTTCTATAGTAACAATTTTTGAAACTGTATCTGTTGTCATCTGAAGATTAAAAGCGTGTATAATTCCCTTTAAAAACCCCATTTGAGTGCTTGAGCTATCTATAACATTTTTCAAATCAAATGTTTGACCATACTCAACTCTCTCTCCTTTGTGAATTATACTTATACGACCATTAGAACTTGAGCTACTGCCTGATGTATATCCTGTTGGAGATGAACCACCCCAAATAGATAAATCATAGCCTATAGTTTTAGGAGTTGCATTTAGATCTGTAGATGACCATGATGCTTTTTTCGTACACCTAAATCTAATTTTATCTCCTTTATTAAGCCAATAATCCTCTAATGTAAAGCCTTCAAAATTAAAAGATTTGTCATCATTAGGAGGTAGAGGGCAAGTTTCATAATAGGGATAAAATGTTTCAGGAAAACCATCCATTCTTTTAATTATATTCCAACTTGTCTGACCTACTGTTTGTAATTCTACTCTAATTTGAACATAATAAATATTCTGTAAATTTTCGGTAGCACTCGTTCCCTCACATATTGAATCTAACCAACCCCCAATATCACTTGCACTTATATCATAAAATCCATATTCTTGAATAGTAAAAAAGCCATTACCTGTATTGTACATAGAACCATCATCAATAATACTCATATTCCCTCCTGCGTTCCACTCCATAGTAGATGAATTCCATATAATTTCTGCTCTGTCAGATGGATCGGTTGCAAGAAAACCTTTTTCTGCTACATAACCATTACCATCAAATGACATATAAACACTATTATCTGCAATTCTTTTAGACACATTATTATGAAGAAAATTAGGAAGAAGCATTACTAGTTTTTTAAAATTTGCTTTTATTCCTGATGCACTTGTTTCTTCCATAAATTGAGAAACAAGAGTATATCCTTCTTGCAAAAATATTTGCTTCACAATATCATAAATAAATATAGCAGGTCTCCAATTCATTTGAGGTGTTGGAGTTGGGTATGGATCAGGGTTGTTTCCGCCATCTCCATTATAAAAACCATGATAACCATATTTATCTGCAGCTCCTGCAGTTGCATCAGCAGCAGTCATAAGAAGCTGTAGAGAACCTGATAAACCTCCTACATTTGTTGCTCCATAACCTACTTGAGGGTAAGTTATAGGATTAGTATTTGCACTCTCAGTTCCTGATGTATTAGTCTTTCTTGTAGCACTATCTGCATCCCAAGATTCCATTATTTTATCTCTATTAGCTTCAAGACCTATTCCTGTTCCACTTCCTTTACGATTAAGGTTATCCCAACCACTTCCATCTTCAACACTATTAACGCTTAAATCCATTAATAGTTTATTGTTTAATGATGAAGCCCAATCCATATTATTTCCATAAAATACACATGAATAATACTTCGGCTCATTAGCTTTCCCTATTGAAGTTATTTGTAAATAACCAACTATAAATAAGTTGTCATTTACTATTATTCTACAAGCTTTTTGATTTGATATTGTATTTGTACTTAAATAAGAACCTGATATATATGAAGATTTTAAAATCTTATTATTATTCTTTGTTGCAGGTATTTTAAATGTCTTACTGTAGGTTCCTGTCCTTGAGTTTAGGTTTCTAGCATCAGCTACAGAAAAATTGATTGCAACAGGAAAGTCTTGTGAATTACCAACATCCAAAGTACCTGAAACACTCTCATTCCAATTAATACCTCCCACCTGAGTTATTCTAGCTGTAACTGTACCTGTCGTTCCTCCCTCTGCAAAAATTCTTAAAGCACAACTATTTTCAGCTAAAAAAGTTTCTGTTACACTTCCATCAGTAGACCTTCTCATTGCGCCTGTTAGTCCAATAGTTGGATTTGCCCCTGAAGAATCAACACCAAGAGTAGAGAAACCTATATCCGCTCCACCTGTTTTGTTAGATAGTGTTAAAGATATTATATACTGCTCTCCATTAGTTAATATTCCCGATACAGGAGAAACATATTGTGTTCCTGCAACTGAAGTTGCAGATAGTTCGTATTCATTAACTATAGTCCAATCAGATCCTTTAGAAGTAATATTATTAAACTTTATTTGATTATTTGATGTATTATCATATTTGTAATCTAATAACTGTAACTTAATCATATTTTAATTTCTTTGTGTTAGAACTCCTTGTGAAAAAGTATACTCTATATTAAACATCACTAATCCTTTTGATTGGTCTAAAGATACGACTTCTGAGTTAGTTATTATTACAGGCTTGTATATTGTTTTTATAGGTCTTAAAGTAGGATTTAATTGATTCATGTGATAAGCAGCATCTGATTCATAGTTAATGCCATCTGAATTATCAGTTTCCTGTTCTATCCATACATTTGGAGATTGGAATATCTCTTTAAGCCAATCTGCTTCAATTTTATTTAAAGGCTCAGTGTATACTTTATTATTAATATTAGCTTCAACATTTAAAACCTCTGTACCTCCCTGATATGTATTCCAACCTCTCATTGAGTCATTATAATAACTACCTGCAGGAAATACAGTTCCTGAAGAATTTTCATTATCTTGAAAATAAAGTCTATTAGGTAATGCTTTTTCCATAGTTGATTTATTTATACTCATAGATTCTAAAACATCTCTCCTGGCTGTATATGAATCTATTCCTCCTACTGTATTTAACCAATGAAATCTAACTGCACCATAAGGAACATTATCATCTTCTCTATCTATTTTAAACCAATATACAGAACTATGTCTTACAGGAACCCAATCATTTGGGGCAGGATTATTTGCATTATAAAACCCTCTAACATATAATTTATAATAGGCTGTAGAGGCTGTTATAGGCGAATATTTTCCAGTGTTTGCTCCATTATAAGGGTAATCGCCCTCTCCATCATAATAAGCGTGGTCATTTATGTAACCTGCTGAAACATTCTGAACACACATTTGATTTTGAACATGAGCAAATGCAGTGGCAGTTTCTTTTTCAAAAGTATGAGATATATCTGAAGTTATTTCTGTAAGTCCATTTTGATTTTTCCATTCAGACCCTAAAACAAAAGCATTTTGTTGAACGTTATCAGCAGTATAGGTAACTCCTAAAACTTCATATCTGTTATAATAGTCTGTTGGATCATCAGTATCAAAAGTTTCAGCAACATAGAAATACAAAAATTCTGCTTTTTCTGAAAGCCTAGTAGGCTTCATATAACTAGGTGTTGAATAAGTACCTGTACTTTGTGGAGTATAGTTAGGGCAATTTGTCAAAGCTCTTTTAGGAGAACTTGTTGTAACTCCATTTTGAGAAAGAACTCTCATCCTATTGTAATATGTATTGCGATTAAAATCAGGAACAGAATTTATAACTCTTACATAAGGAGCAGAAGATACTGTAGTGCTAGATAATTCAACTTCTCCATTAGCATTTATCATTTCTATTTCAGCTCTAACCCGTATAGCTCTATAAGAACCATTTCTAGTTACATTATAAGGACTTATATCTTCTGTTATATTATCTTGTTTTTGGTTACCGCCATTCATGCCACCATAAGTTTGGGTTTCCCAAGAACCTTTTCCTATAGGCACTAATGAATAGGATAATTGGTCGGCAGCTATTTGAGATACATCTACAGTAAATCTTTGACCTACAGCTATAGTACCATTTACTATATTAGTATTGGGTATATCTCTTGTTTTTCTAATGCTACTAATTAAATCCCAATCTGCTGAAAGTGCAGGTGTAGGAAATTCAGTAGTAGCGTAAACCTTAAAAATCACACTAACAACATCTCCCTTCCCATCAGCTAAAGCACAGCAAGGGACATACATTTCATTAACTTCAGCATAACCTTCTGCTGCGGGAGCGTTCCACCAAACCTGATATATTAGGGGTTTATTTACAGAAACTAAATTTTGCGCTTTAAAGCTAGGCTGTTGAGTATACATTGGTGTTTCATTACTACTCCATTTTGTTAGCTGCCCCCATACTACTGTTCCTCTTATTGCTGTCATATCTTAATATATTCTATATTTCTTGTTTAAATAATCTACTACTTTTGCTGTTTCTGCATCTGTTAATTTTCTATCGTAAACAATAAGCTCTTGAAAATCTCCATCTAAGTATCTAGTGTTAATTGCTGTAGCAGGTACTAGACCATCTGATTCCCTAGCACAACCTATTGTAAATTTATCTCTAGTAAATGATGTTCCGGGAATAAATTGAGCATCATGGAATATCCCCCCATTAGGTGGAGTTAAATTAACTGCTTCACTATAATAATTAAAATAAATTGTATTGGTAGACATTCTTATAGCTCCAATATGAAATTTTCCCGGATCATATATACCTGTTGTGGTTGCAATAGTTACAGGTGCAAGTGGAGGGGTAACTTGACCTCCATCACATATAGAAAATCCATAATGACCATTTGCAAGCGTTCCCATTTCTATACTTCTACCTCTATCCAAATCAAAGTAGCTAAATACTGCTTGAGAAGCTGCATTTATCTTGCTTACCTCAAATATTGAAAATTGCCTATAATTTAAACTTGTTGTAAAGTTATTATCTGAAACTAAAACATCATTATTGAATGTAAGCATTGTCTTGTCTAAAGCTCCACCACCATAAGTATATCTTAGAGGCTGAAGCTCTTTATCTAATTGTGCTACTC
>Ga0209482_1002929_pt1 | contig 10199 bp, 13 predicted proteins | sample CoawatmetaG10DNA_FD_187512 | JGI IMG/M metagenome (GOLD analysis project Ga0209482, IMG submission 187512) | Marine microbial communities from the West Antarctic Peninsula - Coastal water metaG104-DNA (SPAdes) (version 2) | ecosystem: Environmental > Aquatic > Marine > Coastal ... | reverse complement strand
GTCATCGTCAAGAAACGCGTGAATTGCGTGAGGTACTTCGAGAGTATGTACTGTTTCTGGCAAACACTGGCATTCGTCACGGTACTGAAGCAATAGGCATTAAATGGTCAAACATTCGTTACTTCACGGGGTTGGATAAGGAAGAATATTTAGAGGTTGCTGTTGATGGCAAAGTTGGCAAACGGCAACTCGTGGCACGCGACAACACTGCTCGGTATTTAGAACGATTACGTGACCTAAACGACAGCATCAAGCACCTGACGCTCAAGGAGTTGTTGTCCAAGCAATTAGATGTTGATGTATTCAGAACTCGCAGTGGCTACACTCCAACAACAGACGCGTTCAGGGGGAGTTTCAGGCAGTATTTGGAGCACGCTGATATCTTGCGCGATACTAATGGCGTGACTCGCAGTCTTTATTGTTTGCGCCACACATACGCCACATTTAGATTGGCTTCTGGCACTGACATTCATCAACTCGCTACTCAAATGGGAACCAGCGTGAAGATGCTAGAAACTTTCTATAGCAAAGTTTCCCCGCAGATGAACGCTGCCATTCATAGCGGCAGATTAGAAACGATGTGGCGCGAAGAGCAGGAAGATTAGTTTGTAGGGTTTAATTTTCTCCAGTGCATACCGACATGCAGTTTAGATAATTGTTGCGCCAAATCAATTACCTTGAGTTTATATAAAGATGCTAATAGACTAATTTTTGATATACAGACCTTTTCGGGAAAAACTTTGTTCACAATTTTAGTGATTATAAGTGCCTTACTGAACTTTGTCGCACCAGAATCTTCCGTCCCATCTGGAAATTTATATGAAATATTAGGTTGGTCAGCAGGGGTATTAGATGGAGCCGTGTTGGCAATACTATACTTAACTAACATTAAAGAAAGATTTTAAGACTTTATGGTAACAGTAGAGTAGTTCCACCAGTTTGAAAAAAACCAGAACTGTGGAATAGATCGAAAGGACGTTGATATGTTTAAAGGAAGAATATATAAAATTTCTTGTTTAAGACCTGATGTAAGTCAGGTTTATATAGGTCAAACCACAGAAAAGACCCTCCAAATGAGATGGAACGGGCATAAAAGAGATGCTGAAGTATCTCTCAATAAAAAAAGACCAAGAAACAATCTTGGGAAAGCAGTAAAACTTCATATGGCAATCAACAACAATGGTGCTAATTCCATGTTGATGGAGGAATTAGAGTTTCATGAGTACGAAGATAGGAATGAGTTATTAAATAAACTGGATGAAAGAGAAAACCATTTTATTGATGTGTTTAACTCCATAAAAGAAGGTGTTGGTTGGAACAAAGTATCTGCATCTAAGATAAAACGTCCTCTAGGACAAGACCCCAAAGAAACATGGGAGGTTATTGCCAACAAGCATGGTGTTAATGTGAGGAAGTTAACACATCAGGTGAATAACAATGGATTAGAAATAGAACAAGCAGTTGAGCGGATAAAAGAATTAGATAAGAAACCAACAAAACAGTATTCTTATGGAATGCAGACTTATAACTTTATTAAAGAACTATTGCCACACGACAAGAATAATATTGGGAAAAAGACCATTGAAAGACGCATTAGAAATTTAAATAAAAATAAAAAACTAAGGATTGATCTGGATAAAGAAAATAACGTAGAAACTATGTTTTTGGTTGATAGTATTTTTGACCTAATTTCTTCAAGAGAAGAAATAGTAGTCATTACTCCTAAAGGTGAGGTAAAAGGAAAAACAATTAAAACAGTTTGGGAAGAACTCTTACCACTTTACCCTGAAAATGTTCCAGATAGTTATACAACCGTTCAGAATCGTATAGATGGGAAAGGTTTTAAAGTTCAATGGACTCACGACCAAGCATTTGGTTTTCGGTTTCCACCAGGATTTGAGGAGGTTGAAAACCTAATTGAAAACAATGGTTACCAATGGGGAGAAATTGACGGAGTCCAAAAAACTTCCTCTTTTAAAAAAAGTTCTAAACGCATTACTAACCCAAACCCAATAATTCTTCATTCGGTCAAGCGAGTTTATCTTACAGAGACAGACTGGTGTGATGCATACAAATTAAACGACCGGAAAACAATAAAAAAACTTCGTGATGAAGGCAAAACAAACCAAGAAATTTTGGAATATTATGGTAAAAAACCATAAATCTACAATAAGACTGCTGCCCTTTTGATTTTTAGGATTTTATAGGTTTTCCTGTAAACTAAGGTGTGATTTCACTCGCTTATCGTAGTCTGTATTGTCTTCGTCATACATACGCAACATTTAGATTAGTTGCTGGAACAGATATCCATCAACTTGCTACTCAAATGGGAACCAGTGTGAAGATGCTAGAAACTTTCTATAGCAAGGTATCCCCACAGATGAACGCTGCCATTCATAGCGGCAGGTTAGAAACGATGTGGCGTGAAGAGCAGGAATATGAATGGATAATCAGTAGAGCGCAGATAATTGGAGTAGATCACTCTTAATCAACCAATCCTAGCAGTTTCAGCGTTTTCCTATCTAAGTCATTCGCTCCAGAGATACATACCTTCTTATCTCCAAAATAATCCACAATCTCTATTTTTTTGTCTCCAAAGTAATCAACAATTTCGACTTTCAACGAAGGGGCGTTAGAGCACGTACCAACGACTTCCCACTTTTCATCCCCAAAATACTCGACGATTTCTATTTTGATATCCCCAAAATAATCAACGACACCGACTACATGATGAACCGTTTGAGCATTAGCGGAATTTAACCCCGTCAATCCAATAAGCACGGCAAGGGTCAGGAAGATGGTGGCGGTTAGATTTTTCATAAAAATAGGGTACTAGAAAATATTCAGGATTAATAGTTCAAATCCGGTTGGTGAGCGTTCTATCTATGAACCTTAAACTAAACTTTGAAAGTTTTGGTTCAAACCTTTTAGTCAATCGTTCATCACTCATCCTCTTTTTCTCAACTATGGCAAGGTTAGCAAACGACAACTTGTGGCACGCGATAACACGGCTCGTTATTTGGAGAGACTGAGCGACCTAAACGACAGCATCAAGCGCCTAACGCTTAAAGAACTTCTCTCCAAGCAATTAGATGGTCATGTGTTTAAAACTCGTAGTGGTTGCACTCCAACGACTGACGCGTTCAGGCAGTATTTGGAGCATGCCGCCATTGAGCGAGCCATTGAAGACATTGATACGCCAGAACTTACGTCAGAAGAAGTTACTGCACCCTCTGCCAGCCTACGAGCAATATGGAAGCGAAAAAAGCAGTTTAATTTCTTATGACATTCATAGTCGCGACATACCTAATTACTTAATTCCATCATTCTATGTTATCTATAGTAGTAGTGAATCTAACAAGGAGTGTTACAAATGCCGTTTCTTTCTCTTCAAGCACTGACCAAACCATCAAGGAACAAACACCTTAAAAACTTGATTGCGTTATGTGTTCTGCTAACGCCTATGCATTCATTAGCAAATGACCACTTCTCATCTTGGTCAGATAAGACTATTTGCCGTCTGGCGAAAGCGACCCCTGACAATGTCGAGTATCAAGCCGAGTCTACAAAACGTGGGCTAAGTTGTGGCGTATCAAAAACGACAAGAAGCAGCGCGTCATCAAAAAAAGTAGAGCGCGCAGTTGCAGGCATTGATATTGAAAATGACCCTAATGTAGACTTTTTCAAGCCCCAAATTGCGCCTTATCCAACCAAACAATTGTATTGGTTTGGACGAATGTGGAAAATGGCTGATTTTAACAATGACGGTATCACTGACGTTTTGTATATAGGAACGATGAACCCAAACAATTCTGTTTCTGGTGGCGAAGATACTGGGGACATATGTGGCACGAAGGCGTGCGAAGGTGACAAACCACTACCGTCTTTGTATATTGGAGGCAAAGATGGAGCATTGACCTACTCACCTCATTTATTAATTGATGACCGAAAAGAAAGTGGAATGTCTTTAGGTCGTCAATTATTGGTTGCTGATTACAACAACGACAATACTTTAGATTTTTATATCGCTGATCACGGCATTGGCACTCATAATGGTTATAGGGACAGTTACTTTTTGAGCCAACCGAACGGCACTTGGTTGGAATCTTCGGACACTCATTTGAGTCATTCTGACTTCCAAGTTTTTGATCACGGTGGCGCAACAGGCGATATTGATAATGATGGTGATATGGATGTGGTAATCACTGGAGGCACATCGGGAACACATTTTTGGTGTTTGATAAACGATGGAATAGGCTTCTTAAAGAAGCGCAAGTGTGGCGGTATTTTTGCTTTTGGATTAGAACTTGCTGATATGGATGGTGATGGCGATTTAGACGCGTTAGTTGGCGCGCACGAATTTGAAAGGAGTATTAACTACACTGGTATTGCCTGGAATAATCGCAAAGGCTATTTTTCTCAAAAAACCGCACTACCACAACACAAAAAATGGGGAACAATACCTGAAGTTTCGGCATCAGACTTGGACAATGATGGTGACTTAGACATCGTATACAGTAGAGCAGGTGAACTGTATGTCGGGACAGCAATCCAAATTATTGAAAACTTAGGCAATAAAAAGTTCAAGGATCACGGTACATTTCCATTAGTTGAGGCTCCCACTCATTTCAAACCTGTAGGTGAGGGACACGAATGGAATGATTTCATTGAGGCTATTTTATTTAGAGACCTTGATAATGATGGTGATACTGATATTTATTTAGCGTCAGGGTCATCTAAAACTAATGGTATGGTTATACTAAATAACGGTGATTTCGCTTTTGAGGTATTACCTCCTCACGCTGCTTTACTGCTTGATCAACTTGCTAAAAATGAAACTAAACGTAAGGCAGCACTAGCCGCAATTGAAACCCAACGAAAGAAAACTGAAGCCACAGCATTCGTCTTGGCTATAGCAAAAAGAAAAGCAAAAGTCGCAGCAGCAAAAGCAACGCGTCTCGCTAAAGAGGCTGCTCAGCAAGAAGTGAAAGATGAACTTGTGGCATTTGAAGCAGAATTAGAGGCAGAACTTGCGGCTTTTGAAGCAGAACTTGCGGCAGAACTTGCGGAATAAAACTTCTAGTCAACACAAATTAAAGCCCACTTAATTGTGGGCTTTTTATCGCGTAGAATTGATTATCTATAAACTCAATGACGCTCTCTTATCAGAATCATATTCCCCCACCCGCTCTCCTAAAAACGCCGATTTAATCGCATTAAATAGCGCTTCTTACGAAATAAGATAAATAAAAGAATAAAGAAGTTATACACGCGACCAAATTAATTAGCAGTACCCAAAGCGTTGCTGACATTCACGCTAAAGAATGTTTAACAGGGGCTCTCCGTCATATGGTCCCAGTCGCAAAAACGGACAGCAAGTGAACGCAGTAATGTTAGTAGCAAAGATTCGTGCTCATTGACCAGTGAGTGGAAATTAAACGAAGTTATTCAAGTAGCACCTATTCTATGACTTGGATGATCCCGCGTGAAATCGGCAGCGTAATGTATGGGGAGTAAAGCACGCTACTTCCTAAAGCATCGCAGAATAGAATGGTGACAGTAATGGAAACTATTAGAGGCTCTGGCTAGGGCTTCTATGGCTCAAGTAATGACACACAAAAGCAAAAAGAAATGATTAGTTAAAATATACAAACAAAGCGAGATTGATATTTCTGAAAGAAATATTAAGTGAGGTGAAGTTTGTAGATTGCCCGAAGGGCATCTTAATACGGAGGAGAACATAATGCATGAGTTATACCAAACAAATATTTGAAGAAATGAAAGCAATTGATCCAAACATCACTGTACGTGAGTTCAGTTATAGATGTGGTAAGAGCGAAGGATATTATGGAAGTTTGATCTCACAGAAATTGGAGTTGTCGGATGAAGCCATAATTAATTTACTTGAGACTTTAGAGATGTGGAAAATGATCTTAGGCAAAACGCCAAACAATAGTGTGGATAAAATTCATCAGATTGGTGATGTACAAAAACACCTCACCAGTGAACTCGCTGAGCGAACGAGTACTAATCACAAGACCCCAAACAGTCAAGTGAGAAATCTCATCATAAAAGCAGTCGTTAATTTGTACCAAAGTACGACTGCTGATGCCAGCATACCGTTTGTCTTCTAATCCTGAGCCAGCAAATGAGATATAACGACATAGCCCTCCTCAACACTAAAGGTGGAAGACGCAAAATTCAGCAGATGAAAGCCACCAAGCACAATAAGGACTTTACCGACTTAGCACAGATGCTCAATTCTTTTGATATTGGTTTGTCCGACATAGATAAAAAAATGATTAGTAAAGCAAACTCAATGTATAGAGATGAAATGAAGGCTCAATTGATTGTTCTGTTAAAGCGGGTATTCAGAAATGTAGGTTTGAGTTATGAAGTTGAGAAAGCCAACCTTAAATAATCACAATGAAACCCACCATAGTCACAGAATAACATTGCGTGATTTTTCTTCATCTCTCGATCAGATTTCAGATCATAGATCCCCGACAGTCTTTGAGACTCGTTTGATATGGTCTGATTCATAAACTACATTTAAATCGGGTAGCGGTAGCATGGGGCACCATTTTTATTCCTGTATTAACCTTTCAATAGACTCGTATACTTTTGAAGTTACGTTATCTCTATCAACACCATAATGTAATTGTCTATGGCAGTTGGGACAAACTGCAACTGCATTAGTTACGGTATCACTGCCACCGTCTGCTAACCTCCGAAGATGGTGGACTTCAAGGTAGAAGTCTCCACCAGGTTTCACAAAAGGTGCAGGGTTATCACAACTCTCACAATTCCCATCCGAATTCTTAAGAACCCACGCAACAACTTTTGGGTCTCTATCGTAAGATGTGGTCTCTTTAGTTTGTTTGGATGGAGTACTTCGACCATCCGGTTTAGATAGACTCTTGTCTTTTCTTAACTTAGAGACCTGTTCTTCAAACTCTACCTTTGGTGTTGACTCTATGTCCTCATTTTTAAGGATGAGTTCCTCAATTACAGGGAGAATATTTGAGCCAACATTTTTCGCAGGTCTAAGACCCTTAATCCATTGCCTTCCTAGTACAGAATATACATAGGAGATATTCTGCATGCGGTACTCATACGCTTTAATAGATCGACCGAATCTCTTACTAAGGTCTTCATAGAATCTTTTCTTTACGAACTTCTCACTTCGTTGCTCGAGATTTCGCATTTCAATATATGCAACAACAGATGCGTTGAGTTCTTCTTTGCTCCAATCCATAAATGCCCCCTGAGGCGATTATAGGTCAATCGCTTGCCAATAGGTAATCACGAAGATTCTCAATGCTGTGCATTAATCAACTGACATGACCATCCTATAGCATGTGGAAGGAGTGTGGATTAGGCGGATTAAAACAGCACTTTTGGAATGTGTCTTTTTGAGTATAGCCATTGCTGACAGGTCGTTATCTCGCAATACCTGTCTCATTTAAATTGGTAACGGAATTAGTTGACAGGTTCTCCATTCCATCTAAGATGTAAATAAGACACATTGAAAGGACAGACCAAATGGCAACTATCAACTACATTCGTGTTAGCAGCATTACTCAAAACACAGATCGCCAATTGGTCGGCGTTAACTGCGATAAGGAGTTCGTTGATAAGTGCTCAGGCAAAGATACGAACCGACCAGAGTTCCAAGCGATGATTGAGTATGTGCGTGAGGGTGACACGATCAACATCCATGAATTGTCGCGCCTTGCTCGCAACACTCAGGACTTGCTCAACATTGTTCAGTCTATGAATGATAAGGGCGTGACTATTAAGTTTATCAAAGAGAACCTTACATTCACTGGAGACAGTACCCCTCTTCAAAGTTTGATGCTCACAATGCTTGGTGCTATCAGCACTTTTGAACGAGACCTGATTCTTGAACGACAGCGTGAAGGCATTGCGATAGCAAAAGCAAAGGGTAAATATAAGGGTCGCCCATCATCATTTACATCTGAGCAACTAACAGAGATAAAGGAAGGCTTTGCCTGTGTTAAGAATAAAACGGAACTTGCACGCAAGTTTGGGATTTCGCGCTCATACCTTTATAAATTAGCATCATAATCAATGAATCAATTTCAAAAAATTTAACGCGTATTTATATTGATTATTAGTGTAGCGAAATCATCGCGTTTCCAAGTCCTGGTTTTTCTTCATACCTATTACCAGCAAGCGTTGCAGCAACTTAAACTATCGTCGCATACCTCATAAAGTCGACATATGTCATATCAAGATAGACATGCCTTCCTGGGGCGTATTGCACTTGTGTGCGGATATGTTGCTCACAAGGCACACCTCCACGATGCTCATGAAACATCAGGAAATAAATTGTTGCCTTTAAGGCTAACGCTTCATTAGTGCTCATTCCGTTTTCTTTCTTCACTTCTTCAAACAAACTATCCTCATAAAAATTTTTATTGTATTTCTTGTTGACTGAGTTTTGGTTAACCGTAAACAGATCTTTGAAAGTCATTGTTGCAGTTTTAAACAAAAGTTTGTGGAACATAATATTTTCTCTTTTTAGATTTTACGGCTGGCTTGCGTTCATCGCTTTGCCTCAAACCGTATAACTATTATATAATATGCTAAATTATGAGTTAATTTGATTATTAACTGTACACAATAGACGTGGACATTTAAGGTGATAATGTGAAGCACACTTGTGTTCTATACGAAGGTGAAGGGAATTTTCTTCATACATACCCCAGAGAAACGGTGTCCTCGCGACGACGACCATTAAACCAGCCGTATCGTGACGCGCCGGATTATCAACGTAATGCGTATTATTTTTGGTTTGAGTACCTAAAGCGCAATACAGGTTATGAAAAATTTTGTCGTACAGGAAAACCAAAGAAGTATGCTGAGTTGTATGAGCATTGGGGGAACATCTTTGAGGAGGATGATTTTTTGGATTGGTGGGATCGTCATCGCACTATCTTTATGGAACCACCTCAACGAAAAATAGAAGTGACCGATACTGCTATTAATGATGAAAATACCATCACGCTGACCATTCCGCTAGAATTAGATAAAACCTACCTCATTAGCCGCTTTAAGCGAGCACTGAATGAGCATAAGAAGAAGGGTCGTGGTCACAGATCTCGCGCTAAATATCCACTCCACACTAAAGCGGTGGTCTATTCACTTGCCAAGCATCTCGATGTTTACGACAAACATTTAGAACAACCCGAATTGAGTTATTGGGAGTTGGCTGATCAGTGCGGCTTGATTGTTAATGAGGTGGTCGACCCAACAATGCGAGTAATAATGATCCGAAAAGATGAAGGGCAAGAAGATGCTATCAAGGCATACAGCCAAAAGGTAGTACTTCGTCGTAAGACCAGCCTTGTAGAGCGCCACCTGACTATAGCAAAGCAGTACATTGAGAACGCAGGAAAAGGTCAATTTCCCAAGCGTGAGAGGAAGTAGTTATGTAGTGTTTAACACGATATGATTGAAGTTGGTGCCGTATAAAGGAACCAACTTGTGTAGCACACTACCTGGCACACTAGGTATAACTTATATAAACTATTGATATAATTAAAATTATATTTGACACGTCAATTGAAAATCCTCGTGTCGGCGGTTCGATTCCGTCTCCGGGCACCATTACACACTACTAAGCATTTGATATAAATAAGTTATTTTATTATTTAAACAAAAATACCCACTTTATTACCCCTCTAATTAAACCGAATCGCTCCTTCTAATTCGTACAAAACCATTCCTGTGATTAAAAAGCGGCATTGCTTTACTCTGAGCCTGCATAAGCCACCAGCTGAATTTTCGTAGGGACAAAAGGTGCATTAACTTCAAGTGATGTTGTTTTTGTTGGCCTGCCGTACCCTCGGTCAAGTATCGCGGTAGCCGCTGCAACCCTAGCCGAGTCACTCTGACCTGACTTCATTACATCTACCAGCGTATCCAATGCGTCATTGGTATGTTGCCTAGCCAACTCAGACAGGTTGAACTTAAGTTCAGACGTTGCCTTATTAACAGCACCTGCTGGCCTACCTGAACCTTCTCTCATGCCACCATGTGATGCCATTTTTTGATTTCCTTTTGATAAACCTGCTGCTGAGGTAAAGCCCTACCCCCACATTTATATATTTTAGCATAATATAATGTAATATTTACTAATATAAACTACTAAAGCGCTGTGCCGGCCTAAT
>Ga0209482_1002926_pt1 | contig 10203 bp, 6 predicted proteins | sample CoawatmetaG10DNA_FD_187512 | JGI IMG/M metagenome (GOLD analysis project Ga0209482, IMG submission 187512) | Marine microbial communities from the West Antarctic Peninsula - Coastal water metaG104-DNA (SPAdes) (version 2) | ecosystem: Environmental > Aquatic > Marine > Coastal ... | reverse complement strand
GTTAAATAAAGTGTGATCGAAAACTCCATACTATATGGCATACCTTAATCTTGTTAGAAACAAACTTTAAAATTACAAAATATTAAAAACTGATTTACAAAAAAATTTTTAAAATTAAGTTATTTTTAATCAAAATAGTAAAATCTAATTCTTGTTTGAGTTCTAACTCCATTTAATTGAAATGAAAACATCTCTAAATCCACTTTATAAAATGACACCGATATCAAATAAATTTGTAAAGGGTAGCATAACATAGTAAAATTTAATTTTTGCAAAATAAAAAAAGAATAAAATTAGACATACATTAAAATTTAAAAAGATTTAAATATAAATCAAAAAATATGAAAAATGTTGTTTTAAAAGGATACTTGAGTTATTAATAAGAAAAATAATAAAGAAATAGATTAATTCTTATAATTCAAAAGTTCTCTTTATTCAAAAAGTAATAGGTCACTTTTACCAAAAACTAAAATAAGTCTGAGTTTTTAATGATAAACAAAGTAAGAATTATGTCTCTTTTTATATTGTCAACGTTACTGTTGAGTTCACTAGTATATTTTTCTTTTAATTTACTAGCTCCGTCGCTATGGATTAAGTCAACGCAAACCATCGTTAAAAAAAATGACATTTATGAAACTAATCAAAAAAATGTTTCGATAGCTAGCATAGCAACCAATTATAAACATTTAAAAAATAAAAGTAATATATCGGATATGCTGCGCCAACAGACGCAAAATAACAAACATAACAGACTAAATAAAATTAGAATTATCGAACTTGAATCTGAACTCAAAAATGTTCAAAAAAAATTAAAATCTTCTTTTAATCTCTCAAACCAACGTATTGATAAGTTAAAAGTAATTGATACAAAAAATTCTAACTTAATTGATAAATGGAGTACTTCAATTCTTATGGACATGGTTGACAAGCTCTCCAAAGATAAAGAAAACAACTTAAAAGAATTAGAAATTTTAACAAAAAATAATCAAAAACTCTACAGGGATCTTGAATTAATTGATGACCAAAATGAGCAGATATTTTCACAATTAGAGGATGCGCTAACTGTATCGATTGGTCCACTGAAGAACATGTTGAAATCTCTAGGGTTACCAGCAGAGAATATAATTCAGCAATTACGTAAAGACTACTCCGGTAAGGGAGGTCTTTTTGATCCTAAAACATTACAAAGCCCAAACGAAATAATTCAACTAAATGACAGCTCAAAGTTTGCTGAAGAACTACTAGAGCAAATTGGAGAGCTTAATTTATATCGAATCGCAGCTGAAAAACTCCCAATCTATAGTCCCATCCAAGCCTCAAATCGTTTTACCAGTGGTTTTGGGTATCGTAAGGATCCTAAGACTAAGAAAAAAACTATGCATCACGGAGTAGATTTTGCCGCACCTAAGGGCACCTTAATATACTCGACAGGAGATGGAATAGTGACTCATGCCGGCTGGAAAGGAGGCTATGGCCTCCTTGTCACTATAAAGCATGCTTTCGGATTTCAAACCCGATATGCACATAATTCTCGAATTTATGTAAAAGTTGGCAATAGGGTCTCGCGTGGCGACAAAATAAGTGCTATGGGATCTACAGGACGTAGTACCGGCACACACCTTCATTATGAAGTAAGAAGAAATAATAAACCATTTAACCCAATGACTTTTATCAAGGCAGGACGAAATGTTTTCTAAAATTAAAACAAATGAACAAAATAAAAAAAAGATCACAGAGATTTCAAAAGAAATAAACAATAGTCCAGGAGAAACTAAGTACGGTCAACTTGACAGCTCTTCTAAACCAAAATCTCCACCCTCAACTCTATCAAGCGACCTTACTATCACTGGAAATTTAAAAACTACAGGTGACATTCAGGTTGAAGGTAAAGTCGAAGGTGACATTAGAGCTCATTTGCTTACTGTAGGTGAAACTGCATTAATAAAAGGTGAAGTTATTGCTGATGATATTGTAGTTAATGGGCGTGTTGTCGGTAAAATTAGGGGTTTAAAAGTTCGATTAACAGCTACTGCTAGAGTTGAAGGAGATATTATTCATAAGACTATAGCAATAGAGTCAGGTGCTCACTTCGAGGGTTCAGTACAAAGGCAAGAAGACCCACTTAACTCGAGCTCGAATGACAATTTAAAGAAAAGTAGTATTATAGAAGACCGTACTAAAGAATAGTAGATAGCTTTTGCGTATTTAGAATTACTAGTTTTGATGCTTTTTGTTATTGTCCTGAATTCGCTTCAGCTCTACTTTTTCCATAAACATTTAAGGCTAAAGTAGATGACATAAAGTCGTCTAATTCTCCATCCAGAACTGCCTTTGTGTCTGATGTTTCAAAGTTTGTCCTCAAATCTTTAACCATTTGATATGGATGTAAGACATACGATCGAATTTGGTTGCCCCAACCTGCGTCACCTTTACTTTCATGAGCATTGTTGATTTCAATATTCCTCTTATCTAGTTCAATTTGATAAAGTCTAGACTTTAAAGCCTTCATAGCAATATCTCTATTTTGATGTTGCGATTTTTCTGAAGATGTAACAACAATTCCTGTAGGTAAATGAGTAATCCTTACTGCAGAGTCTGTTGTGTTTACGTGTTGCCCACCTGCTCCCGAAGATCTATAGGTATCAATTCTTAAATCATTACTTTCAACTTTAATATCAATGTTTTCGTCTACAACCGGATACACCCACACTGAACAAAAAGATGTGTGTCTTTTCGCAGCAGAATCAAATGGTGAAATCCTGACCAACCGATGCACTCCGCTTTCGGATTTAAGCCAACCGTATGCGTTAAGACCTGAGATTCTATAAGAAACGGACTTTATTCCCACTTCTTCTCCTAACGTTTCGGACTGCAACTCCATTGAAAAACCTCTTTTTTCTGCCCATCTCAAATACATTCGCAAAAGCATTAAAGCCCAATCACAACTCTCTGTTCCTCCAGCACCAGAATTTATCTCCAAGAACGTATCATTAGAATCTGCTTCACCATTTAATAAAGCCTCCAACTCACCTTTCTCAGCTTTAGTTAAAAGGGCCTTTAAAGAGGTTATGGAGTCTTCAATTATCTCTTCATGTTTTTCACTAAAACCTAATTCCAACATTTCCAAGACATCTTTCAAAGAGTTGTCCATCGATTTATATTCATCAATGGCATTACTTATATTTTGTCTTTCACGCATCAATTTTTGTGCATTTTCAGGATCGTTCCATAGGTTGGCATCTTCCGCTCGAGCATTTAACTCCTCTAGTCTAGTGTGCGAAGCCTCCCAACCAATTCTTTGTCGAATTAGAACCATAGAGGCATGAACCTTGTCTACAATGTTTTGTATGTCGGATCTCATTAATATTTCCTATCTACTGAATTATTAATATCTAATAATATTAAAGTTTAATATAAACCACCAGCATTTAAAGTTCCTGAACTAGCTTTCTTAGGCACTACTATTATCTCTCCGTTAGACGTTATTACCTCTTCAGAAGGTTCTAAGTCTGTATTTCCATCACCACGTAAGATCAAGTTAAGGTTAGAACCCAGAGCAAAACCACCATCTAAAATGCGTTCAACTCCATCAACAACTTCATCGGTATCCCTGAAGTATTCACTTACTACATCATAACCTTTAGCATCGTAAGGCAACACCATTCCAGTAAGCCTATCAATATTTCTAAAATATCCACCCCTTGGAACTTTAAACTCAGTTCCTCCATGTTTCTTAACCACCTCTTTCATAAAATTATTAAATATAGGACCACACATTCCACCACCAGTAGCTTTTGATCCCAAAGATCTTGGAATATCAAACCCAATGTAACAGCCAGCAACAATATTTGAAGTAAAACCTATGAACCAAACGTCTTTTGCTTCATTTGTTGTTCCCGTTTTACCAGCTACAGGAACATTCAAGTTTACAGTTGAAGACGCACTACCCCTATCTACCACTCCCTTCATCATTGAAGTGAGTTGATAAGCAGTAATAGCGTCAATTACTCTTTCACGCTCAGAAAATATAACTGGAGAAAACCCAGCCTCAAGGTTATTATTATTACAATCATTGCATTTGCGCTTATCATGTCGATACAACGTCTTTCCCCATCGGTCTTGCACTCTATCTACTAATGTTGGTTCAACCCTCTCTCCTCCATTAGCAAACATTGCATACGCGGACACCATCCGAAATAATGTAGTTTCTTGTGCACCTAATGAATTCGCAATAAACGGCCACATTTTTTTATAAACACCAAAGTTTTCAGCATAACTAGCAACAGTTTCCATTCCAATTTCTTTGGCTAATCTTATTGTCATTAAGTTTCTAGATTTTTCAATACCAATCCTTAATGGCACATTTCCATAATATTTCCCAGAAAAGTTCTTGGGTTGCCAAACTCCTTGCGGCGTATCGACATCAATTGGAGCATCTACTATAACTGTATTTGGAGAATAACCTGAATCTAATGCAGCGGCATATACGAATGGTTTAAACCCAGATCCAGGTTGCCTTTTTGCTTGCGTGACTCGATTAAATACAGAGCTCTGATAGGAGAACCCTCCCTGCATTGCAAGAACTCTTCCAGAGTTGACATCCATAGCCAAAAACGCACCCTGAACTTCAGGGATCTGCCTTAAAAACCACCCGTCCCATAACTTTTCAACATGAATGACGTCGCCTACATTAAGTAAATCTGACACCAAAACAGCAGGCTTTCCTAATTTTCCGTTTGTTTTACGAGGTCTGGCCCACCTTACATCGAAGCCGTGTATAACCCCTAACTCTTCATGACCTTCAATCCCAATATCGGCATCTGTGCCGTTAAGTGAAAGCACCACAGCTACCTCCCAACCATCCACATCCCTAGGGAAAGTTATCCTCTTAAGTAAACTTGACCAGTTACTGGAATTTAATAAATTTGGATCTATTTTTTTTTCAACTTGGTGGAATACACCTTTAGCAACGTCAAATTTAACTAGTGCGTCTTGCAGAGTACTTGCAGCCTTATCTTGTAAAACTTTGTCAATAGTCGTCCTAATTGTTAGACCACCAGTAAAAAATTCATCTTCCCCAAAGTCTTTGGACAGCTGTCTTCTAACTTCATCAGTGAAATACGTCCTAGCGGGTAAACTAAATTTAAAGCTTTTGAGTTGTTTAGCTTGTACAGTAATTAATTCTTCATCCTGAGCATTAAGGAATTTAATTTTATCTAAGTAACCGTTTTCAAACATCTCCTTCAAGACAAAGTTCCTACGTTCAATCGCAGCCTTCTTTTGACGTACTGGATGATAGTTAGATGGAGCCTTTGGTAAAATTGCTAAATAAGCCGCTTCCGCTAAAGATAGCTCTTCTAGCGTCTTATTAAAGTAAGTTTGCGATGCAGCGGACACACCATAACTATTTTGACCTAAGAAAATTTCATTTAAATATAATTCTAAAATTTTATCCTTACTTAACGTTTTTTCAATTCTTGAAGCCAAAATTAACTCTTTAATTTTACGTTCAGCAGATCTGGTATTAGACAAAAGGAAGTTTTTCATCACCTGTTGAGTAATAGTTGAGGCGCCTCTAAGGCGACCACCCCTTGCAGCATCAAAGATAGCTTTTAATATTCCTAATGGATCGTAACCTCTATGAGTGTAAAAGTTTTTATCTTCTGCCGATATAAAAGCCTGTTTAACTAATTCTGGGATTTCGTTTGAAGGTGAAAATAGCCGTCGTTCTCGTGCAAATTCATCTATTAACTTTCCTTCACCAGAGTAAATACGACTAATAGTCGGGGGGGAATAGGCTGCGAGTTGTTCAAAATCTGGTAAATCCTCAGAATATATCCAAAAAATTGCGCCCAACATTAGAAACCCAATAAGAATCGCTGCACTAAGCAAGCTAAAAATTGAACCAAAGAAGGATAAGAATATACGTAAAATCAAACTAAAAAGTCCCGTAGGTAACAAGAGAGTAAATACTTTAATTAAGGATCGTGTTTCAAAGAAAATACTTAATCAACTATATCATCTTATTCAAGTTCTGAAAAGTAGCGTGTCAAACGGGCTATTCCCTCTTTTATTTCGATGGTATCACGTGCAAAAGATATTCTTATAGTAGTGTTACCCCTCTTAGGATCGAAATCTATTCCCGGTGTTAAAGCAACCCCAGCAGTAACTAGTATATCTTGAGCAAGAGCTAAACTATTATTAGTTTTAGAAGCAACGTTTAGGTAGAGGTAAAAACCTCCATCAGGCTTAGCTTCAAGCTCTAGACCTAATTTTGACAAGGAGTTCAAGAGTAGGTCTCTATTAACTTTATAAACGCCCTTTAATGTTTCAGCCTCATCTATCGAATCTAACGCACCAAGGGCAGCAATTTGTGATGCATGTGGAGCGCATATAAATAAGTTTTGTGCTAGCCTTTCAATCAATCTAACATGACTTTGAGGCACAATCATCCAACCAATTCGCCAGCCCGTCATAGAAAAGTATTTTGAAAATGAATTAATTACATATACATCATCAGAAATTTCTAAAGCTGATGTACACGGTAAATTATAGTGAAGTCCGTGATAGATTTCATCAGAAATAAAACTTATCTTTTGGTCTACACATTCATTTATAAGGGAAGTTAATGTACCCTTAGATAATATTGATCCAGTAGGGTTTGCTGGGGATGCAATTATAGCTCCGTTAAGATTTTTCCCCTCTAATTTAGGTATATGCCCATTGTCCCTGGACGTTGGTAAACCAACCGGGTTTACACTTAAAGACTTTAATATCTGTCGGTAAGAAGGGTAACCTGGTTCAGTAACGCCAACTTTATCACCAGCCTCAAAAAGAGATATAAACGAAAGAATGAACGCAGCTGACGATCCAGCAGTTATAACCACACGACTAGGATCAAGATCAATATTGTACCATTTACCGTAAAGTAAACTAATTTTTTGCCTTAACTCTGGCAAACCAAGAGCAACTGTATAACCTAAAGTATCACTTTTAATACCACTAATCACCTTAGACCTGGCTTTAGTTAGTGCCGGCGAACTAGGTTGACCAACTTCCATATGAACAATGTTTTTTCCAGAACTTTCTAAAGCTCTAGCTTGCTCCATTACATCCATTACTATGAATGGATCTACTTTTGATCTGCTTGATTGCTTCATAGTATTTTAAGGAACCTTAACTCAAATAGAAACTCTACTTCTACTTATTACTTAGTAGACCACCAACCCTTTCGCTTAGGTTCTTTACTCTCAACACTCACATTTACTTTTAAGTCATTATTTTTAACTTTTTTGACAGGTGCCTTTTTGACAGGTGCCTTTTTTTCTTTTTCGAGTAAAACGTTGTTTTGACTACCAACGTCTGACTCCTTATCTTTAATGATTGCTTTTTTTACAGCTTTTTTTACTACCTTCTCAGGTTTGGATTTAACTGAACTTTTAATAGCCTCATCTGTTGGCTTTTCTGTATTCGCAACAACTTTTCGTGTTCGTTTTTTTTGCAAAACAGAAGAGGTAACTTCTGCTGATGTTATGTCCTTTATATCATCAGTTTTCACCAAACTATCTACTAAAGGCTTATTAACTCTAGACGTTCTTTTTTTTCTAACTTTCTTATCTTCAGAACCAAGTTTATTAGCTGTTGCTGGTAATTCACTTGTGAGTTCATTAGATTTTTCAATGGAAGCTTTAGGAGGACTTTCATTTGGAACTTTTAATTTAGTGTCCTTTGAACTTTCTAATTCTGTATTGGAATGAACAACCTTTTCAGTTACTTTAGAATCTGAAATTTCAGAATCAATATCACGTGATTTTCCATTTCTCCTTCTTCTTCTTCGACGTTTTTTTATCTGGTCTGTCTCATCGGCTGGAGGGCGCGGCATCGATTCTTTAACCTCAGACATCTCAGACATCTCAGACACCTCAGACACCTCAGACACCTCATCTAAGTCTGATAGATCTATTGATCCCATTGAGACCACATTTTTCTGATTAACCACTATGTTACGAGTTGTTACTTTAAGTTTCTCAAGAGTAAAATCTGGGCTAATTAATGCTGAGTCAGCCTGAAGCCTAACTGCCAAACCATATCGGGATTCTATGTTACTAATATGCTCGCGTTTCTCATTCATCAAGTAGTTGATTATTTCAACTGGCGCTGTCAAACAAACCTCTTTTGAAGTTCGTCTGGTACCCTCTTCTTCTATTTGACGAAGAATTGTCAGTGCCAAACTATCTTTAGATCTGATCAAGCCAGTTCCATGACATAAGGCACACGGCTGTGTAGTTGCCTCTAACATTCCGGGCCTTAACCTTTGTCGAGACATTTCTAAAAGACCAAAACCAGATATTCTACCCACCTGAATTCTAGCTCTATCAGTTGATAATTTCTCCTTGATAAGCCGTTCCACAGAAGCATTATTCCTACGCTCATCCATATCAATAAAATCAATTACAATTAAACCTGCCAAATCTCTTAACCGCATTTGACGGCTTATTTCTTCTGCCGCTTCCAAGTTTGTATTTAAAGCAGTTTGCTCTATCGACGACTCCTTAGTCGCCCGCCCAGAGTTCACATCAATTGCGACTAAAGCCTCAGTTATACCTATAACTATATAACCTCCCGATTTTAGTTGGACAGTTGGGTTAAACATACCCGACAACTGGCTTTCAACTTGATACCGCGCAAATAGTGGCATGGGGGCCGAGTAAAGCTTAACATTCTTCGCATGAGTTGGCATTATCATGGTCATGAACTCTTTTGCCGCTTTGTATCCTGTTTCACCTTCAATAAGTAATTCATCGATATCTCGATTATATAAATCTCTTATCGATCTTTTGATCAGATCACCCTCTTCATAGATTGGTGAGGGTGCTATTGATTTTAATGTTAAGTCTCTAATTTGTTCCCATTGACGAAGTAAATATTCATAATCTCTTTTGATTTCTAATTTAGTTCTCTTGGCGCCAGCGGTCCTAACAATCAATCCTGCGCCTAATGGAACTTCAATTTCATTAGCTATTTCTTTTAATTTCTTGCGATCAGCAACATTCGTTATTTTGCGAGAAATACCACCACCCTTCGCTGTATTTGGCATAAGTACACAATAACGACCAGCCAGACTTAGGTATGTCGTCAAGGCGGCTCCTTTATTACCTCTCTCTTCTTTAACAACTTGAACGAGTAGTATTTGCCTAACCTTGATTACTTCCTGAATCTTATAGCGCTTCGACCTTGGTTTTCGTTTAGGCATTAGATCAGATACGTCATCTTGATCACCAACAGATTCAATTTCAGAAGACCGTTCTTCCAAAGGCTTAACTGACGCCTCAATTGTATCTTTAACAGATATTTTTTCACCTTCTGATAAAATATCAATAGATTCTGACTTATCCTTTTGGCTTAAAGATTTCACCGGCTTAACTGCTTGCGCAACCTTTAATGCATCATCAGATTTGTCATCATCAAGGATTTCATCTTGTTCTTCAGCTTTTTTTGAGTAGGCTAGCTCTTCAGCTATCAGAGCCTCTCTATCTGCAATCGGAATTTGATAATAGTCAGGATGAATTTCCGAATAAGCTAGAAAACCATGACGGTTGCCGCCGTACTCAACAAATGCCGCCTGCAAGGAAGGTTCTATACGACTTATTTTTGCTAAATATATATTACCAGAGTTTTGTTTTTTATTTTTAGATTCAAAATCAAATTCATCAATTTTGTTTCCATCGGCAACTACAACTCGAGTTTCCTCGGGGTGAGTTGCGTCGATAAGCATTTTTTTAACCATTTTTTCCATATGCGTCCATAATCAAACAGAGCTTCTGAAAAATCAGAAAACTGTTGAGGACGTCTTGTCTGAGCGAAATAAGATGGGCGCGTATCTAACTTATTGTTATTAATAACATTCTGGCCAATTTAATATTTTTAAAATTAAACATCTCATCGCATTACATTTCTAAAGAAGACTAAAATTTGTCTCCTCCTACTAATATTCTTACAGACACAAGTGCCTATTATGTCTAAGAACAGCTCAACTAAAATCAGCGGGTTCTCAGAAAATTCATTAAAAACTCGTGACTTTCCTTCACAAGCATTCATAAAATACAATAGATCTCTTTGCCCACCAATTACAATATAAAAATTAATGAATGTAATTTTTCATGAAATTAATTAGATTTTATTGCCAAGGTGCTAATTAAATAT
>Ga0209482_1002924_pt1 | contig 10205 bp, 13 predicted proteins | sample CoawatmetaG10DNA_FD_187512 | JGI IMG/M metagenome (GOLD analysis project Ga0209482, IMG submission 187512) | Marine microbial communities from the West Antarctic Peninsula - Coastal water metaG104-DNA (SPAdes) (version 2) | ecosystem: Environmental > Aquatic > Marine > Coastal ... | reverse complement strand
GTAAACAATTGCGTTAAAGAAAATGACGTTTCTTTAGGAAAATATTTGTATCATGTAACACGCATTAGTGGACTAACAGGTATGCTAAAAGACGGACATGTAAATTACCAAGGCCCAGCACCACATAACTTTGCTTCATATCTTAGTATGACATCAGATCCAAAATATATAGTAGATGGTAAAGAGGCTGCAGAAGCACAAATAGTTATTGATACTAACAAAGTAAGTAAAATGGCGACATTTGAAAAACACAAAGAAGATTGGGAAAGTAGACCAGGAGTGGGCGATTGGGCTAAAGGTGACGGCCCAGATTATGAAAGTGAATATAGAGTAGAAGAAATAATACCGTTGGATTATGTAGTAGCAGTAAAAATTCTAAAGTCTAAAGTAACACCAGAAATAGTAGAACTAGCAAAAAAGCGTGGTGTAAAACTAATAGGTAAAGATAACGATGTAACTGAAAACTTTGCAGACGGTAAAGAATAGGAAATGGTAATATGAGAATTAATGAAGTAGATAAAAAACTAACACAAGTTGATTTAGATCAATTAGAGATTTTTGCAGACAGAATATTTGCAAAAGTAGGTATTGATGTAGAATTTACTCGCCATTTCTTAGACAGAGTTAATGATGATCGCAATGTAAAACAAATTACAGCAAGCGAGCTTACTCGTATATTCAAACAAGAATGTAAAAAATGGGGTAAACCTATAGCACAATTAGGCCCAGATTCAGAAGCTGTACTTAAAGATTTAGCAACAGATCTTAATATACCGTTTGCATTACGTTGGGATTCAGCTAATAATGAACTTGATCTTATTGCTAAAACAGTAATGCGTAAGAAAGATTTTAAAACATCTAATAAAGAATTCGCAATTCAATCACATGATTATTCATTAGATAACACACAACACAAAAGAGTATTTGAGTCTATACAACAACTTAATGAAGCAGGTCCTGCTATTTTAGCTGTTCCTGCTGTAGTAGTTACATTTGAAATGATAGCATACAGTTTAGCATTTCTTACTGGTGCAGCACTAGTAATTGATATTCAACAAAATCCAGATAATTACAACTGGCCACTTAAAGCATATGCTGCGGCATATACAGCAAGTATAAACCTTATGTATGGAAAACCCGAAGAAGGTGCAATGCCATCGCAAGCAGACCTTGATGCTACTTTAGTAGATAAAGCAACAACACAAGCAGCGATTGCAGAATTACCAACAGAAATCCAATCAACTGTTACAGCAAGTACACAAGTAGTTATTGACCAAGTTAACGTAGATGCTGATAGAATGATGGCAGACTTAAAAGCTAATGTCGATGCACTAGAAATTGCAGATCATTATGTAAAATCATTAGACAATTCAAATCTTAATCCTGATGAAACAGCAGCAGCCGCTACTGCTCTTACAGCTCAGTTAGTAGCTTCAGGCGAAACAGCATTAGTAGGCGAGATTGCAACAGCACTAACTAAGGTAGATACTGATTCAGTAGATACTAAATATGCAATTGCAGATGCAGAAGCAATAACAAGAGCAGCCGCAGTTGCAACATTAGCAGCAGAACTTGCAGCTCAAACAGCAAAAGATACAGCCGCAACAGAATTAAGTGATAAAAATTTAATAACATTAGCAACACAAATATCAGCTGAACAATCCAAATTGGCAAGTGACAAATTTTATAATGATAGAATTGATAACACAGCAAAAGCATCAGATGCAGAAGCAAAAGCATTTGCTACAGCATTGGCATCAGCAAAAGCAACAGCTGCCAAATTGGCAAGTGACAAATTTTATAATGATAGAATTGATAACACAGCAAATGCATCAGATGCAGAAGCAAAAGCATTTGCTACAGCATTGGCATTAGCAAAAGCAACAGCAATAAAACAGGCAAGTGACAAATTTTATAATGATAGAATTGATAACACAGCAAATACAGCAGATGCAGAAGCAAAAGCAGCAGCAAAAGTAACTGCATTAGCATTAACAAAATCACAACAAAAAGCAGCAATGGCAAAACATTCTGATATGCAAAATGCTAGAATAAACGACATAGCAAGTAAATCAGATGCAGAGGCACTAAAGGCAAGATTAGCCAAACTTTCAGCAAATCAACAAGCGGCTCATGATGCATTTCAAAATGCTAGAATAGATGACATGGCAGGCAACTCAGATGCAGCAGCTTTAGATCGTAAAAATACCGAAATAGCATTAAACAGAGCCGCAGCTGAACAAGCAGCATTTGACGCAGAGTTATATGCACTGCAACAAACTAAAGCAAGTAACGCTAGAGCCGAAGCCGAAGCTAAAGCTAGAGCTCAAGCGACAGCAGTAACAACAACAGGCCAAACAACACATCACGATACAGATATAGTTGTTCCAGGAGCTGCAACAAGTGTAACAACTCCAATAACTACAACAACAGGCCAAACAACACATCATGACACAAGTATGACTGTTCCGGCAGCAGGTGCAGCAGCTATATCACATGCAGCAACTGCATCAGGTAGTGGCAATAAAGGCACAAAACGAACAAAGAAGAAAACAAAATGGAAACTTGGCGGTGGAAGTGATCCAGAATATTGGGACACAAATCTTTACAGATGGCAACAGAAATATGGCACATTTGAAAACACTAATTTAATTAAAAAATACTTTATGATAAATGAAGGCGGAGCAATGCCAGGCGTTGGAGCAGTACACATAGATGAAATTAATCCAACACTAGAAGCATTAGAAAAGTCTATAGGCATTGACTTAAAGAACCATGTATTAGGCAGTGTTGGTAAACGTGAGTTCAGCGGTGACATTGATGTTGCATTGGATATTAAAGCAGAAGAATTACCAGCATTCATTGAAGCACTTAAAAAGAATCCACTAGTATTAGACATTGCTAAGAGTAGTGTTATTATGACAAAGGTAAAAATTGCAGACTTTGATGAATCTAAAACAGATGGGAGACCACGTACAGGATTTGTACAAATAGACTTTATGCCAGGTGACCCGGGTTGGATGAAAACATATTATCATTCACCAAGCGACAAAGAATCAAAATATAAAGGTGTGTATCGTAACATAATGATTGCATCAATGGCAGCAGTACTTGATAGACAAATGAGTGATGCCAAATTAGACGATGGTAGAGCTATGGAAGAAAGACGCTACATGTGGAGTCCAACAGAAGGACTATTGCGTGTTAAACGTACACCAGTTCCTAAGAAAAGCGGTGAAGGATATACTAAGAAAAATAACAACGAAACAATTGAAGGTCCTTGGAAACAACCAGACGAAATTGCAAAAGTATTAAAACTTAATAGTAGTGCAGACTTAAACAGTTTTGAATCATTACTAACAGCAATGAAAAAGAATTGGACTAAGGAAGCACAGGCTTATGTTATACAAGGTTTTAAAGATAACCACGTAATCAAAGACATTGGTATTCCAGACGAAATTAAGGATGAATTGTAATGTTGATAAATGAAGTTGTATGGAATGAAGATGCAAATAAGACAAACATGGTTAGTCCAGCAGGTGAACTACGTTCTATTCTTAGTCAATACGTTGACACATACATAGCAAAGGGTTGGAGAATAGCAACACGTAAAGATATTCATCTCAAATTTTCTGAAGATTCACCTTGGTCATTCTTAAAACGAAAAGTAGCACCAGTTGTACAACATAACAAGTATCAAAAAGTTGCAGAAAAATTACATGCTGTACTATTACGTAAGCAAGAAGAAAATGGCGGTCATTTTAGACATGCATTAGGTTGGTATGTAGCAAAACTAGCCGATGGACATAGAGATGTTGATCATAGAGTATTGCACAAATACTACTTAGACAATTTCGATCCTGTACTTACAAACTCGAACTAAAAGTAGCTTGACTTATACAGTAATTTCCTGTATAATATAATCAAAGAGATCCCATGACAGACAAATATTGTATATACACAAATAATTTTACATTCGTTGACAACGACGGATATGTAGCATTATGTTGTAAAAATCTAAAACATAAACTTCCATATCATATTAAAGAACACAAACTTAGTGATATTTGGAATAGCCCAGAAATGCATGCAGTACGAGCAGAGATTGCCGCAGGTGGCGAACCAGCAGGTTGCTTTAAATGCTATGATCCAGAACGAGATGGCATACGTAGCTTCAGACAAAAAGCACTTGGAATGATTAATAACGGTGTTCCATTTCCAGATGAAAAAATACACGCATTAGATTTAAGATTAGGAAACGTATGTAATCTAGCATGTGTTATGTGTTTTGCAGGCAACAGTAATAAAATATTGCAACAACATAAAACAATGGCAACGCATTTTAATTGGAAAGACGGAAGACTAGAAAAAGAAGCTAAAAAGTATCACAAGAGCAATTATGATTGGAGTGATGATCCTGTAGCATGGGAGAACATTATCTCAAGTATAGATAAAGATTTAAAGCATGTATACTTAGCAGGTGGCGAACCGTTTTATCTTAAAAACTTTCCAAGCACAGTACAACGACTAGGAGCAATTGCGCCTAATGCAGCCTTTGTTATAAACACAAATGGTACTAGATTGTTAAGAGAAAAAGACCTTAAAGCACTAAAAACAGTTGAAAATGTAAATTTAAGATTCAGTGTAGATGGATGGGGCAAAGCAGACGAATGGACTAGACAAGCAGAAAATTGGGAAGAGAAGCTACAAGTAATGGACCAGTACCATAACAACTTTAGATTGCGTGTTTGGGATATTACAGCTAACGCATTAAGTGTAAGACATATACCTAAGTTAATTAAATATCTTTGGGAAAAATATCCAGGACCAAAAGTACAAATAAGACCAGTGATTAATAAAACAGAAGTACTTATGGAAAATATTCCTGATAGATTTAAAGCAGATAGTTTAGCGTTCTTTGAAGAACATAAGGATAAACTAGAAGGAGTTGATCATGTTATTAATGAAATGAGAAAACCATTTAATAATGATATGAAACGTAAGCACACAGTAAGACATTTTGTTGATTACTACGATAAGCATGGAACAGTTACGTTTGATAGTTTTGACCCAGAGTTAGCAGAATGGATATGGAGCGATGCTGAAGAATAATTTTTGTGCAATTCCTTGGATACACGCCGCTAGTAAGACAAATGGAACTAGTAGAGTATGTTGCTTAATGAGCAATGACGATAACGGAGATGGTGGACTTACAGGGCACAATTTCAAAAAACACACAATAGAAGAAATCCACAATAGCAAATTTACTCGTAAAATACGTAAGCAATTCTTAGCAGGCGAACAACCATCTGAGTGTGCAACATGTTGGGTTAAAGAAGAAAATGGTGGTAAAAGTAGACGTACATTTACAAACAAAATGTACAAAGATATAATTGATTACGACAAAGCAGTACAACTAACAGAACCCGATGGAAGTACAACACAGATGCCTATATATTGGGATCTAAGGTTTGGCAACTTATGCAATTTAAAATGCGTAATGTGTGGACCACAAAGCAGTAACATGTGGTACAAAGACTGGGCAAAAGTTCACAACACCGATCATTTTTACGACAGTGGTACAAAAATAAACATCACAGACGGAAAGAAACAATTAGGGAATGATCATGCATCGGAATATGATTGGTGGCAAAGTGAACACTTTTGGGAACAATTGGATCAATACAAAGATCAATTAGAACATGTATACTTAGTAGGTGGTGAACCTATGCTTATTGAGAATCATTATAATTTTTTGCAAAAGTTAATAGATGCAGGTGTAAGTAACAACGTAGTGCTAGAGTATGACACAAACATTACAAACGTACATCAACGTGCCATCGATCAATGGAAACATTTTAAGAAGTTAATGCTTAGAGTAAGTATTGATGACTTTGGCGAACAAAATGATTATATAAGATTTCCAAGTAAATGGTACAAGCTAAATGAAAACATAGAACGTATTAATACGTTACTTCCAGACACGGAAATAGAAATAAGTGTCACATGGCAAATGTTAAATGCGTTTACATTCTTAAAGTTATTAGATCATTTTAGTGAATATTACGTTAATATTAGAATACTATCAGCACCAGATATGCTCGATGTTAAGCATCTTCCTAGACAAGCAAAATTAGATATCATAGACACATATAACAATTCAGTGCATAAGGACAAACTTTCTCACCTAATAAGTTACTTAACTAACAATTTAGAGTATGATGGTAATTATTATACATGTGCAGAGTTTCTCGAAAAGCTAGATAAAATACGTGGCACAGATTGGAGTAAAACGTTTGTTGAACTATATAATTCGATAAATAGTTAAAACATACATGGAGTTATACTATGAAAATTAATGAATTTGCATCAGCCTCAAAATACCTACCAGAAGATGGAGTTATTGTCCAAGGCGTGAACACGACAGTTGATGTTAAACCAGGACAAACTGAAATAGAAGCAGCTAAGTTTGGCAATGGTAAAATAAAAGAATTACACAAAAAAGCACGTAAGAATAGCAGCGCCCATACATTATATAATATGGGATTAACAAATGACTGATAAAGACCTAGCACATTATGTTAAAATAATAAAACTACATGAAAGCCAACGCCTAAGCACAAATGCAAGACAGGCATACTGGGAAAAGTATTTTACTAATAGAGATACTTACTTTGTAGGCGGAGAAGAAACAAGTATTGATATGGACGATTTTTAACATGAAAATTAATGAAATAATAACAGAAATAGTGCCGAGTATCAACCGTGATAGTGCTAGCAAGAACGCAAAGTTTGTTTCCAAACAACAACAACTTGACAATTATCGTAATGATACATCTCCTGCTAGAGACTCATCGGCTTCCTTTATAGGACAAAACTCAACGTTGTGGGATCCAATGGCTGCAGAAGATGCAATAGAATTAGAAAAGCAAGGCGAAAGTAGAGATATGATTCAGCAGGCCACTGGCACCACTAGATTGCCAAACGGAACATGGGCACAAGAGATCTCTGATTCATCTAGTACATTACTAGACAAGTGGGATGCTGCAAAAGACATGAAGTTGGGAGATTTTTATAATAATCCAGCATTTTATGAAGCATACCCCGAACTTAAAGACATCGACTTGACTATATACGATAATACAAACGAGTTAACAAGCCAAGGCTGGGCAAACAATGTTAAGGTTGGAATTGCTATGTACGACACTAAAGGTAATCTTAGAACAGAAGCCGATATGCTACAAACGTTAAAACACGAAGGACAACATTTAATACAAACTCGAGAGCCAGACTTTGGAAGCGGTAGTTCTTCTAAATACACATTAGATATTCTAGCTGACCTAGAAAAAGATGGCATGGCAGGAAACGAGCGTGGAATTTTTCCAACTCAATATATGATGTACCGAAGCAAAGACGGTGAGCAAGTTTCACAAGAAGTTGGAAACCGCGGCATGTTAACACCAGCACAGCTTAGGAATACACAAGTACGTTGGCAGCCTGATCAGCCGTTTACTACTGTTGCAGGCGAAGTTCCTTATCCAAACGATAGTAGACAAACATCAATATCACAAATGAATGGCAAAACAGTAAACACTTCTGCTAATCCAGATTACGAGTCACCATCTCAAGATGATAATACAAATAATCAACAACCTCCAAAACAAAAGACACCTGCTGAAATACTGAAATATGTTATGGATATTGAAGCTGATGCAATTAAAGGAGATACGTTGAGAGCAATTTCTAACTCAAAAGCACAGAAGAAATCTACTACTTCCGAACCAGCTAATCATCCAGCACAGAAAGTAAAAGCTGAACTTCCTAAAGCTAAAAAGCCGCTAGTACCTGCTAAGAACAATAGTAAGATGAGGATAGCATAATGACAATAGACGATATAATTAATAACGTAACAGCAGTATTACCTTTTGGAGACAAGAGTGTAATCCAGTGGCCTTGGAAGAAAAAATCTAAAACACTTGACGACCAACCAAATCAATCTCTTATAACTCCAACACTTGTTAAGACACCTACTGATAGCGATCTAAGATTTGGAATGACACCGGATGAAATTACGGCTAGATTTGGATCCAGAAACGCAGAAGACCATGCAGACGACCAACGCAAGCCAGAGTATTGGAGAAACAGACTAGGCGACGTGAAGCGATGAAAATAAAAGATATATTACAACTACCTAACATAGAAATCGGTGACGAGATACTAGTAGGCAAGTTTAAAAACCGTAAAGCTACGGTAACAGGATTCGCAACAGACGAAAACAATCAACCTGTATTAAAAACAACTAAAGGCGATCAAAAATTATTCAAACCTAGAATAGTTAAATTAATGGACAAATAAAATGAAAGTCGAACTGAGGAAACTCGAGTCAAAGCACATTTTCCAGTTAAGAAGTATACTAACAGAAGAAACAGCATTACTTGCCGGTATTGAATGGCCTTTTACAAAAGAGGTTGCACAATCCTTCATTTCAAGTTATAATACATGGGGTATATGGATTAATAATGGAGTACTAGCAGGCGCAGTAGAAGTAAAGGATGATCTAGAAACCGCTTATTTCGTAAATGAGAAATACAGGAATATAGGAGTAGCCACACAAGCCGTTATGTTATGCAAAGAACAATTTGCCGACAAGCAGTTGTGGTGCGTTATAAATCCCGAAAATAAGGCAAGTTTAAAAGTAGCAAACAATGTAAAACTTAGAGTAAGTTTTTTAAGGTGATTAATATGAGTAAGAAGATTTTTAACAAAGACGAACTAAAAGACACACACGGACCAATGAATAGTGTAGCAAAAGATGATGCATTAGTTTGGGCCAAGGCTCCAATAGATGATCTAGAGAAACTAGATCCAGCGGTAAGGAGAGAAGTACTTGCTAAAAAGTCAAAAGCTAGAAACAGTACTAAAAAACATGATCGTAATCTTAGTAAACAAATAATTAAGAATATAGAAAAGTAAAGGAATTAATATGGATTATTCAAAAATAGACAAACACGGAAACAAATTAGAGTCAATTGTTGCAGCAGCTAATCAAGACAAGCAAGCAGGGCATCATGAATACTGGCTAACACATCCAGAATTCTATGAACCTACAGCAGAAGACATTAAGTGTGAATTACAATTACAAGCACTAAGTGCAGTAGAGCCATTAAAATGGGAAATTGATCTAGGTTGGTTTAAGAAAGAGATTAAAGCATATGATGATAAGTGGGTTCCATATTTACGCAGAGATGGTGTTGTAAATAACAGAACTGGGTTGTGTGTAGTAGGATTGCCCGGAGACAATCCTTGGGATAGTTTAAGTATGCCTGAAGCAATGAGGCGTACCGGTAGGCAACTTACTGAATTAGATTTTAACACGCCTACACAATTATATCATGATCTTAAAAGTTTACAACCGTTATTAGACTACTGGAATCCAATTGGACGTACAATGATTGTTAATTCTGGTGCAGGGGGTTGGTTCCCTCCACATAAAGATCAACCATACTTAACTAGAGAAACATTTAGAGTATGTGCATTTATATCTAACAACGTAACACATGATGCATATGAATGGCATATGGATGGGCGTACTTGGCCCATTAAAGCAGGTGGAGTATATTATATTGACACTAGAAAAACACATAGAACACACAGTTGGAAAGACGATAGCTTACATTTAGTAATGAATATACCTAAAACATGGGAAAATGTTATGAAGTTATTAAGCGCCACACTCAATTACTAGCAGTTTATAATCGAATTAGATAAATACTTGTATGAAGATTTTAGATATTATAACCGAAGAAGCAGACGCAGGAAGCACGATGTCTGGCAATATTGCCAGTGTTTCGTTCCCAATGACGCCAGGAACTACAAAAAAAGCAGCCAGAAAGGCTGTTGATCCAAACGGATACTTAGGTAATGGCAAAAAGAAGAAACAAAGTGTAGGCTACACTGAAGAAGTTAAGGTAATTAAAAGATGAATTTAAACCAATTAGAAAGCATTTATGCACGTAATAAAGAAAACCAAATGGATCCTGAAGTACTAATTCAGGGATACGGTAGAATGCAGTTAAGTCAATTAGAAGCAAAAGTAGTAAGAATGTTTAATGAAATAGCCAAAACAGCCGAAAGCGGCAATTGGGATAGTGTAGAACACAATATCAATAAAGGGCTAATACAGACACTGATAGAAGCAATAACAA